>Ga0113563_10002560_pt1 | contig 11032 bp, 5 predicted proteins | sample Mud3Dept3metaG_FD_80117 | JGI IMG/M metagenome (GOLD analysis project Ga0113563, IMG submission 80117) | Freshwater wetland microbial communities from Ohio, USA, analyzing the effect of biotic and abiotic controls - Mud 3 Core 4 Depth 3... | ecosystem: Environmental > Aquatic > Freshwater >...
ACGCCAATATCCGCATCCTCGCAATTACCATGTCCAACGAGGGTCTGCAGTTGCGCCCTGCCCAGATCCTGACCGATTACCTGGAACGATGATGGATCCTGCAAAAGGAGGTGGTTGTATGCGGCGGCGTTGGCTTCGAGGAATGTCGCCGCCGCTATCGGGCTGAAGGCGCTTCGATCACACGAAAGTCGGTCGCCGCCACCAGCGATTTGTTCGCGACCTTGTCCAGAACGCTGATCTCCAGCGTGTATTTGCCGGGCGCCAGATTGCCTATCGGGATCGCAGCGACAATGATGATCCGTTGCCCGGAAGTGTGTTGCACGCTCTTTCCGATCGGGTCCTCGAGGTTCTGAACAACCTGGTCGCCCGACCTGACGGCATAGGAAATCTGCAAAGAAGGCTCAAGAGTGGATTGATCGAGAGCCACGTTGTAGACTTGCAGGTAGGGAATCAACATCTGCCCCTTGGCATATTCCGATCTCACGTTGGGCTGAATCTTCATGTCGCCGATGACGAATTGCTCCAGCCGATCGTAGGTCGGAGGAATCGGGCTCACGGTGTTTGCCAGAATGATGCTGCTCGCCTGCAGGCCTTCCCCCTCGAGCTGCGGGACTGGGAGCCCGTACGTCATTGAGCCGAGGTAGTTGCTGTTCATGTCCTTGAGTATCAAATCCAGGCGATATCTCTGCCCGGCATCCAGAAGTACCATTTTCTGGTAGATGGATTTTTTGTTTTTTCCCGCTTCGAAGAGTTCATCCGCATATTCCGACAGGATCGTGTCTTCAAACTCGGCGATGACCCTTCCCTGCAGGGTACTGACCTGGCCATAGACATTCACCGTAGCCCGGTTCATCTGCAGGTCTCTCCTGAAATCCAGGTTCTTGTTCTCCAGCTCGATGGTGATCGGCACCAGTACCTTGCCCGGCGACAAGCGGATGAAATCCGTCCGCATGAAATACGGGAGCTGTGTATAGGTAATGCGTGTCGTAACGACTCCCCTGAGATCCGCAAAGGTGATTTGCGGCGGGCGCTGCACGTTGAAGTATCGCGCCAGACGCTCAAATGCAGAGTCTCTTGAAAGCTCCAGGGTGCGAGCCTGGGAGGCAGGATCATCGGTCTTCATTGCTCCTGAGGTATCTTCAGCCCCGACTTCGATGGGTTCCCTGCCCTTCAGGCTGGCGATCATGTCCTTTTCTCTGGGGTCCATCGCCAGCTTGTATTCGCCGGTGAGAGTCTTGTCGACAAACTCCAACTGAACGTCCTCACCGATGCCGTCGATATGCCGATACGACCAGCGTTCGAACGGATATACGGTGGTGTTTCCGCTGCCCTCCGTAATATTGTAATTGTAGTTTCCGCCGGACGGACGGCTCTCCTTGGTGTCGGGAGGGCCATGCAGAATATAGATGCGACCCCGGTCGGTCATCCAGCCGGGGATTCCTGCATCAAAGTGCTGGTTGGCATACGCGATGCGACGGTAGTGTTCTTCCTTGAACGCGTTGGAGCTCTCACGCGGGTCCGGGTTGCGCCGCGCCCAGAACTGCTCGATGAAATTCTCCCGCTCCTCATTGGTGGTGAGGGCCTTGAAAACGCTCTTCTCCTCTTCCGTAATGATGTAGACGACGTCTTCCTCGAGCCACTTCTTGTGGTAGCCCGAGAGCCTGAGTTCCTTCGCGGGCCCGGGCTTCTGCAGGTCGGCAGGCCGGGTCTTCTGCTTATCGGGTGGACCGGCCTGCTGCTGCGCATGCCCGTTGCCGGGACAAACCGCCGCATGAGCCGGTCGCCGTTGCAGACCTGGCAGGGAAAATAACGTGCAAATGACGAGAGCCACTAACATTACTCTCATAATTGCAGAGATTCGATTCGCGCGCACGAGATGATCTCCAAAAGACGGAGTTAGTTGGACACACGAGATGTGCCGAAGCGGGCCCGCTCAGGAGGCGGCGAGCCGCAAGGCCAGATCCACGGCGTCGGCTGCATTCTCCGCATAGCCATCCGCCCCGATGTCCTGCGTCCACTGCCTGGTTACGGGCGCGCCTCCCACCATGACTTTGACCTGGGCGCGCAGGCCCGCCCCTGCCAGCGCCTCGATGACTCTCTTCTGCACGACCATGGTTGTAGTCAGCAGCGAGGAGAGGCCCACGAGTGTCGCGCCGGTTTCCCGGACCGCACCGAGGAACCTCTCGACCGGGACATCCACGCCGAGATCGTGCACCTCGAACCCGTTTGCCGCCAGCATGGTTGCGACCAGGGACTTGCCGATCTCGTGAATATCCCCGTGGACAGTCCCGATCACGACCTTGCCGGGTGATTTGACCGTCTGCTGCCTGGACCGCAGTTCCGGCTCCAGCATTTGCATGGCCTGTTTCATGCTGCCGGCCGCCATGATCAGGTTGGGAAGAAAGTACTCTCCGCAGGAAAATTTTTCGCCCACCACGCGCATCGCCGGCACAAGGCCGCGCTCTATGACGGCCAGAGGTTCCACTCCGTCCTCGAGCGCCCGCTTCGTCCCGGTCAGAGTCTGCTCCACATCTCCTTCCAGGAGCCCCTGCGTGATCTGTGTCCAATAGTCGCCTGACATGATGGTCTTTGCTCCTTCGTCCGCTGCATAGAGGTGGCGCCGGTTCTTTCCGGCACGGATTGTCGCAGCACCCGGATGTGCCTTCCGGACCGATGCCGCTTTCCGGGTTAACCCGTGATCGGCGGCAGATGCTGCATGCCGAACTTGCGGGCCGTGCTCGTGGCAATGGTTCGGAGCTCCGCGCAGAGTTCCGAGGAAACCGGCGGCGGCTGATACCTTGCCACAAGTTGCTCGACGCGTTCCGACGCGCGCTGGAACGCCGACTTCGCACCTTTGCGCTTCCACGCATCCAGCGATCCCCGATCGATGATCTGGGACGGGAAATACAGTTCCATGCCGAACCACTTGCACGTGTGAGGATCGGAAAGAAAATCGGCATGATGGCCGAGCCTGCGCATCAGGTTCAAGGCGATCGGGGTTTCGCGAGCCTCCACACCGCTGATCAGCCGCTTCGCCATGCCGATCATTTCTGCGTCGAGGACCAGCTTTTCGAAACTCTGGCAGCTCTCGAAATCCATCATCCCCGCGCCCGACACCATGTTCACACCCGCCAGAGCCGCAAGCAGGGTGCCGCCGGCGGATTCCATGCCGCATTGGGCATCAACGATCTTGGCATCGCTCATCCCCAGGTATGCATGAGTGGGGAGCTTCAGTGCCTTGCCGACCTGTACGTAGGCACAATCGATCAGCCAGGTGCCGACGTCGCCCATCGGAGTCGTTCCTTCGCGCATGTCGAATGCCGCCGGCGACCCTCCCCAGACAACCGGGGAGCCGGGCATCGCAAGCTGGCCTATCAGAATGCCGCTGAGGCTTTCGGCGGCATGCTGGACCACCGCCGCGGCAAGCGTTACCGGGGCAGTAGCGCCGGCAAGCGGCATGGATACCAGCTCCGCCGGAATGCCGTTGCGGGCACAGTCGATCAGATTCTGGCAGGTGAGGTCGCTCCATAGCAGTGGAGGCGACGGGCATACATCGAAAACCGCGATCGGTTTTCGAACCAGAGCTTCCGATCCGCCGGCCATCGCCGCCAGCATCTCCCGCATGGTCCACCACGTATCTTTGCGAAACGCACCCGTAATGACCGGCTTTCGCATATAATTCAGAGCCAGGTAGAGCCGGTACAGGTCGCCGATCTCCGCGGGAACATCCCCGCAAACCAGTGCCGTGCTCTGGGCATCGATCTGCGGCAGCATCTCTACCAGCTTCACGAACTTCACGAAGTCCGCCGTCACAGGAACACGCTGCTCTTGCGTGCTGCTGTCCAGGATAGCGAGCGCAGCGGACCCGGGATCGAACTGGACACTGTCAGCGCCGTAGTGCACGGCCGGCTGGCCGTCGAGGTCATACAGGCGGAATTCGGAAGGGGCCGTATCGAGCGCCTTTCTCACAACCGCTTCCGGAATATGGGCCACCTGTTTGGCCGGATCGATCTCGGCTCCGCCCTCCGCCAGAAGGGCGAGCGCTTCCTCGTTGTACACTCGAACGCCGGGATCCCGCAGCAATTCCACAGCCTCGCCGATGATGTGTTCCACCATGGATTCATCGAGGATCGTCAGCTTGGGCCGCATGCCTGTCCTCCTGATGGTCTCCCGCACAACCATCCCGTATCTGCAAAAAACCCTGTGCACCACCGCTGCAGCGAAACTACCATGCCCACACCTTGCTGTCAACGCGGACACTGTGACGGTAACTGTCTATCCGGCTTGGAACAGTTAAGGGTCTGCAGTTAGAGCCACGAATTTCACGAATGCTCACGAAGAATTATCTCCCTTGATGCGAGCCCTACGATGCGGCGTTCGTGATAATTCGTGGAATTCGTGGCAGTTATATTCGGGCTGGCTAAACAATTACCTGTGACGCCATGCGGAGTTGCGACAGTCAGGGAGCGGGGCTCATCTCGAGCTCCCGCTCCCTGACTGTCGCGGCCGCGAAGACTCTGCCAGGCCATCGGGGGATAATTCCCTTCTCCTGCCGTCTGAATCGCTGCAGCCTGGTGCCGGAAAATGATCTTTCAGGCATCCGATTTCGTATTGTACGTGTGGAAGGCTCGATTGCCCGTCCATACATCCAAGGGGGTAATTCGGAAATGCATGGTCTGCTGCAGGATCTCAAATATGCGCTGCGCATGGTAGGAAAGAGTCCCGGCTTCAGTGCGACAGTTGTGTTGGTGATTGCACTGGGTATCGGTGCGAACACTGTCATCTTTGGTGTCGTCAATGCCCTCCTTTTCGCTCCCCTTCCCTACAGGGATGCCGATCGGATTGTGTACATCATGGAGTCTGTCGAACACGGGCAAACGGGAGGGCCGGTCTCTTATTCCACCTTCCTGCATTGGAAAGATCAGAACCGGGCATTCGACGACCTTTCGGTTTTCGGATATGAGTCTGTGAATCTGGCCGGCGGCGAGCCGGAAGAGTTGAGCGGAGTGCTGATTTCGGAGGCCGCACTATCCCTGATTGGCATCCAGCCCCTGCTGGGCCGCTCCTTCACCGCGGAGGATTTTGACCGCGGGGACCGACCCGTGCTTCTCAGCAACAGTTTCTGGAAACAGAAGTTCGCATCCGATCCCGGGGTCATCGGGCGGACGCTGAATATCAACGGCCGTCAACGGACTGTCATCGGGATTATGCCGGCCGGACTCAAGATGACATTCATGTTCGGTTTCGAGCCGGCTCTGTGGACGCCACTCACGCAGCGTTTCCTTCACGACTTCCACGCCCGCTCCTTCCAGGCGGTCGCACGGCTAAAACCGGGTGTCGCGATAGAACGGGCCCAGGCAGACATGCAGATCATCGCTCGCCGCATTGCGGCAGCAGAGCCGGATGCCAACCAGGCGCGGACAATCACCGTCAGCACGCTCCGGGGTGAGGTTGATCCGATCGTATATGCCCTGATGGCCCTTCTGGTCGGCTCCATCCTTGGTCTTGTTTGCGCCAATGTCACCAACCTCCTGCTGGCCAGGACAACGGAACGCGAACAGGAGATCGCAATCCGGGCAGCGCTGGGCGCCGGGAGGATGCGACTGGCGCGGCAACTCCTGACGGAAAACCTCCTGGTTATCGCTCTGGGATGCTGTCTCGGAGTGCTGATGGCGGCATGGACCTTCGATTTCGTTCACAGCCGTTTTTCCGGCAGCAACCTGGGGTCCTTGGATTTCCGAATGGATGTGCGGGTTCTGGGCGCGGTGCTGGTTCTGATTCTGCTTTCAGGCGCGATGATCGGCCTCGCACCCGCGCTGCAAAGCTCGCGCTCCTCACTGAGCAGGAGGCTGAAAGAATCGGCTTTGGGCATCGGCGGGAGATCTGCAAAATCCCGCCTGAGGAGCCTCCTGGCAGCCTCAGAGGTAGCTTTTTCCCTGATGTTATTGACCGGCGCCGGCCTGGCAGTCAAGAGCTGGTTCTCGTTGTGGGATGTGGACCTGGGTTTTCGTCCGGAAAAGGTCCTGACCATGAGGCTTGCGCTCCCTGAGGAGCGGTATCCCGATGCAGACAGGCAGGCGGCATTTTTCGACGAACTCCTCGCCGCCATTCCAACCGGTGGCGGAGTGAGATCGGCGGGGATCACCAGCTCCCTGCCGACCGCTTCGCCGGAAACAACTTTCGAAATCGTCGGACAGGAGATCGCGATGACCGGCGGGACGTTGCGGGCCAGGTTCTCCTCTGTGAGTCCGCGGTACTTCGAAACGATGACGATTGCATTGAAAACCGGGAGACAGTTTACGGCAAACGACGCCGCAGGCACGCGGCCGGTGGCGATTGTCAACGAGGCGCTGGTGCGCAGGTTCTGGAACGGACAGAATCCCGTCGGCAGCCGGATCGCGGTCGCGGGCGCCGTTCGCACTGTTATCGGAATTCTGGGAGATGTCCGCAGCATTCCGCTCAGCACCCGGCCCGTTCCTGAGATCTACGTCCCGTTTTCGCAGGTCCCCTCCCGGACCGCTGCCGTGGTCGTTCTGACAACCGTGGCGGACCCGCTGGGAGTGGCAGGCAGCTTGAGGCAGGCGGTACGGGATTTGGATTCTGATATACCGGCGGCGGGCATCATGCCGATGGAACAGGCCGTCACCTCGAACATGGGTGTCATTCAGTTGGGAACTTCCGTGCTCAGCCTCGTGTCATCCGGAGCTTTGATTCTGGCAGCGTTGGGAATCTATGGTGTCTTATCCTACTCGGTTTCCAGACGCGCCCGGGAGATTGGCATCCGCATGGCTCTTGGAGCTCGCCCTCGCGACGTGCTTGCCCTGGTCCTCAGGCAGGGGCTGCGCCTGACGCTGTCCGGCCTGATCCCCGGATTGGCGATTTCTCTCGCGCTCAGCCGGATTCTCTCCCATTCCATGTTCGGCGTGCGTCAGGTGGAACCGGTCATCCTGGCATCGGTCAGCTTCCTCCTGCTGTCCGTTGCGCTGGCGGCCTGTTACCTGCCGGCACGCCGGGCAGCCGCCCTCGATCCCATACGGGCCATGCGAATCCTGTAAAGGGAATTCACCGCCGCGTGCAGGAAACAAACGCCCTGCGCAATGTGAAATGCATCGTGCCGTCTGCTCGAAAGCCGCAGGTTTTGACGAACCGGCCTTAGCCGGCACATGACAGGACTCCACATTGTGGGATACACTGAGGCTGGAATCCGGCACCTGCTGCGTGTCAGGTGCCGTGAGGAGGGGGCGTATGAAACTCCGCACCAAGTTGATCCTTTCGTTTTTTTTGCTGGCCGTGCTGCCGCTGACACTGATCACGCTGTATTCATATGCATCCTCCATCCGTACGTTCCGAAAGGCGGTGGAAGCGGAATCGGGCGCGCTCGCTGATGAAATGGGCAGCCGGATGGAATCTCTGCGCCGCGATCTGGCATTTCGTGTCGAGCGCATGGGACGGTTGCCGCTCCGGCAATTGATGACGCTCCGGGACGCCGACGTCGCCAAGGTGGACCCCCAGTCTAATCCCGTGATGGCCGGCCTGCTGGCGGAAATAGGGGATGCGGCGCCTTACCTGGACTCCATTGAATTCAGCCCCAGCACGCCCAAACGGCCCCCTCCCCCGTCGCCGGAACCGGGATCCTCCGCCCCCGCTCGCAAACCCCCGTTAAAGCCCCCGCCGGATCTGCACCGTCTGGTAATCCATCTCGCCCCGCCTGCCCCAGACACACCCGCCTGGGACAAGCCGACGCCGGCCGGCACAGGACAGGAAGAAGTCGAAATGCATCTGCGTCCGAACCTTGGAGTTCCCCTTCCGCCGGAGGTCCCGCGCACCACAACGGACGCGGAGAGGCAGAGGTTTGCCGATCAGATCCGGGACATCCAGGAATTCCGGGTAGTGCTGGAACTGATGCATGCCGGCCGAGAGGCCCAGAAAGCAGCGGTGAAGGGCCCGGAATCGGCGAACGCCGCAAAGAAGCCCGCGGCCCAGGCTCCCCGCACGGCCGGGACGGATGCGCTGTCGGCAGGCCTCAGTTCCGTCGTGCAGTCCGACGGCAACGCCGTGGGTACCGTGAGGGCACACCTGAGTCGCTCGAACATATACAGCAACATCCTCTCAAGGGGAAGGCGGCGCCAGGGGGAAATCCCGTTCCTGGTCGATGCGGACAACCAGCTGCACACCATCAATCAGGGTGACCAACAAAAACTGGAATCCCTGAAATTGTCCGAGAGCCTGCAGAAATCCGGGAAAACGCCGGCGCCTCCGGAACTGGAGGACTGGGTTGTGGTCACCCGCACGAACGAGGCTGCCGGGGTGACATTCGGGATCGCCAGGCCGGTCAGCAGCTCCCTCCGCGAAATCCGTGGACTGGCAGTGCGCAATCTTGGCTACGGATTGGGCATGGTTGCATTGGCACTGGTCGGCATCCTCCCGCTATCGAATCGAATCACCCGAAATCTGGCGACACTGGCCCAGGGCGCCCATGACCTCGCGCAGGGCGATCTGAACGTCCGCGTTCCCGTGCAGTCCAGGGATGAAATCGGCAAGCTTGCAGAGAGCTTCAACCGGATGGCTCAGGACCTTCAGGAAAATCAGAAGCATCTGGTCGAGAGGGAGCGGATGCGCAAAGAGCTGGAAATGAGCCGGAGGATCCAGGAAGAACTGCTGCCGAAGCATCCTCTTCGCACAGGAGCAGTCGAAATCAAGGGAGTCTCCCTTCCGGCGCGGGAAGTCGGCGGTGACTTCTTCAACTATTTTCTGCTCGCGGACGGCGAGGTGGCGATCCTGGTGGGTGATGTTTCCGGGAAAGGCGTCGCTGCCGCGCTCCTGATGGCTAACTTCCAGGCTACCCTCCAGGCGAGGCTGCCGCTGGCAGGGGACCTGTCACGGCTTGCCGTCCAGCTCGACCGGGAACTCGCCGCGAGCACACCTCAGGAGGTCTACCTCACGCTTTTCATGGCTATTCTGAATCCGCGGGAAAAACAACTGCGTTACGTGAACGCAGGGCACAATCCGCAGTTCGCACTCCAACAGGGCGGAAAAATCCGGCGGCTGGAATCAACCGGGCGCCCACTCGGCCTGCTCCCGGGCGGGGATTTTGCAGAATCACGCGTCGGCATTTCTGCCGGGGATGCTCTGTTTCTGTACACCGACGGGCTTGTGGAGGCGACCGATGCGACCGGGCGGGAATTCGGCCAGGAACGTCTTGAAAACCTGTTGGTGGAGACTGTCGCCGGCAGCCCCGGAGATATTCTGTCCCGCGTGGAGAGTGAGATCCGGAAATATCGCGGCCCGGTTGAAGCCGCAGACGACGCCACGATGCTGGTCCTCAAGGTCGGCGCGTGATTCACAATGAAAAAGCAGCCACGAATTTCACTGATCTCACGAACCGGCAATTGCGGCTGAATCCGCGATGTCCGTGAGATGCGTGGCCGCGGCGATCGGGTTCCCTTCTATCGGTCAGGGAACTGGGCCATCACGGCGGCGAGCTGGGTGAGCGATTCTGTAAAAAAGAGCTCGTAGCCCAAGAGCTGGTAATCCGTCGTGACTTCGATGTGCCCTCCCGACAGCGGCATAGTGCGGGTGAAGAATCCGGCTCCGGGGAGAGGATGGCTCAGCAGCTTGGCCACCTTGGCGTGCGGCCCCAGAGTGTCGCTCAACTGGTCGACCTGCACACCACTGCTGTCGAAGACTTTCAGCGTGTAGGCAATCGCTGTTCCATACGGATTCAGGAGCGCGATCCCAGTCAGGTAATTGCCTCCCGTACCGGCCGGCACCTGGTGGGCAACGTGGGACAGCAGAAGTCTCTGCCGCGGGACGCTCTGCGCCGGAACCGCCGCATAGGATTGAACCGTGCTGTCGGTATATTGAAAAGCGCAGAATCCCGCGATCCCGGGCTGATCGGCCTTCACAACCACGTACCCTGTGATCAGATCCCCCGACTGTTCCAGGCCAAAAAGGGTCTGCGCGGATTCGAGCAGCTGACCACCGGGGCCCAATGTGCGTTGCGCGGGCTGCCCCAGCACGTTGCCATCGTTTCCATAGGCATCCAGCATAAGCGTCGCGGATGAAGTGGAGGTATTCAGTACACCGATAAAACTCGCATAGCCCGTGTTCACGGCGATCTGCGGGAAGAAGAGTCGCGCTTCAGTCCCTGCCGGCACGGCCGGCAGGGCCGCGATCTCCGCGGTGTTGCCGTAAATCTCGAGACCGGAGACCGGCTGATCCGAGGTTACGCGCACATAGCCGCTGGAAGCATCCACGTTGTTGAACGTGAAAGTGAACTGCCCCTTGGGCGGCAGGGTGCTCGTCCTGGGAGCGTCCATCTGGATTCCCGAAGAACTCATCAGCCTCGCCACAACGTTGGCGGAATTGGCGCCGGGGTTGAAAACCTGGTAGGTGGTCTGTCCGTTGGAATCCGATTGATGGCGCATGAAATAGCAGTCCGTACACGTATCCGAAGAAACATCCACGCCGTCCGCCAGGCGGCTGAGTTGCTGATCGAAAATCAGGAAAAATCCCGACAGTTTCTGCAGGGAGGATCCGAGCACGGCCCCTATCTTCGCCTCCCCTCGAGCAAAGCCGAACAGCTGGTAGTCAAAGACAGCCTGCTGCAGGTTTGCAGGAAAATCGCGCAGGGCCGGATTGCTCTGGCCGCCGAGCAATATCCCGGAAGGGCCGTACGCCGAGAATTCCGCCATGGCCGGATCCGAAGAATCGTTCAATGCCGCAAATCCGGTAATGAAGGCGTCCCCGAGCGCCGAATTGTCCCCGCTGACCAGCATGGGGTAGTTTAACGGATAGTAGGAGCCCGCTTCGATCGCGCCCATGTCCACGGTCCCCTCTCCCGGCAAGGCTATGGGGCCGGCGACGCGCAGTTTCTGGTTGTAATCCAGGTAGGGGAGCGGCGCAATCGCGTTGGAACCCGCATCGATAGCGCGCGAACCCTCCGTGAGGGTGAAGTCGCCTCCGGCCGGGTCTGTGAATCCGGGATCTCCGCTGATATTGTTGTTGCCGGACATCGAACCATCGCTGATCA
>Ga0113563_10002561_pt1 | contig 11026 bp, 4 predicted proteins | sample Mud3Dept3metaG_FD_80117 | JGI IMG/M metagenome (GOLD analysis project Ga0113563, IMG submission 80117) | Freshwater wetland microbial communities from Ohio, USA, analyzing the effect of biotic and abiotic controls - Mud 3 Core 4 Depth 3... | ecosystem: Environmental > Aquatic > Freshwater >...
CCCCTTGCAGCTTTTAAAATCCTCACCTGCCGGATTGTAATTCAGTAATTTTTCTTTTAAAGTATCAAATTTTCCTGTCAATTCTTTGCCGGCTTTTTCAAAGTCTTTCTGTGATTTGATTGCGACGGCCGTTTCGAAAAGAGCTTTAAGGTTTATTCTTAGTTCGGTTTCGGGTTGTCCCCTTTCTTTCTTCCACTCTTCAGTGATCGCGACCTTAAGGTTCCGGCTGTCGATATTTGCTGCCAGAGAGGCATTGTTTTCATCCGGACCTTTATATTTAAGCAGTTCCAATACGTGACTTAGAATTGTCAGATTATCAAAATCATCGCCTGTGATAGCAACAAGTGAGTTTGCATGATCTACACCAATCTTGTCAAGTATTCCAATGTCGAGTGCATTGGCCCCGATAATTTTTACACCATTTTTCTTTAGTCTGGTGAGATTCTCATTAGATGCCTCCTTTTCGACAATTACCAGTCTCTTTTTATCCTTAAAGTTCTCAGCGAAGGCTTCGCCTATACCGCCCAAACCGCAGAGTATGGTATGGTCTTTCATAAATCTTACTCTCGATAAGAAGTATTTGTATCTCAATACTGAGAGAATTGCAAACACTATGGTAACAACAAGTGTTGCGACTGCAAGAAACCGTGCCAGGTTATAAATAAATACTACCAGCAATGGTTGACTGCCATTTTCATAAAAACGGTCACCTGATTCCAGGGTAAACAGCTGAAAAGTGTAATAAAGCTTCCTGGAGAAGGGATAATCAGGAAAAACTGTCTGAAAACTGATAAAACCCAATATAATAGTAACGGCAGTTAAGACTATTGGAATAAAAAACTGCCTGCCATGTTCTGAGGAATTTTCTTGCATGATGGTTCAGGATTTGGAAAATGATACATCTAAATTAGAAAATGAAATTGATTTCTTATATTTTTAATGGTAACTAATAATCAGTAATAATTCTTCTTTAATAATCTCAGAAGCAAAAAAATGGTTTTGACGGAATTAAATACTTGTCAGGAATCATGAAAAAGCATATTTTTAAAGCAAGAATTTGATTATTTAAGATAATGATTAAATCTTAAAAATGTCTTGTGAAAAAAGTTAGTAAAGGAATTAATATGGAAAAAATATTTATTAGTTTCCCCTTTGAGGAAACCTATTTTGCCACCTATCTGGCTCAGCAGCTGAAAAAGAACTGTGATAATTATGACATATCAATTTATCCTCATAATGTTGATGGAATAAAACACTGGAAGAACCAGATAAAAGCTGAAATAAAGGAATGTGAGATTTTCATTTTTATTGTTGGGGAAAAAATTAATCCAGGTCAGATTGAAGAACTAAGGTCAGCAATCTCTGAGAAAAAAAATATCTGGAGAATTAATACAAAGCCAGGGAATAATGCCTGGAGCGATGCTTTGTCAGATATAAAGCAGGACGGCAATATCAATGAAATCCTCGAAACTGATTTTGAAAGCTGGACTTACGGCAAACTCGATTATGATGGCACTTTAGCTAAAATCTTTAAAAACAGGAGGGTAACCTGGAAGAATCCAAATTATACAAATGATGGACTACCACTTAATAATCAGATATTCAACTACGAAAAAGATATTATCGATTTCTATTATAAACATAATGAATATAAATTAAGTATTGATTATAAAGATCACCAGATCGAGGTAAGAAATAAAATATTGTCTGGAGTTCCAGCAATATGGCCGATAGTCAGAAAAAAGAGTGTTAGGCCAAGGCTGGACTTACAGGAGTTGAAGGATGATGTACAACTTGAAATTGGCAAGTTCAGAAATGATACAGATAACGTTTTATCAGCAGCCTTGTCAGCCTATCATCAAAGTGAAAGACCTTGCCCGTGCAACAGCGAAAACAGGTTGATCTTTCCTGAAGCAGGCCCAAGAAAATCTGTATTTTCATATAAGCAAACTAATATGTATCGGATTGGGATCCTCGTTTCAGGGGGGATTGCACCAGGAGTTAACGCATTAATTGACGGGATCACAAGAAGGCATTATTTCTATGCAAAGAATTTAGGATATGCTGATTATTTGGAGATTCTGGGTTTGGAAAATGGTTTTAGTTCGCTTGAATCAGGCGGGCAGATTAAGTACAAGCCGCTGTATCCAACTGAAGAACATAATCATGACAATTCAATCATAACATCAAAAATAACAAATGAAGGTGGTTCAATAATCGGAACTTCCCGTTACCAGCCGCTAGTTGATGAAAATACGAATAAAAGAATCAGGACACTGAGAGACATAATAGTTAGGTTGAGATCCGAGGGGATAAGGATCCTCTATATTATTGGTGGTGAGGGAAGCATGAAGGCGGCTTTAGCTATTCAAAAAAGAGCAGAACAATATGTAGCGGATAAAAAGATTGATGACTGGGATTTAATTGTAGTTGGTATCCCTAAAACAATGGATAACGATATTCTCTGGGTCTGGCAGACTTTTGGATTCATGTCAGCTGTTGAAAAAGCCAGGGAATTCATTGAATATTTATATGTGGAATCGAAATCTAATCCAAGGTGGGGCATTGTCCAGCTTTTTGGTTCAAATTCCGGTTTTGTCGTAAGCCATGCAGTGCTTGCCTGCAAATCGGATATTTGCAATCTTGCTTTAATTCCCGAGATGAATTATAATCTGGAAAACGTGGTTAAGTACATAAAGGAGACTAAGAAAGAAAATGGATTAGTCGTTCTGGCTGAAACTGCAGTCCCTAGAGATATCAGCAAATACTTGAATAAGAAAGCGATACAGGAGATCCTAACTACGGATGAAGTTAACGCTATTAAAAATCACAAGGATGAAATGAATAAAATCGATTGCCATGTAAATGATGATTTAAGAAGTGGCGTTGTAAAAATCATTGCCTGGGCTCTGAGGAATGAGGCAGATAAAAGGGTTTTTATCAATGAGCCACGACATCTGTTAAGGTCAATCCCTCCAAGTACAATTGATATTATCACTGCCTCGCGTCTGGGAACACTTGCAGTGGATAATGCAATGGCAGGATATTATGGTTTTATGATAAGTCAATGGCTTACTGAGTTTTGTTTAATACCACTTGAGTTGGTTGTGCTCGGGAGAAAAAGAATTCCCGCTGAAGGCATTTTCTTTAAATCAGTCATATCAAAAACAGGCCAGCCTCAACCTAAAGACCTTATCGACGAATCATAGTCCTGTATTCACTGATACATAGGTTTTTTTTAAAACCACCTTACATCACTCCGGTTTCTTCAATAGTAACACCGGCTATATCCAGATGCCCTGTATTATCGGTTACTCCTTTTGTCAATACCCAAATTGTTTTCTTATGATCTGTAAGTTCGGTCTCTTCTCCTAATTTCTTCTTGATTTCCTGGATTAACAGTGTCTTCGTAGCAGCAAGACATGCAGAGCCGGTACCCACACTGTGAGGACCGGCAAGAATAAGTATTGTTCGACCTGGTGCTTGTGGATGATTGCCGCGAACGATCAATCCATAATCTTCGAATTTAGCTGATTTAACATTTTTACCATCTCCAATACACTCAGTTTGGAATTTACGAGAAGAAGCAAGCTTTCCGACGAGTTTCATTTCATAGTCAGTGGAATTCTTTTTACCTGCACATTTTTCAAAATGCCAATTTGGGGATTTTCCATTCTGGATCTTTTTCAAAAGTATTCTTGTGAATCTATTGACTTTTGGCGATCCGATCAGAAACAGGTTTGCATCACGATTGATTATATCTTTATTCGCATACGCTGCATTCACAATTTCAGGAACCACATTTTCTCTATAAACAGAAGCAAATGCCCCCATAATCCCTGAGATACCGAGATAATCTCCATATGTTTTAAATTCTTTTGGATGATGCTTAAACTGTGAATCTTTCTGGAGTTGTTTTGGATTAATTAATATAAAAGAAGGTGCTGGTTCCGAAGGTAGTACCATTGCACTTAAAAGAGAAATATTGCTGTCTTTGTAAATCTCAAGATGCTGCCGGAGTGATTGCTCAAAATGTTGCCATCCCTCTCTATCATCTTTGTATTTTATCATTTCAAGTCCGTGCAAATCAGTATGAATATCTGAATGTTCTTTAGCAATCAGAAGAACGGATTTTCCACGGGCGACAGCGTAGCCAACCTCATAATAAATATTAGGACGCGGTATAGATAAATCACCTAAAACAAAAACTGCGTTATCGATAGCACTATGAATTTTCCCACGCAGATCACTACCGGCTGCAGGAAGATCATCTGCGCGAATGCACTCAAAACCGGTAATCTCGGTAACAATTTTGTGCAGTTTTTCATAATATGGGAATCCTTCCTGATATGACATTACGACAAAGCAGTAGCGACGTCCACCGGTTACTTGTGCTATTAGTGTATTAAAATTATCAGGCATTTTTAACCTCCTTTACTTATTGATTACAAATTGGATGCATTGTTAAAATTACAAATAAATATTGCTAAATGATTTTTTTATTTTAGATAATAAAATAAATAATCACCGGAATTTTAGTACTTTAGAATGTAATAAAAAGCTCTGAACAGGAAGCAAATATTGTAACGATCCTTAAACATAGTATCCCAATGAATATCCCAATCGCAAAACAAAAGACTTTCATAAAGGAGTTTGAAAAAATCAGACCGGTATATGTAGAATTTGCAAGATTATTGGAAAAGATCCTGCTTAATGCGATCAACCAGCTTGGCTATCTTGCCATTGTACAGGTAAGAGTCAAGAAGGTTGTCAGCTTCTCAAATAAGATAATCATGAAAGATAAATATAAAAATCCGCTTACTGACGTTACCGACCTGTGCGGAGGAAGGGTAATTGTCCATTTTCAAAGCCAGGTAGCCGCAGTATGCGATTTTATCAAAAAGAACTTCACTATTGATGAAGCCAACAGTCTGGACCTGAGATCAAAACTGAAAGTGAATGAATTCGGTTACAGGTCGGTTCATTATATTATTACTTCCAATAAAAGTTCAATTATGGGGATACCCATAAAAAAGAAGTTCAGGACTTTAAAAGCGGAAATACAGGTGCGTACGCTTGCTGAACACATCTGGGCCGATATTTCGCACGACCGTATTTATAAGACAGAATTAATAATTCCTGAAGAGTGGAAAAGGGAAGCTGCACGTTTATCAGCAATCCTTGAAAATGCCGACATAACTTTTGGTTCAATGGCCCAGGCAATTGATTCGGTAAGCAACACTTATGAATTGCAAAGTGAAACCGGGAAGGCTAAAATCAATGTTGAGAAGCTGGAGACCATGGTGGCAATTCAGACAGATGAGCCTGAAGAGGGTGCTAAGAACGTGTTGAACCTGATCCTGGTTTATAAAACCTTGAATCAATCCGAAAAAGCAATTACCCTGCTTCATGACTGGATTAAAATCATGAGAAATAATATTCAATGGGAAGCAAGATTGAAATTCGAGTTGAGCATGCTTGAATTAACTTCCTGTTCAGGAGATATCGATAAACCGGAGAACGAGAATAAGATCAATTCAGCACTTGATTGCCTGCAAATACTTGACCGACTATATAAAAAGAACCATATACCTTCTGCTTCCTCATTAAGTTTTCTTTATTACAGATTAGGCTGCCTTCTTCAGAACAGCCAGCTAAAGGCGAAAGAAGCCATTGAAGCCCTCAGCAGAGCCTTGGAACTGATGCCTGATAATCCTCTATGCCTGACTGCACTTACAGAGAGTATGGTAATGGAGAACATCGCAATGTCACATCAGACAATCACACTGTTCAGAAACACATTTGAAAAAAATATAACCGATCTTGAACGACTGATCAGCCTCGGAATTGATGCCATACCGGCATGGTTTGCGACAGGGCGATGTCATTTCTTCCTCGGCAACAGCAGGGAATGCATTAAAGCTTATTCAAATGCAGTAGCAGTAATTATTGATAATAATTTGACCAGCGATTGTTACATTATTAATGAAGAAATTATCAGGGCTAAAAGGTTAAAACGATTTGACGAAAAACTGGCCGGGCAGATAGTGCTGTACCTGAACATTGCTATGGCAATCTCAGATATATCGGAAGATAAAAAAGCTTTCCTGAATACTCTCCGGACAACGCAGTTAAGAAAGGAAGAGATGAAAAAGCCGGTAGTTATTGTTGCAGGAGGAGCATCATTGATGGACAAAATGAAAGTTGAATCATACCATGAATATATAAAGGAGCTGATGCACGATTTCAATGGAACGATAATTAGCGGAGGCACAAAAGCAGGAATCCCCGGACTCGTTGGCAGGCTTAAGGAAGAAATGAATAAAGTTAAGCCTGTATATTTCGATCTGGTGGCTTATCTGCCCGGGAAGCTACCCCGTGACGCAAAGTTATCCGGTGCTTATGACCATCTGTACAGAACAAAGTCAGATGAATTTTCTGCACTTGATATACTGGCAAGCTGGACCGATATTATCCTGTCTGAAATTCCTCCATCAGAAGTGATAATCATCGGAATTAACGGAGGTGAAATTGCAGATCTGGAATATAGGATTGCCCTTTCGCTGGGTGCAAAAGTGTGCCTTATTGCTTTCTCAGGAAGAGCAGTGATGGATTTAGCTCAGGAAAAACCCTGGAAGGATCATCCCAACCTGATTATCGTGCCAAATGATCCTCTGACAGTCTGGGCAATTGTTAATCAAAAGAAACCATCATCTCTTACCAGTGAAGAAATAGAAAAACTTGCACCTCTTGTGCATGAGTTTTACAGGAACCAGAGGCTGAAAAGTTTTAAAACCGGCGAAACAGATGTTAATAAGTTCAAGGTTATTATGAGATGGGAAAAACTGGATCCTGTATTGCAGGAATCTAACAGGCTGCAGGTAGCATTTTATGAGCATATTCTGAAAAGGGTGAATCTGGAAATGCATAAAGCCAAAAAGAAACCTGTGGTATTATATAACATAAAAAAGAACCTGTCAAAACAAGAGCATGACATGCTGGCTAAGTTAGAGCATGCCCGCTGGAATGCCGAACGCATGTTCGAAGGATGGAGATATGGCCCCGTAAAAGATCTTGTAAAAAAAATTAATCCATATCTGGTCGCCTGGGAAAAGCTGGATGAAGCTATCAAACCTTATGACTATGATCCTGTCGATAATATTCCATTGATGTTGGAGAAGATAGGATACGAGGTATTCAGGATAAGAAAAAGAACTGGTAAGGCTCCGGTCAGACGTTCAGTTAAATAATTCAATATTATTCCATGGCAACAAAAGCTGATATACTTGTCACAGGTGATTTTGTAATCGATCACCATTTATTAAAGGGGAATAAAAGTGAAGCTTTCGGAACAGGGAGCATCGGAACACGGCTCAATGCAACTTATGGAGGAGCAAAACTTACTTACGATTTGGCAGCGAATTTCGTAAATAAGATTAACAGGGAGAATAACGTGAAAAATGGCAAATGCTTCTGGCCATTCTCCCGCATGCCTGAATCAGGTTCATCCGAAGGCACCATTCATGATTCTTACCTCCGCTGGGAAATTTTGGGAGCCGGGGGCAAAAAGGCAGGGGAGAATAATTTCTTCTGTAAATTATACGAGAAATTAGGATTCGGTGGACAGAGAGCACCTGCTGAAGCCGGATGGTTAAAGACAGACATTAAAATCAATTCACGGTCATATAAATTCATAATTATCGATGAGGCCGGGATAGGTTTCAGAAATCACAAGGAATCATGGCCCGATTTCAGCAAAGCCGAAAAGATTATACTTAAAACAACCTTCCCTCTTTGCGAAAGCCTTTTATGGAATGAGCTTGCCGAGCAGAGGCAAAAACTGATAACCGTTGTAAATCTTGATCAGATCAAGCATTACAATGTAAGGGTCAGTAATGGCATCTCGTGGGAACAGACTGCACTTGACACTGTTTATGGTGTGCATCAGGATCCTGTATTGAAAAACCTTCTGAAATCGGCTGAACTGATAATAACAATTGGAACTGCCGGTGCTGTTATTATTACTGCTGGTAAAACTCCGGATGACTTTGAGTACAGACTGGTTTTTGATCCGGAAAATATGGAAGAAGAATGGGAAGAGAAATACTCCGGTGATATTATTAACCAGGTCGGACTCGGAAGTTCATTCCTTGCAGGATTCGCAACATCTCTGTGTTTAAGATCATTACGGACTCAGGACAGTGTAAAGGTTGGTCTGAACTCCATGGTTGCAGCAATGATAAAAGGGATATTCGAGCTTAACGATAATTTTAGTCTTAATCCGAAGGATCTGTCATCAGCCCTTGATGAACACTACAACAGACGATATTATTCATCTGCATTCATTCCCTCTCCTGCCTGGATTGATGGACTTGCATATGTACACAACCAGGAATGGTCTATTCTGGAAAATAATTACGAAAACAGGAAAAAGGATTATAAACCAAAATCGGATCTCTTTCCACTGGCTTTTTCACTGGCACTGGATGGAATTGAAACCCTCCATTTTGCGCCCAGACTTTCCCTGGGTAAAGCTATTGTATTCGACCGGAGTGAGATTGAGAACCTGAGAAATCTCCGCAAGCTTATTGAGTTTTATGACAAATACGAAGATGGCAGAAAACCACTGAATATTGCAGTATTTGGCCCTCCCGGAGCCGGGAAATCCTTTATCATTAAGGCATTGGCAGCAAACCTTTTTAAAAACAAGAAAACAACTCCATCTTTCCTGACAATCAACCTTTCTCAATTCAAGGATGAATCTGAACTTCCGGGAGCATTTCATGCCATTCGCGATGAAGTATTAAGAGGCAGTCTGCCTGTTGTTTTCTGGGACGAATTTGATTCGGACGATTACAGGTGGCTGAAATCATTCATCGCACCGATGCAGGATGGCACCTTTCAGGAAGGAAAGGAAACACATCCGATAGGTAAATCCATTTTTGTCTTCGCCGGCAGTATGACCTATACCATGGCCCATTTTTCAGAAAGTCTTGAAGCAGACAACCTTATCAGTAAAAAAGGACCTGATTTCCTGAGCAGGATAAGCGGTTATCTGAACGTATTCGGCCCTAACCGGAAGCCCTGCTTTGATGATAATTCAGGGCACTGGTGCAAGGAAGGGGATCAGAGTGATAACTGTTTTTCAATAAGGCGTGCATTATTTATCCGATATGTGTTAGGTTCTGGTAACAATACTTTAAATATTGATTTACAACTGCTAAAAACTCTTATTGAGGTCAATTATTATAAAAACGGTGCAAGAGGACTTGATCGTTTGCTGACAAATTTATCTGTGCACTCAGGAAGAAAAATTGAACTTTCAGATCTGCCGTCAAAAGAGATTATCCAGATGAATGTAGATTACGACGATTTCATGAAAAAGCTTGAAAACCAAAGTATAAGGGAAAAAATAAATTTTGAAAGGCTGGCAATGTCAATTCATAATGCATGGCTCGACATAAAGGTGAAAGATTCTGTTTATTTTGAAGAATATGGAGACCTTAATTATGACGGCCGACTCGACAATATCAGCGCTGCACAACGGATTATTGATGTCATTGCCGTGACAGGGAAATTTGTTCTGATCCTTGAAACCGACCGGATAGCAAAGATGCTTAATGAGGCAAAAAATGAATTTGATGAATACATCAGTGATGAAAAGAACCTGGAAAAACTGGCTATAAAGGAACATGAAGGATGGATTGAAACAAGAAATACTGCAGGTTGGGAATTCGGAGACAGGAGCGACTATCATAAAAAACATCCCTGTCTTATCCCATGGCACGATCTCGACCCTGGAATAGTAAACCCGCAAAATCAGGCCCAAAAAAACAAGGATCGCAATTCTATAAAGAAATACACATCGATGCTTGAAAACAGTGGATATACAATTGTCTCCATGAAATAGTTGCAGGCTGCAGGTTGCAGGTTAATAATATGCAACTTGTAACCTGCAACTTGAAACCTGTATTTAATATAAAATCTAATATTCCCATGCCCCAACAAACCAAGATTTTCAGAGTCTTCATTAGTTCCACTTTTACTGATATGCAGATAGAAAGAAGTATCCTTCAGAGAGATGCTTTCCCACGATTAGAAAAGTTTTGTGAAGAGAGAGGAGCCAAATTTCAGGCAGTCGACCTGAGATGGGGTGTTAACGAAGAATCACAGCTGAACCAGAAAACCCTCCAGATCTGTTTCAATGAAATTACACGTTGCCAGAAAATATCTCCCAAACCAAATTTTGTAATACTCCTGGGAGAAAAATACGGCTGGCAGCCGATTCCCGAAAAAATTCCCGGAGAAGAAATGGAGGCAATCCTCAAAGTGCTTTCCGAAGGAGACAGGAGGCTGATCAAAACCTGGTATTGGCTTGATAAAAACGCAGTTCCTCCTGAGTATGTACTTCAGCCGCGACATGAAGAATTGAAAGAGTATAAATCGTGGGAACCTGTTGAAAGCAAAATCCGAAATATTTTACGAGAAGCAGCTAAAAATCTCAATTTCGATCCCCATCAAAAAATCAAATATCTTGCTTCTGCAACACATCAGGAGATAATCCGGGGTGCTTTAAATATTCCTGAAGGCATTGAAAGCCCTGAAAAACATGTATTTGCCTTCTCTAGAACCATTCCCGGATTACCCTGTGATGAATCTGCTAAAGGATATATTGATCTGCTTGATAGACAATCAGACGAAACAAGCAAAACAAAGCTTAATGAACTAAAATCGGAACTTAAGAAAAAGCTGGGAGATGATCATTTCAAAGAATATAAAGGAGAATGGAAAGCAGGGACATTTTTGATTGACGAAAACGAGTTAAGGAAGTTTAATGATGATGTTTATGAGAAGCTGGCAACTGTTATAGGTGAACAGCTTGAGAATGTCGTCGATAAGGATGAAATAGTACTCGAATCCCGGTTGCATGCAGAATTTAAAAACAAGCTTACAGAGCATTTCTGCGGGCGCTCCGGAATATTGCTGGAACTGAACAGATATCTGAATGATCCGTCGGAAAAGAGGG
>Ga0113563_10002562_pt1 | contig 11024 bp, 10 predicted proteins | sample Mud3Dept3metaG_FD_80117 | JGI IMG/M metagenome (GOLD analysis project Ga0113563, IMG submission 80117) | Freshwater wetland microbial communities from Ohio, USA, analyzing the effect of biotic and abiotic controls - Mud 3 Core 4 Depth 3... | ecosystem: Environmental > Aquatic > Freshwater >...
ATCATGTGACCGTGATTTCCAATGGCCGTAGCCTTGAGGTGCTCAAAAAAGAGCTTGGACCGGACCTGCAGTATGTAGACATCCCGGATTATCCAATGCTGCTTTCTGAGAACACCAGGCAGTTTCTTGCGAAAAGCATGGTGTACTGGCCGGTGTTCATCAAACGCATTGAGGACGGTCTTGCTCAGCTTCAGAAAATCCTTCAGAAAAAACACTATGACTGCATCATCTCCGATGCACGGTACGACATGTACAGCAAGAAAATCCCATCGTTTTTCATTTCCCATCAGATGCGCATCATGAACCCGCTGCAGATCCAGATGTTTGAACGGGCGATGGAACGATTCAACCAATTCTTCTTCAAACGATTTATCGACGTCATAGTCCCAGACTACAAAGAAGACAATCTCTCAGGAGATCTGTCTCATCATCTGAGAAGAATCGATGAAGACTCGATTCATTATGTCGGCGTATTATCAGATTTTTCGAAACGACCATTGAAAAAAGACATCGATTATCTCATCTCTATCTCCGGACCGGAGCCTCAACGAAGCATGCTAGAGGAAAAACTCGCCTCCCAAGCCCATGAGCTTGAGGGGAACGTTGTGATGACCCTTGGCAAAGCAGAAAACTACTCGATAATAAAAAAGAAACATCTCACGACGTACTCGTTTGTGACTAAGGAACTCCGTGAGGAGTTATTAAACAGAGCGAAACTCGTGGTGTCTCGCTCGGGGTACTCCACGATTATGGATGTCGCTGTGGTCGGAACAAAAGCATTGCTCATCCCCACCCCTGGTCAGATCGAGCAAGAGTACCTCTCACAGTATCATAACAGCCTAGGGACGTTTTATTCTGTCTCACAGGATGTAATCCACCTTAAGACGGATGTCTTGAAAGCAGCGGAGAGAACCGGCATCACCAGGGAGTGTGATGTGAAAAAAACCGTTGAGAACATCCTTGGAATCATCAAGGAAAAAACCTGAGACTCTCTACCATAACAGCTTTAAATCAGATGAGTATTACCCCTTGAGGAAGGAACTTTTCGTTATGAAATCCGGGGGTTTTCTCAAATCATGGTACTTCTGGTTATTCCTGATTACCGGGATCGCGATTATTGTACGGTCGTTACCCGCCTGGATGAACGCTGCCTGGGGAGGGGATTTTGGGATTTACTACGGTCTGACCTCCCGATTTGTTGAAAACCAACAGATCTTCAACGAATACGATGGCTGGGGAGGGATGTACAATTATTTCCCAATCCTGTATATCTTCTCAGCCCTGGGTCATTGGATCACCGGGGTCGACCTTCTCTGGGTGATGCCGAAAATCGCCCCGATCTTCGGAGGACTCACCATTTTTATCTTCTACTTCATCGTCTATGATCTGACCAAACGACGTGACCTTGCCTTGCTTTCCTCCTTGTTCCTCGCCGTCATTCCCTTCCATGTGTATCAGACCAGCCATGCAGCACCACTCACCATAGGACATTTCTTCATGATGCTCTCCTGTTATCTCTTCATAAGAACCATGAATCAGAAGAAATATCTGATCCCCCTGATGATCTCTACCGCGTTCCTCATCATGTCGCATCATCTCACCACCTATTTCTTCCTTATCACCATCTTCTTCATCGTCGTCATCAAAAGCATGCGAGTCAACCTCCGAGACATGTACCAGGATGTGGCGTACGTTATTGTTGCATCAGCGATGACGTTTGGTTATTGGGTCTTCATCGCCACACCGGTGTTCAGCACCTTCATGAGCAAGGGTCTCTCGGTTTCCTCCTATGTCGTCATCGCATTGTTCTACCTCAGCCTCTTTGTATGTCTTTTTGGAATCGCTGCACTGAAAAAACGCACATCAGGTATTGTCTTAAGAAGAAAAAACACCGCCCTGTACGACCCAATCTATTCCCGCAAACGGGCAGCATTGTATTTTATGGTAGGATTCGTCTTCATCCTCTGCGCTGAGGTCATGTTCTTATTCGTAAATTTCCCTGTCAGCGGCATCCGATTAAAACCCCTTTCCATTGTGTATTCCATCCCGATGCTGTTGTTCATCGGGTTCGGATGTCTCGGCGTTGAATACCTCAAACAAGTTCAAAACCGCTGGTTCTTTCAAGCCTGGCTCCTGGCTATCCTTGCATCTTTCCTGTATTCACTGGTGACGGTCAATACGACCTTGTTCCCAGACCGCCATGTCGAGTATCTCACCGTACCTGCCTGTTTGTTTACCGCGGTCGGTGTCCTGTACTTCTTCAAATCCAGAGAACGTCCGGTCTCCGTCTCCCTAAAGAAACAGTTTTCATACCCTCGCATTCAGGCGGTGTTCGTCCTGGTTGTCTGTATCATGGTGTTCTCTAACGCAGTCGCGGTCTACCCGGTGTACACCTCCTTAGAATGGATGGATGAAAGCATCCCCAATGAAACAGCAAACGCGATCGAATGGATCAATACTCATCTTGATATGAACACTACCCTAGTCGCTACCGACCTTCGGTTATCGAAGATGATCTGGGCGGAAGGCATCAATGCGACCTTTGAAAAAACCAATCACACCTGGACCTGTGACACCTGGGTCGATTGTATCACAGATTTCCAAGAGAAGTCAGATGACTGCCGGGTGACCTTTGTCCTCATCGATGATGTGATGCGCGATGTCTCAGTCAACATCCGTGTCCTAGAAAGCGTCTATATGACCAACGAATCATACCTGAAGTTCTCACAGGAACCTTTCACCCTGGTGTACCGCAACGCTACCGTCAACCAAGACAATGAGGAGATCCATTGGGCAGAGGTCTACAGCGTGAACTGGACGTTCATCGACCAGCATCTGATGGTGAAAAAAAGGACTGATTAGCCCTTCCGAAGATGCAGGACTTTTTCATAGACTTTTTCATACAGTGCCCCCACGGCCTCCATAGAATGCTGTTCACTGAGCTTTAAACTGTTCTTCCTCATAGTAGTTTTTAGTTCCTCGTTAGACAAGATCGTTACGATGTTCTTAGCCAGCTGCATACTATCCTGCGGTTCGAAGACCAACCCGTTCTGCGCACTGGCCAGCTCCGGCACTGCTCCTTTATTGACCACGACGGGGGGAACCCCGGTGGCGATCGCTTCTAATGTCACGATGCTTTGCAGCTCTGATTCTGCAGGCATGACAAACACATCAGCCAGGGTAAAAATATTCGGGTAATCCGCCCAGTCCAAGAACTCAATAAACGTCGTATGCTCCTGCACACCAAGCGTCTCAGTCAACTTCATCAAATCCGGTTTTAATCCACCAGACCCGCAGAACAGAAAATGCGCATCAACATCCTTAAGGACCGAAGGGATTGCTTTCACCAGCACATCCACATTCTTCTCTTGGTTCATCCGACCCGTATAAAGAACCAACGGTTTCTTGGGGAGATGGAGACGCTCTCTCAGATAATCACCCTTGTTCGTGGGTTTGAACATCTCGGTATTCACACCATTGGAAATCGAAGTAAACGGTGTCTTCAACCCTTTCTCCTGATACATCGCTGCCCCGGTCTGCGTTGGCACTGTCGCCCAGTCCACCCGATTATAGAAATAAATAAGATACGACCAGGTGTATTTCACCAGCGTCGGATACAAAGAAGACGAAAAGAACGGAGCAAGGATGTTCTCCGGCAAAATATGAATAGAGCCCACCAGAGGAATATGCTTCTTCTTAGCCATTATCATCGCACAGATACTGTTCGGATACGGCGAACACACATTGATGACATCTGGTGCGAACTCCTCAATGACTTTCTTCACATAAAACAAGGGAAACAAGGTGAAATGATACTTATTGTTCATATAAAAGGGAAGGACAAAAGCACGGGGACGATAAATCATCGAACCATTCTCCTCCTCGACCGTATTCTTGAAGGAGAACGCTGGGGCAATCACCCGGACATCATGACCTTTCTTGATCAACTCATGGACGATCCGATGCTGCGCGATCGCACCACCATCAATAATCGGATAATATGATTCTGTCGTAAACAAGATTTTCATAAAGGCCAGTCCTTGCGTTGTTAACAAACGAGACCTACATAAGAGTTACCAAAAAAAAATTTTATACACTCATTTCAGGAGATACGGACTGAGTGAGGAATACAGCGAGCGAGGTGACGCAAACACATCCGTGGCAAAATATTGATACCACCCACAACTACGATTACATTGATCCATAGCAACCCGTGCTTGTTTCGCCTCATCTGAACGAAGGAACTCCATAAAAGAACCCTCCGTGAAATTATACAAATGTTTCCCAACCGTACGACAAGGATAAAACAGACCACCATCGGAGTCAATGATCACTGAGGACGTCGAACACCCATGCGGTTTATTGATATTATCCAAAAACCCTTTCGGCGTCGTAATCGTATTTGGATATTTCTGCTTCAAACGCAGAATCTCCGCCTGGAACTGCATCGGGTCAGGATAAAAATCATCGGTCCCATCCAGATGACACGCGGGCATCACCACTGTACGAGCGTTCACATCAAAAACCCGTTTGACTTTCCCCTCAAGAGCAGGCAAAGTTTCCTTCGTCACCACGATCTGGATGCATATCTCCGGTCCATAGCTTTGAAACTCCTCCAACCGATCAAAAAACTCCAGGTTCCCATGACCCTCATCGATACTGATATGCAGATAATCAATATGCTTCCCATACTCAGTCATCGGCCGCTTGTCCAAAAGATGCCCATTCGTGGTAAAGAACAAATAAAACGGTTTCTGATGAGCATACTGTAAAATCTCCCCAAGGTCCTTACGCACTAAAGGATCCCCACCCTCCAGACTCAGGACAACAATACTGGAGTTCGCGATGTTATCAATCACCTTAAAGACATCCTCTTTAGAGAGATCAGGGGTCTTCTCCCGCCAGACATTGCAGAAACTACATTTCAGACTACAGATATGAGTGACCTTAAAAGAGGCGTAAAACGGATAAATACACTCCTTTGCTAGATAGTTCATAGCTGCGTACTGCAAGGTAGAAAGATATTTTCTTGCTGGGAGTTTTTTCATACCATACCTTTCCTACCAGGCGTAATCATTGAGGGGACATAAGGTTTTTTGTTAACATCTCCTGGTTATTACCACAAGAAACTTATAGCGTCATCAAATAACCATCTTATAGTGACAGACGAAAAAAAGAAACTCAATAAAACGAAAATCTCAATTTTCGTTAGTATCGCACTTAGTCTCTCCATTATTCTCTTAATCTTATATTTCACAATCGATGAACAGACACTCCAATATCTCTCAAAGGTGTCCTTTCAAACAGAGTTCTTCGTGTTCTTCGGTGCAGCGATTGTGTTAAATGTACTTTACTGGTTCATCTGGGGAGCGCGACTGAAGGTTCTCAGCACAGTAGTCAATCCTAAAGTCCATCTCAGCCTAGGGGAAACAACAAAGATTGTGATCGCAAACCAGTTCCTCGCAGGAATCACTCCTTCTGCCGCGGGAGGGGAACCAGTCCGCATCTACTTGCTGAAAAAGGACGGGCTAAGTACGGGTGGAGCAACCGCCGCGGTCCTGGGTGAGCGACTCATCGATGCAATCTTCATCCTTATTATTGTCCCGTTTGGGTTTTTCATCTTTAAAGACAGAATTGCGATTGACTTGATCAGCTATGGATTGATTGTTGGTATCATTGTGTTCGCCTCAGGTATCATTCTGTTCGCCCTTGCATTGAAGTACCCGGAAAAAACAAAAAGATTGCTACTTCGAATCAGTGCTTGGCTGGGTAGACGGTCGAAAAAACCTGAGCGGCATCAAAAGATGGTGGATCGAATCGGCCATGAGATTGACAACTTTCATAGCAGCATGATGCTCTTTTTGACCAAAGGGAAGAAATCGTTTCTTGCTGCGAGTGGTTTAACTGTTCTGATGTGGTCCATAGGTTTCATGATCCCTTCAATGCTCTTGCTTGCGTTGGGTCTCCCACCCTATTTTATCGATTCTTATGCGGCACAAGCATTACTCTTAATAATCGTGATGCTTCCAACGACACCAGGGAGTTCAGGGGTCACTGAGCTGGGGATGGCGGGGCTCTATGGGGTTCTGCTTGGGTCATCACAACAATATCTCCTGGGTGTCTTTGTGTTATTGTTCCGCTTTATATCCTATCATATGAACATGATTTGTGGAGCGATCTTTCAGTACCGGATCTTTAAATCACTCACCTCGTTTTCCATGGATACCATTGAGAAAAAAGAAGGATGATATTCCAATATTTTCTTCAAAATCTCCATATTTCCCTTCAACCATCTTGCCTTTGAACCGAGAATTACAAATCAAAGGGAGATGTTTATTTCAAGGACTATATCACAATATAAGTCTGGACATTCTAATGACCTTTTCTCAAATAACGTTCCTTAAGGTATTATAAAAGAGTGGAAACGCGCGAGGTTACATTTGTTGTAATCGCTTGATTGGTTTGAAATGACGTTGATTGTAAGTATATAATTTCGCTTTCCTATTTATCGCAATTGCTGCAATCATCGAATCAATTCGTGAAAGCCCATTCTTCTCGTACTCAACCTCTAGATTTGCAGAGAGGATTGCATCTTCCTTTGTAAAGGGAATGATTTCGAGTTTTTCTAACCCTGGAACGTTTTTTTTTCCGAATTTGAGCAATCCGTAACTCATTTCATGAAGCGTCAATGAGGTGATTGCGATGGTCTCCTCTGCACTCATAAGTTTTTTAAATGCGATTTCACCTTGGATAGAATGTTTATCGAAGATTTCTATCAAGACATCGGTATCAATGAGAATCATTTAGTTTCACCTGTATCGATGTTCTTTTCTTTTCTCATTGATATCCTTAATGAACTCCTTTTTATTGTCAAATTCTACACAGCCCCGAAGGTTCTGTAATATCTCTGTATTATTCTTGCTGAGTCTTTCGAAGAGATCGCTGAAGCTTTCGTTTTTTCGTTTCAAGGCTAGGAGCTGATCATACACTCGTGATTTTACAGTAATCGTTTTAAAGCTCATATATTAAACATATGTTTAAACATATATTTATTTATTTCTATTGTGGCATTAGAGATCTCCACTATAATGATAAAAGGTTCAGTTCATTTCCTACAACCTCTGGATCCTCGCCGACATCCTCCTCTGTCTTGCCCTGTTCGGATTCATAAAAAACGATCACCAGGTGACATCCAAATACTTCGCCACCATCCTCTACACCATCGACCCCGGAGGATGATCCCATACTCTTCTCGATAGTTTTTCAATCAAAGAACTAGTGTTCAACAGAGTCCCTCATCGTATTTTTATGTAACGAACCATGCTTTCTTCACAATATTAGCGTTTTATAATCAACCAGACAAAACAATGAAAACCATCCAGCATACTTTTTGGTCAGATTTTCCACGTTTCCCTCCTTACTTTCGGAACTACTGGGGTAAACGTCAGGTTTAAAAATAAGAAGCTTATACCGTTCTCCCTATGAAAAAAGCTGATCGATGCATTTCCTGTGGAAAAGGCTTGCTTGAACAAGGTTCGACGACGTTCCAATGTCCAACGTGCGAAACCATTATTGGACGCTGCTCCAACTGTCGAGAACAAAGCGTTGTCTACAACTGCCCGAAATGCGGATTCAGAGGACCATAGGAGGAATACTCGATGGGGGAAGTCATCGCACTCATTCGTCTCATGCCAGATGGAGTTATCACCGATAAAGATATGGATTCTATCACTGAAGAAGTAAAAAAAGTCGTTCAAAAACCAGCAAGACTCGGCCGTGTTGAAGTTAAACAAATTGCCTTTGGTCTCAGAGGTCTTGATGTGACAGTCGCGGTCCCCGATGTTGAAGGTGGCCTTGATCCTATCGTCGAGAAACTTGGGAAGATAAAGAAAGTCGATAACGTCGAAGTCGTTGACATCGGCAGAATCTAAGACGCGCTTTCGACGGTTGTTTTCAGATACTCGGTATATGAGTCCATGAACTGTCGACCGATTTCTGTTGGGTAATAAATCGGATACGCTGAATTCGTGGTATCTCCTTCAATCAGTTCTGCCTCAAACAGTTTATTAATATGCCATTTCACTACATGATGGTTAATATTCAGTGCATGGGCGATCTCAAGAAGATGTTTTCCGGGATGCTCTGAGAGATATGCCATGATGTCCCGGGCATTCTTGTTCCGAAGAATTGATTCGGCGACCGCACGTTGTTTCGCCTCGACTCCACCTTCCACTAGGTAATAGACTTTTTTTCCACCAATCGCTCTGCTTCTGATCAGGTTCGTCTGCTCAAGTTTCCTCAGATGCCAGGCAGCATTGCTGGGCTTCAGATCAAGCTCACGGGCGATCTCCCGGAGATGACTACCAGGGTATTCATCGATGTATTCGTAGAGGTTTTTCCGTATCTCCGTATCCAACACGTTCTCTGGAGTGACATATTTGACTCCTCCCATGAGGAAGAAAAACGCGAGTAACAAGGCAACAACGGTAATAAGCACTGCAATCGCGGTCAAATCGATGTTTGGTTGGAGATCAGGAGCCGCACGACCTATGGTTGTTGCTCCAAGAAGGACAGCCATACATATAATCCCAGCTCTCATGATGTAGCGCATTGATTCCCATCCTTATGATATCTGCATCCCTGCAGGGATAAGAAATCACATTGAAGTTTAAATACCTTGCTTCAGGGTGACGGTTTCATTGCTCAACTCATCCTTGAGAATAAAACGATATGAGCCATTGAGGAGGAGAAAGAGATTTATTTATGAGCGAAAAAACCAACCCATCCTGATGGTTGCTTTTCTAGGCGCACAAAGCCGACTCGTTCAAACTGTACAATCTCCCCCGAAGGTAGATCAGCGATTGCTTTCTCAGCATATCCCTGGAGCTCCTTCAGGCTCTCAGGATTGAAGTTCTCACCGGTGAAAATCAACCCAGGGACAAGTATCTTAAGGGGGATGAACTCCTGGGTGGTCCATTGGATCTTGGCAGTCTCAGCGATGAGGCTTTCCCCTTGGTAAGATCCTTGAATCGTTTCATTCTTCTTTGTGATTTTCACATTATAGAGCCCTTTTAATCGGAACACATCACCTAGGTTCATCTTCTGGACATCATCTTTTGGGATGAAAAAAACCGATGAGGTATGGATGGTGCGGTCGCCCATTGTCGCATCTGGATGTAAGGGGATGTTCATGGTTTTTTTCGGGGCATCTGTTACGGTCAGTTGCACGGGGTCAGGGACATAGTAATATCGTTTGACTTTGGGATCGAGATACTTGCGGTTCACGGATTCAACCAAGCTGAAGTCCACTATGGATTCTACTTTTGAAAACCCTTGTTGAAGGACGAATTGTTTGATTGCTTCTGGGACGATCCCTCGTCGCTTCAATCCTCGCAGGGTCGGTAGTCGAACATCATCAAAGCCCAAGACCAATCCTTGTTCAATGAGGGGTTTTATCTTCCGTTTTGACACCGGCATGCCATCAATGGATAAGCGTGAGAACTCCATGAGATGAGGGGTTCGGAGATGAAGGAGGCTGAGTATTTTGAAATACACTTCGTCGCGTAACTCATATTCTTTGGTTCGGAACGGGTGGGTCACGCCACTGATGCTATCCTCTACGGCTCCAGCGAAATCATAGGTCGGCCAGACATGATACTTCTCATCGGTCAATGGATGTTTCGCGGTAATCACTCGGAATAAGGTCGGGTCGCGCATCGCGGTGTTCTCACTGTTCATTTCTCCACGTAATCGAAGGATCCAGGGATTTTCCGGGGATGCCAGCATTTGTTTCCAGAGGTCCAACCCGGTTGTTCCTGTATATTGTTCTCGACAGGCACATGGTTTCCCATGGAACCGCCCTTCCCGGATGATTTCGGATGCGCATTTGCAGACATAGGCATCTTTCTGACTGATGAGTTGTTCTGCGAGTTTGTAATGTGTCTGCAGGTTGTCTGAGGTGTGATATTCGCTGTCCCATTCTACTCCAAGCCAGTGGAGGTCTTCTTTCTGCGCATCATAAAACTCTAGGAGTGCGTTTTCTGGGTTGGTGTCATCGAAGCGTAAAATGAACTTCCCGTCATACAACCGGGCGTACTCGGAGTCGATGATCGCTGCTTTCGCATGGCCGATATGGAGGTACCCGTTTGGTTCTGGTGGAAAACGAGTCACCACTTTTCCTTTTTCAGCACATGGTAAAGGGGGCAATGAGAAATCCTTTTCTTTCTTTTCTTTGTGTAATAACTCTGGGGCAAGATTTGTAAGCTCTGTCAGTTGATCGTCAGGGGACATGGCATTGACTTGCCTGACGACTTGAGAAACAACAGGGATGATCTCCCCAGGTGACACCCCGTCTTTTTTCAATGCTGCAATGACCTTTCCTGTCACTGCTTTTTCATTGGCTTTACCGTTGAATAACACCGCGTTCTGTAACGCGTACTTTCGTGCCTCACGCTGTATCCGCTGGGTAGACATGATTACTTTTCTCTCTGGATGGTATACTCGATGAGTTGATATAACAGCTCTTTGGCATCGGATGGTTTGAGGATTTTTATCGCGTCTTTTGCTTGGTTGACAAGTGCTAATGCGCGGTTTTGTGCGTATTCTATGGACCCAAGTTCCCTAAAAAGATCATAGACAAGGGCGACATCATCTTCTGATGCGGCATGGTTCCCGAACACTTCATCCAGATGTTTTTTATTCTGTCCGGTCGCATGGGTGAGACTATGGACCGCGATGAGGGTTTTTTTCCCGTTGCGGATGTCATTGCCGATGTCCTTTCCTAATGTTGTTGCGGTGCTGCTCATGTCCAGGTAATCATCCCAGATTTGGAAGGCTAAACCAAGGGTCATCCCGTATGTTTTTAAGGCAGCGACCTCAGGGGGTGTGCCTCCACCGATCATCGCACCGCCTTTTCCGGCTAATTCGAATAACGCGCCGGTTTTCTTCCCAATCATATCCAGGTATTCCTGCTCGGTGACTGTTTTGCGTGATTCAAACTCCATGTCGAGTTGTTGTCCTTCACA
>Ga0113563_10002563_pt1 | contig 11024 bp, 11 predicted proteins | sample Mud3Dept3metaG_FD_80117 | JGI IMG/M metagenome (GOLD analysis project Ga0113563, IMG submission 80117) | Freshwater wetland microbial communities from Ohio, USA, analyzing the effect of biotic and abiotic controls - Mud 3 Core 4 Depth 3... | ecosystem: Environmental > Aquatic > Freshwater >...
AACACCTCCACGGCGCTGGACAGCGGGGTACCCCGTGCGAGCGCCTTCACCACGTACGCGTATCCCGACGTGGTGAGCTCACCCGCCACCCATTCCCGGGACACGAGCAGCGTGTCCTCGGCGACCCACGCCGCACCCTGCTTGCCGCGCGGGAGCGTGAAGCCGTCGGGCACGAATTGCCGCGTGCCGAGATCGAACTCCCGGATCGTCACCGCATCCTCGCCGCCCTCGGACAGCCGGATCAGGCACCGCCGCCGGCTTGGCGACTCGCAGTCGGCGCCCGACCAGACCCAGTTCTTCCCCTCGACGGAGGCCAGCGTGTCCACGTCGAGCACCGTCGTCCAGGCGGGCGTGGCGCTGCCGTAGTCGGCGAGCGTGGTGGAGCGCCAGATGCCGCGCACGTGGTGCTCGTCGCGCCAGAAGTTGTAGACGCGGCCGTCGATGATGGTGGGGAAGGGGATGCGGTCCTGCGCCTCGCCGATCCGGATGCCGTCGGCGTAGAAGCCGGCGAACCGCGGATCCTGCTCCAGGACGGGAAGGGTCTTCGCGTTCTCGGCCTTCACCCAGTCGAGGGCCCGGGCGCCCTCGAGCTCCTCGAGCCAGACGAACGGGTCGTCGACGTCGGAGGGCGTCTGGGCGGCGGCGACGGTGCTGGCGAGCGCGGCGAGGGCGATGGTGGCGAGGGCCGAGTGCAGCCTGTTGGTCACGTGCGTTCCCATGCGGCAGGAAGTGGGGCGGCCGGGTCGCAGGAGCATACCCGGTCGCTTGATCGTGGTTCGTCAGTCGTCCTTCAGCATCCTCCTCGGCGGATCGTCCAGGTCGTCGAACTGGCCCGACTTCGCGGCGTGCAGGAAGAACCCGACGAAGATCCCCCCGAGGATCAGTGCCAGGGGAATGATGAACAGATAGGCGTTCATGCGGCCAGTTCCTCCCGCCGCACCATGCGCTCCACCCGGCTCGACCCCCAGATCACGAACCCGCTCGACAGCGGCATCAGCACCGCGCACACCAGCGGGCCGACGAACCCGAGTGCGGCCGCCGAGATGGCCAGCACGTTGTAGCCGATGGACCAGGCGTGGTTGAACCGGATGGCCCGGTTGCAGGCCCGTGCCGCGCGCCGCGCACCGAGCAGCGGCCTGAGCGCGGGCTCCGCGATGACCCCGTCGGCCACCAGCACGCTGCTCGCGGCTCCCGTGCCCATCGCGATGCCCACGTCGGCGCTCGCCAGCGCCGGCCCGTCGTTGAGGCCGTCCCCGGCGAACAGCACGCGCTTGCCGCTGTCGCGCACCCGGCGCACCCAGGCCGCCTTGCCCTGCGGGTCGATGCGCGACTCCACCGTCCGGAGTCCGGTGAGCGCCGCGATGCGCCGGGCCACGTCCGCGTGGTCGCCGGTGAGGAGTGCCAGTTCGACGCCGTCCTTCTCGAGTGCCGCCACCGTGGCCGCCGCGTCCTCGCGCACCACGTCGCCCAGGCGGACCACGAAGCGCTCGCCGTACTCGCTTGCGAGCAGGACCTCGTTGGGCCCGCCCGCGCGCAGCGTCCACTGCCGGCCGTCCACCCGGCCCTCCATGCCGACGCCCGCCTCCTCGCGCACGTCCTCGCCGCGCGGCAGCGGGATGTTCCGCGCCGAGGCCTCCTCGAGGATGGCCCGCGCGATGGGATGCGCGCTGTAGCGCTCGAGTCCGGCCGCGATGCGGAGCGTCGCGTCGTCGGCGTTCACCACGGCGAGCTGGCCCGCCGTGACGGTGCCCGTCTTGTCGAGCGCGATGACGTCGACGTCGGCCACCTGCAGCAGGGCGTCGGCGTTGCGGAACAGGAGCCCGCGGCGGGCGGCGGCGCCCAGCCCCGCCGCGGCCGCGAGCGGCTGGGAGAGCGCGAGCGCGCACGGGCACGCCACCACGAGCACCGCCACCGTGTTGGCCACCGCCGTCTCCACGCCCCGGAGCCACCACCAGCCGGCCAGGGTCAGCAGCGCCACGACGAGCGTGCCGAGCGTGAACCAGGGCGCGATGCGGTCGGAGACGCTCTCGCGCATGCCGCGGTCGGCCGCCTGCTCCAGCTCGGCGGCCATGCGTCCGATCACCGACTCGCGTCCCACCGCCTCCACCTGCACCGTGAGTGCCCCGTCCACCAGCACCGTGCCGGCCACCACACGGTCGCCCACCGCCACCGCCACGGGCTCGGCCTCGCCGGTGAGGAGCGCCATGCGCACCTGGCCCGCACCCTCCGTCACGAGGCCGTCCGCCGCGAGTTCCTCGCCCGCGCCCACGTCGATCAGGTCCCCGATGGCGAGCGACTCGGCCGGGACGGTCTCGAGCTGGTCGCCGGTGGCACGTCGCGCGGTGTGCGGCGCGGTGGCCGCCAACGACATGGCTGCATCCACCGCACGCCGGCGCCCGCGTCCCTCGAGCATGCGCCCGCCCAGGAGCAGCACCACCAGCATGCCCAGCGAATCGAGATAGCCCTCAGTGCCCCGCAGCGTCGCCACCACGCCGTGCAGGTAGGTGATGATGATGCCGAGCGAGATCGGCAGGTCCATGTGCAGGACCTTCTGCTTCAGGCCCGCGATGGCCCCCCGGTAGAACGGCTCCGCGGACCAGAGCGCCACCGGTGTCGCGAGCGCGAGCGAGAGCCAGCGGAACAGCGCGGCCCACCGCTCCGGCACCTTGAACCACAGCTCCGCGTACTGCGCCTCGTACGTGGCCATGAGCCAGAACGCGGCGAACGCCGCGACGCCGAGGCGATAGAGCAGCGCGTGGTCGGGCGCCGTCTCGACGCCGAGGGCGCGCGGCCGGTAGCCGAGCGCCGCGATGCGCGTGGCGAGGGCGGAGAGGTCGATGCGCCGCGGGTCCCACCGGATGGACGCGCGCCCGGTGGCGTAGCTCACCATGGCGCGCTCCACGCCCGGGGTGCGTTCGAGCACGTGCTCGAGCACCCACACGCAGGAGGCGCAGCGGAGGCCGTCCACCTGCAGGCGCACTTCCTCCGCGCCGTCGGGGCACCGGATGGTGGGGATGGCGCTCCAGCCCACCACGGGGCCACCGGGGCGGGGGGCGGGGAGCTCGCGCTCGGCGTAGTACTTGTCGAGGCCGGCGCCGTGGATGATGGCGTAGGCCGTCTCGCAGCCGTGGCAGCAGAAGCGCTCGGCGGCGGATTCCATGGCGGTGCCGCAGTGGATGCAGGCGGGGGGCTGCGGGGGGGGCACGGGGCCCCGTTCGGACGTCACGGGATTGCCGCGGCCGCTCTGCGGCCTCGCAATGAGCCGGGGACGGCGACGCCTCCTCTCACCGCCCGCACCACCCGGCTCACCGCGACTCTTGGCTGTAGCTCGGCACCACGGGATCCGAGCCCCTCACGGCGATGACGATGAACGCCACGTTGATGGCCACCACCACCACGATGGCGACGATGATGCCCACCAGCCACGGCGAGCGTCCCTCAGTCGGCGTGCTCGTCATCGATCGCTCCGGGGGTCTTGAAGGTGGCGTCGAGGGTCACCGAGGCGGTGGGGCTCGCGACCGTCACCTTCATCGGCATGGTGCGCTGCATCGGCCCGATGGGCGGGATGCGCACGATCAGCGGGATGACGCGGCTCTCCGTGCTCGCGAGCGCGATGGGCTGCGCCGTGACCTGCGCGTCCTTGAGGCCGTCCACCTCCACGGTGTACTGGATCGGGTCGCTCGAGGCCGACTTGTTGGTGATGCGGAGCATGTAGGTGTTCCGCACCCAGCCGTCGTTGTCCACCTGGAACAGCGACCCGCGCACCCGGCTCACCTGCGCCTCGATGGGCTGGCGGAAGGTGGCCAGGACGATGCCGGCGGCCACCAGGCCCGACAGCAGGCCGCCGTACACCACGGTGCGCGGGCGGAGGAGGCGCACCTTCCTGCCCTCGAGCTCGGCGATGGACCCGTAGTTGACCAGCGACTTGTGACCGAACTGGGTCATGATCGAGTCGCACGCGTCGATGCAGGCCGCGCACGCGATGCACTCGAGCTGGAAGCCGTTGCGGATGTCGATGCCCTGCGGGCACACCGCCACGCACTTGTTGCACTCGATGCAGCGCCCCGCCTCCTTGGCGTCCTTGCCGCCGCGCGGCTCGGCGCGGGCGATGTCGTACGTGATGGTGAGGCTCTCGTCGTCCGCCAGCGCGCTCTGGAAGCGGGCGTAGGGGCAGAGGTAGCTGCAGAACTGGTCGCGGAACCAGGCCAGGTCGAGGAACCAGACGAGGGCGAAGACGCCGGTGACGAAGTACGCCTTCGCGCTGGCCGCCCCGGTCCACATCGCCGCGGCGCCGGTGAAGTAGCTGCCGAAGGTGCCCGCCACGACGATCGCGATGAGGGCGATGGCCGCCCACTTCACGCCCTTGCGCCAGACCTTGTCGAACGTCCACGGCGCCTTGTCGAGCTTCATGCGCTGGGCGCGCGGCCCCTCGATGAAGTCCTCCAGCGGGCGGACGAGCGAGTCGAGGAAGACGGTCTGGGGGCAGGCATAGCCGCACCAGACGCGCCCGAAGAGCGAGGTGAAGAAGAAGAGCGAGAACGCGAGGAACAGCAGCAGCAGCAGCAGGAAGATCGTGTCCGACGCCGTGAAGATGGCGCCGAGCAGGTAGAGCTTCCGGCCCGGGAGGTCGATCCGCATGGCGGGGTTGCCCGCCACGCGGATCCACGGGGTGACGAACAGGATCAGGTGCAGCGCGACGAACGTCCACGTCCTGAGCCGCTGGAAGCGCCCGTCGATGCGCAGCTGGTACACCCAGTTCCGGTTCCCTACGAAGCCCAGCATGCTCGTGCCTTTCCGTGCCTACCGCATCACTGCGAGATCTTGCCGTTGGTGCTGATCACGTAGGCCGCGACCCGGGCCACCTTCTCCTGGCCGATCATCTGGCCCCAGTTGGGCATGCCCTTCTCGGTCACGCCGTTGGTCACCACGGCGAGCACGCTCGCCTTCGTCGCGCCGTGGATCCACACGGTGTCCACCAGGCTCGGCCCGATGCCGCCCTCGAGCGCCGCGCCGTGGCAGCCCACGCAGTTGGCCGCGTAGATCTCCTTGCCCTCGGCGACGGCCGCGGGGCTGAGGTCGAGTGTCGCCGCGTCGAGCTCCTTCTTCGGCCAGCGCACCTCCGCCTCGGCCAGCTCGGCGGCCAGCTTCTTCTCCTGGCTCACCTTGCCGACGAAGTGGTACCAGCCGCCGTACAGCGCGGCCCAGACGATGGTGAACCAGAAGAGGCCGAGCCACCAGTCCGGCAGCGCGTTGTCGTACTCCTCGATGCCATCGGCCTCGTGCGCGTGGCCGAGCACCTGTCCGGTCGCCTTGCTCACTCGTCGCCTCCGTCATTGAGCGGCATCGCCGCCATGTCGTGCATCAGCTGCTTGTTGGCGGGGTTCCAGGCGTACCACGTCCACGCCAGGAACACGCCCAGGAACACCACCGTCATGAGGCCCATGACCCAGCCCAGTTGCGCCGACTCGGCGGCCGCGCGGAAGACCGGGTTCACTGGGCGGAGGCGGCCTGCGCCGCGGTCTGGGCCTTGATCGCCGCGCGTCCCTGCACGCCCAGCTTCTGCAGGTACGCGATCATCGCGATGATCTCGTGGTCGGGGCTCGCCTTGATGCCCTGGCTGGCGAGCGCCTGCACGATCTGGCCGCCCTGCGCCTTGAGCTGCTCGGCCACGCCCGCCACGTCGGCGTCGGTGTACGGCACGCCCACGGCGCGGAGCGCCTTGATGGAGGCGGTCACGTCGGCCGGGTCGATGGTCTGCGTGTACAGCCACCCGTAGGTGGGCATCACGCTGCCCGGCGAGGTGGAGCGCGGGTTCCGCATGTGCTCGTAGTGCCAGGCGTCGGGGTACTTGCCGCCGACGCGGTGCAGGTCCGGGCCCAGGCGGCGCGAGCCGAGCTGGAACGGGTGCTCGTACTCGAACTCGCCGGCGCGGGACCAGTCGCCGTAGCGCAGCAGCTCGGCGCGGGTCGGGCGCACCATCTGCGAGTGGCAGGTATAGCACCCCTCGCGCACGTAGATGTCGCGACCGGCCTGCTCGAGGGGCGTGAAGGGCGTCACCCCCGCCAGCGCCTGCGGGCCGGCGGTGACGGTGAACATCGGGATGATCTCGACCAGCGCGCCGATCAGGATCACGACCGTCGTCAGCACCGCGAACATGCCGAGGTTGCCCTCGAGCTTCCGGTGCCAGTAGTAGGGGGCGTTGTTGTCGTCAGACATGGTCCGCGCTCCTCAGGCCGCCGCCGCGACGCGACGCGCGGCGGGGGTGGGGGCCGCGCCACGCACGGTGGCGAGATAGTTGATGAGCAGCATCACGATGCCCACGAGGAACATCGTCCCGCCCACGAGGCGGAGCCAGTAGAACGGCTGGAGCTGGTCGACGATGTTGACGAAGTTCGGGTACTTGAGCTGGCCCGCCTCGTCGATGGCGCGCCACTGCAGGCCCTCGGTGAGGCCGGCGGCCCACATCGACACGGTGTAGAGCACGATGCCGATGGTGCCGAGCCAGAAGTGGGTGGTGGCCCAGGAGGGGAACGCCCAGTCGGTCCTGTAGAGCCGGGGCACCAGCCAGTAGATCATGCCGAAGCTCACCATGCCCACCCAGCCCAGCGCGCCCGAGTGCACGTGGCCGATGGTCCAGTTGGTGTAGTGCGAGAGCAGGTTCACGGCGCGGATCGACATCATCGGGCCCTCGAACGTGCTCATGCCGTAGAAGCTCACGGCCACCACGAAGAACTTGAGGATCGGGTCGGTGCGCACCTTGTGCCAGGCGCCCTTCATGGTGAGCAGGCCGTTCAGCATGCCGCCCCACGAGGGCGCGATGAGCATGATGCTGAAGATCATGCCGAGGGTCTGCGACCACTCGGGCAGGGCGGAATAGAGGAGGTGGTGCGGGCCGGCCCAGATGTACAGGAAGATCAGGGCCCAGAAGTGGATGATCGACAGCCGGTAGCTGAACACCGGCCGCTCGGCCGCGCGGGGCATGAAGTAGTACATCAGCCCGAGGAACGGCGTCGTGAGGAAGAAGCCGACGGCGTTGTGGCCGTACCACCACTGCACCAGGCCGTCCGTGAGGCCGGCGTAGATCGGGTAGCTGCGGCCCAGCGTGGCCGGCATCGCCAGGCTGTTCACGATGTGCAGCACGGGGATCACGATCACGAACGACATGTAGAACCAGATCGCCACGTACATGTGCTGCACCCGGCGGACCAGGATCGTGGCGAAGAAGTTGATCGCGAACGCCACCCACACCACCGCGATGGCGAGGTCGATGGGCCAGATCAGCTCCGCGTACTCCTTGCCCTGCGTGAGGCCCAGCGGGAGGGTCACCGCGGCGGCGACGATGATCGCCTGCCAGCCCCAGAAGTGGAAGCGACTGAGGGCGTCGCTCCACATGCGCACCTTGAGCAGGCGCTGCATGGAGTAGTAGATGGCGGTGAAGACGATGTTGCCGCCGAAGGCGAAGATCACGGCGTTGGTGTGGAGCGGCCTCAGGCGCCCGAAGGTCGTCCACTGCAGGCCGAGGTTGGCCGGCCACCACGCGATCTGCAGCGCGATGATGACGCCGACGAGCATGCCCACCACCCCGAAGATGATCGCGGCGGTGAGGAAGTACTTGGTGATCTGCTCGTCGTACTCGACTGCTCCCCCGACGGCCGTCGTCAGTGGGATCTCCGCCGCGCTGGCGGTCCGAGCGTTTGAGGATGTGGCCACGGTCGACTCGTTGGGAGGGTGGAGACACGCACGGCTACCCGCGCACGCGGCAGGCAACGGGAGCCGCGGCGGCGGGCGGCCGCGACGCAGTAAATTGGGCTGCCATCGGCGACGCGTAAACCTATGATGACGGAATGAAGGCAATTGTGAGCTTTGATGAAGGCTCGTTCACAAGAGTTGTCAACTTTGATTGACGGTCTGCGCTGATGGGAGCCCTCTTGGCGGCGTTCGTTTCCGGGCTCGCCGGCTCACTGCATTGCATCGCGATGTGCGGTGGGTTCGCGGCGACCGCGGGTTCACGCCCGACGGGAGCCGCGGCGTGGCATCTTGGCCGCCTGTCGACATATGCGCTGCTCGGCGCCCTCGCCGGCGCGGTGGGCCAGGTGATGCCGGGGCTACCCTGGTTGCCGGCGATTGTCGCGACAGTGTTGCTATGCTGGTTTGCCCTGGCCATCGCCGGGCTGGTGCCGGAGCCGAGGATCAGGGTGCCGGGTGTGGGCCGGGCGGGCATCGCGCTCGCCAATCGTGAAGGGCTCGGCTGGCGGTACCTGTTCGGCATGACGACGGGACTGCTGCCGTGCGGGCTGGTCTACGCCGCGCTCGCGCTGCCCGTGGCGCTGGGCCAGCCGCTCGCGGGCGCCCTGGCGATGCTGGCGTTCGGGCTGGGCACCGTGCCGGCCCTGGCCACCCTGTCGGTGGCACTCCGCCAGGTGCTGCGCTCGGGAGTGTGGCCCCGGCGGGCGCTGGCGGCGGTCATCCTCGCGACCGGGTTGTGGTCGATCGCGAAGCGCGCAGGGGGGCCGGCTGGCGGGCATGCGGGGCACACGATGGGAGCGCCGGCCGCCGAGAGCGTGCCCGTGGATCACGACCGTCACTGAACGTCTCCACACCTCGGCAGGTTAGCTTCTGGCCCGCTGCGCCTGGTGGCGGGCGTCGTCTTTTCTGGGGGATGCATGCTCGTCCGGACCCATCGTCTTTCGCTGCTCGTGCTGCTCGCCGCCTGCGGCGGCCAGCCGACCTCGGCGCCCGTGCCGTCGCCGGCGCCGACGCGTGCCGAGCCCACCGCCCGGCCGGCGCCGGTCGGCGAGGCGGTGGGCGGGGACGGCTCGACCTCCGGGCGGGCATACGCGCTTCCCGCCTGGCCCCAGTTCGACGCGGCCGTCGCGCGCGGCACGCGCACGGCCGCGGGGGCGCCGGGACCGAAGTACTGGCAGCAGTACGCCAGCTACCGGCTCGAGGCCGAGCTGCTGCCGACGACGAAGCGGCTCAACGGGCGGGGCACCATCACCTACGAGAACCGCTCGCCGGACGTGCTGCCGGTGCTGTTCATCCACGCGTACCCGAACATCTTCGCGCCCGCGAGCAAGCGGAACACCAACGTCATGTCGGCGCTGGGCGGCATCATCTTCACGGAGGTGGGAGCCGAGGGGCGGAAGCTCGACTCGACGGCGACCGGCGCCGGCTGGACGCTCGACGGCACCGTCATGCAGCTGCGCCTGCCCACGCCGCTCCCGCCCGGCGGGAAGGTCACGGTCGATCTGGCGTGGAACTACCGCGTGCCGCCGGATGGCGCGCCGCGCGGCGGGCAGGACCGGGAGACGTATCTCCTCTCCTACTGGTACCCGCAGGTCGCCGTCTACGACGACGTGAACGGCTGGCAGGCCGACCAGTACCTCGGCAACGCCGAGTTCTACATGGGCTACGCCGACTACGACGTGGCGCTGACGGTGCCGGCGGGGTGGCTCGTGGCGTCCACCGGCGAGCTGCGGAACGCGGACGAGGTGCTCGCCCCGGCGGTGCGCGAGCGGCTCGCGCGGGCGCGCGGCAGCGCCGCGGCCACGACCATCGTGCCCGACTCGGCGCGCGGCCCGGGCAAGGCGACGCTCGCGGGCACCGACGGCAAGCTCACCTGGCGCTTCACGGCGAGGAACGTGCGCGACGTGACGTGGGGCACCTCCGCGCTGTGGACGTGGGACGCGGTGCCCGTCGAGGTGGGCGACGCCACCGGTGACGGCGTCGCCGACACGACCATGATCAACGCGCTCTACCGCATCGACCGCCGGCGCGGCGGCTGGGGCGACGCGGCGAAGAACGGCGCCGAGGCGATCGCGGCCTTCTCGAAGCAGCTGTGGCCGTACCCCTGGCCGCACATGACGGTCGTCGACGGGCCGGCCAGCTGCGGCGGCATGGAGTACCCGATGCTGACCTGCATCGGCGGCCAGTTCAACCCGCGCGACCTGTACGTCACCGAGGCCCACGAGATCGCGCACATGTGGTTCCCGGTGATGGTGGGCTCCGACGAGAAGCGCTTCGCGTGGCAGGACGAGGGCATGGCGCAGTACTTCCAGTCGCTCCCGGCCGACGCGAAGTTCCCCGGCTCCGACGACCTCGGCGAGAGCCGCCGCACCTACCTCGACATCGCCGCCGACATCAGCGAGACGGAGCTGATGCGGCACGGCGACAAGTATCCCAACTACTACGGCTACGGTGTCGCGAGCTACTACAAGCCCGCCACCGTGTTGCAGGCGCTGCGCACCTTCCTGGGCGACTCGACGTTCACCGCGGCGTTCCGCGAGTACGGCAGGCGCTGGATGTACCGGCATCCCACGCCGCGCGACTTCTTCAGCACGGTGTCGCAGGTGGCCGGGCGCGACCTGGACTGGTTCTGGCGCAGCTGGTACTACGAGACGTGGCGCCTCGACCAGGCCATCGGCGACGTGACGCGCCTGGGCGACTCCGCGCGCGTCGAGGTGGAGATGAAGGGCAAGGTGCCGATGCCGGTGCTGCTCGTGGCGCGCGGCGCGAGGGGCGACACCACCACGGCCACGATTCCGGTGGAGGCATGGCTCGCCGGTGAGCGGAAGGCGGCGATCGTGATGCCGGTGCCGGCGGACCTGGCGCGCATCGAGATCGACCCCGACCGGCAGTTTCCCGACGTGGACCCGCTCAACCAGACCTGGCCGCGCCGATGAGCGAGGGCTTCCAGCGGCAACTGCGCACGTATCGCCTGTGGCGCACTTCCACGGTGCTGCTCATCGTGGGAGCCGTGGAAACGGGGGTGCTGGCGTACCAGCGGCGCAACTGGCTGGTGGGGCTGGTCTGCCTGCCGCTCGTCGCGCTCGCGATGGTGGCGGCGCGGCGGGCGGCGCGGTTGCGCCAGGCGCTCAAGTGACGGACGGCGCCGCCCCACCGGCACGGGACTTCCGCGCCCGTGTAGCTTCCCTCACTACTCCAGACCGGACCCGCCCCACATGAGCTCCATGCCCATCGCTGAGTGGTTCGTCACCATCGGCGTCGTCGCCTGCATGATCCTG
>Ga0113563_10002564_pt1 | contig 11022 bp, 10 predicted proteins | sample Mud3Dept3metaG_FD_80117 | JGI IMG/M metagenome (GOLD analysis project Ga0113563, IMG submission 80117) | Freshwater wetland microbial communities from Ohio, USA, analyzing the effect of biotic and abiotic controls - Mud 3 Core 4 Depth 3... | ecosystem: Environmental > Aquatic > Freshwater >...
CTGATCAACTGGTCGACCGGCGGCGCGGGCCCGATGACCGAGCGGATCTCGCACCTCGCGCAGCGCCCGCACGTCGCCGCCCTCAACATGGGCTCGATGAACTACGCGAAGTGGAGCTCCGAGAAGAAGCAGTTCGCGTTCCAGTTCGTGTTCACGAACTCGTTCGACGACATCATCGCGTTCGCGAAGGCGATGAAGGAGCACAACGTCAAGCCGGAGATGGAGTGCTTCGACGTCGGTCACACCAACTCCCACCGCGTGCTCGCCGAGCTGGGCCTGCTCGAGGCCCCGTTCCACTTCTCGTTCATCATGGGCGTGCTCGGCGGGATCCCCGCGAGCGCCCGGCACCTCGCGTTCCAGGCCGAGCAGGTCCCGGTCGGCTCGCGGTGGAAGGTCATCGGCATCAGCCGCGAGCAGTGGAAGCTCGCGATGGCGGCCCTGTCGCTCGGTGGCGATGTCCGCGTCGGGCTCGAGGACAACTTCTACCTGCCGAGCGGCGAGATGGCGAAGTCCAACGGCGAGCTGGTCGCCGCCGCGGTCGAGATGGCGAAGCTGGCCGGCCGCGCGGTCGCCACCGTGGACGAGGCCAAGCAGCTGCTGTGGCCCAACGGCGGTAGCAACTGAGCGCGATGGCGCTGCCCGGCGAGCACGGCCCCCTCGGCCGCGAGCTCGTGCGCGCGATCGAGCTCGCGCGGATCGCGGGCACCGAGGTCGTCCGGCTGCGCAACGGCGAGCTGACGGTCGAGATGAAGCCCGGCGACGAGCCGGTGACCGCCGCCGATCGCCGCGCCAACGAGCTGATCGTCGCCGGCCTCGCGGCCTCGTTCCCGACCGATCCGATCGTCTCCGAGGAGCTGCCCTCGACCGAAGCGATGCTCGACGTGCCGCGCCTGTGGCTCGTCGATCCGATCGACGGCACCAAGGACTTCATCCGCGGCGGCGATGGGTTCGCCGTGATGATCGGTCTCGTTCTCGATGGTGTCCCCCTGCTCGGGGTCGTCCACCAGCCGACGCTCGATCGCACGTTCTTCGCGACCCCCGATGGCGGCGCGCACGTGGTGATCGGCGACACGATCGAGCGCCTCGGCGTGTCCACGGTCGCGCTCGCCGCGGAGGCGCGGCTCGTGGCGTCGGCGTCCCACCGCAGCGCGGACATCGATCGCGTGAAGGCCGAGCTCGGGATCGCCAACGAGCTCAACATCGGCTCGGTCGGCGTGAAGCTGTGCTTGATCGCGAACGGCTCGCGCGACCTCTACGTCAACCCGTCGGCCAAGACCAAGGCGTGGGACACCTGCGCCCCCGAGGCGATCCTGGTCGGCGCGGGTGGGCGGCTCTCCGACCTGTTCGGGGCGCCGATCGAGTACCGCAGCGAGCTGCATCACCGCCGCGGCCTGGTCGCCTCCAACGGCCACATGCACGCCGAGGTCGTCGGCAAGCTCGCGCCCCTGTTCCAGCAGTTCGCGCCCCGCCCGGCGTGATATCCTTGTCTCCATGATGGGGACTTCACGCGTCGTTGCGGCTGTGCTTGCATCGTCCTTGCTCGTCGGTACCGTGATGGCGCAGCCGAAGTCGCCCACGCCCGCGGAGAAGCAGCAAGCCGGCGATCTGGTGAAGCAGGCGATCGCCAAGAGCCAGGACAAGGACCACCTGGCGGCGATCGAGCTCTATCTCAAGGCGTACGCGGTCGTGCCGCTACCGACCTTGCTGTCGAACATCGGGACCGAGTACCAGCAGGCCGCCAAGCCGGTCGAGGCATTGAAGTACTTCTGTTTGTACTTGGAGAAGGACCCGGCCGGCGCGCTCGTCACGTACGCGACCTCGCAGGCCCGGGTGCTCCAGATCCAGATCGGCAACACCGTGTCGAGCGACGCGGACGTGTGCAAGGCGCCGACGGCCGCCCCGGGCGACGGTAGCGGATCGGGATCGGGTTCCGGATCCGGATCCGGATCCGGATCGGACGAGTTCCAGCCCCCGCCCCCGCCTCCCGCGACCGATCCGGGTAGCTCGATGAAGCTCGCCGGCATGATCGGCGGAGGCGTCGGGCTCGTGACGCTCGGCCTCGGCTTCTACTTCGGCGCGCAGGCGAAGAAGATCAACGACGACATCGAGGACCAGGGCGTCAACGAGATGTGGCGCAACGACATCCGCGCGTACATGGACAAGGGCCAGCGCTACGAGTACATGCAGATCGGCTTCCTCGTCGGTGGCGGCCTGCTCGTCGTCGGCGGCACGGTCGTCTACATGCTCGGTCGTAACAAGACGACGGCGGCCGAGCAGATGACGGTCACGCCGAGCGTGACGCCCGGCGGTGGCGGCGTGACGTTGTCCGGCCGGTTCTAGCCGCTACAGGATCGTATCGAGCCAGATCTGGACGTTGTCGGCGGGCAGCTTCACGCGCGCCTGGCCGACGATGTCACCGGCCTCCTTCGACAGCGCGTCGCCGTCCTGGTCGTAGCGCGCGGTGACGACGACGTCGCCGGTCAGCTCGGTGCCACCGACCATCGCCTGCTTCTCGGTCAGCTCGAAGCTGATGTCTGCGTTGTTCCAGGTCAGCTTGTCGACGGCGAGCGCCGGCCCGGTCGGCTGCCCCGATGGATCGGCGCGCTTGACCACGATGAACAGCGGGATGCCCGTCTTCGTGCGGCCGAGTGCCTTCTGGTGGATCTTGATCACGCCCTTCACGTAGCGCGTCGGATCGATCGGGCGGTTCGGATCCGGAGGGGGCAGCCCCATCTGGGCGACATCGGTGCCACCACCGCCGCCGCCGCTCATGTCCATGCCCGCGTGCGGATCCGCGGGATCGATGCCGAGGCCGGCGTGTGGATCGTTGGCCATCCCGCCGAACGGGCTACCGCCCTGCATCTTCGCCATCCCGGGCGGCGGGGCCGGCTGCGGGGTGTCCTTGCCCGTCTGGACCATCGCGCCGGTGCTGTCTTGCTTCCATTCCTGCGCAGGAGGCAGCCCGTCCTGGGTCTTCTTGTCTCGGCTACAGCCAGTGGCAGCGGCGATCACGGCAAGGAACAGGAGCGGGCGCATGGGCTGGTAATGTAGCAGGGTCATACCCACCGCGCTGTCGTCGTGATGGTCGCCAGGACCTGGGTCCCGGGGTGGGCCTCGCCGAGCCAGGCCTGGTAGCGACCGCCGGCCGCCCCCGGCTCGGCGATCCCCACGATCTCGTAGCGGGTCGGGGGTGCCGCCTGGAGGACGATCGGCAGCTCGAGGAGGCGGTGCCGGCGGAACACGGCGAGCCGGACCGTGTCCCCGGGCATGCGGGCGCCCGAGAGGCTGCGGAGGTCGGTCTCGCCGGTCGCGCGGAAGCCATCGAGCGCGACCAGCTCGTCCCCGGGTGAGACGCCCGCGGCGTGCGCCGGACCATCGTCGAACACCGCCGTGACCTTGTTGCCGGAGACCGTCGCGCCGAGCCACACCGCCGTCGCGCCGTCGGCGACCTGCGCGGGGTCCGCGCTCGTGCGCAGGTCGAGGCCCATGTAGCGCAGCTCGTCGCCGAGATCGGGATCCTCGGTGCCGCGGATCTGGCGGTCGAACACGTCGCCGAGCGCGAGGCCGGTCGCCTCCTCGAACACCGGCTGGAGGTTGTCGGGGTGCGGTTCGTGCTTGGCGCCATAGCGCTGCCACATCAGCCGCAGCACGTCGTCGAGGCTGCGTGCACCTTCGGTGCGGCGGCGGATCTGGAGATCGAGGACGCACATCGCCAGCCCACCCTTGAGGTAGTAGCTGACCGTCGTGTTGAGGTTCGACTCGTCGGGCTTGTACAGCTTGATCCACGCGTCGAACGACGACGCCTCGAGCGATTGCCGCGCGCGACCCGGCGTCGCCATCAGGCGTGCCCAGTCATCGAGCACCTTGTCGAGGTAGCTCTTCGCCGTGATCCGCCCCGACGTCCGCAGCGCGAACCGATCGTAGTGGCTCGTCAGGCCTTCCATCACCCACAGACACGGCGTGTACGCCTCGCGCGAATAGTCGAGCTCGAGGAGCGGCCGCGGCGCGATCCGCTTGCCGTTCCACGCATGGAACACCTCGTGCGAGAGCAGCTCCAGCAGGCCGTCGTACGCCTTGCGGCTCGCCGCGAAGTGCGGGTGGTAGAGGTTGATGCTCGACGCTCGGTGCTCGAGGCCCCCGTACGCCTCGTGCGCGAGCATCAGCACGAACGTGTAGTGGCCGAACGGGACCTCACCGACGCGCGTGATGTGATCGTCGACGATCGCCCCGAGATCCTCGGCGAGTCGCGCCTCGGTGAACACGCCACCCGGCGCGCGCTCTCCCCACACGACGAGGCGGACCGGGACCTTCGCCGGGACCGCGAAGCTGCGCGTGACGCCCGCGTGGATCGGCTGATCGAACAGCTCGTCGATGTTCGCCGCGGTCAGCACGGCCTTGGGCTCCCACGCCATGGCGGTCGTCACGGTCCAGCCCTGCGGGACGGCGAGCTCGACCTCGACCGGCGCAGTGCGATGGGTCGTCGGGAACATGAAGGTCGCGGGGCCGTGGAGGAACGCGTGCGTGGGGTCGATGTGGTTGGTCCGCACGGTGAGATCGTGGCCGTACAGCGCGTAGCGGACGGTCAGCTCGCGGGTCCCGGCGCTGTCGATCCGCCAGGTCGACTTGTCGATCTTGGTCGCCGGGCGATGGGTCCCGTCATCGCTGCTGACGACCAGATCGCGGACGAACCGCGCATAGTCACGGATCAGATAGCTCCCGGGGCACCACGCCGGCATCGTGATGTCGGTCGTGTCGCCCGTCGGGGCGAAGCGCAGCGTGATCTCGGCGGTGTGCCGGGCCGGGGTCTCGATCCGGACCGCGTAGCGGAGAGACGACATGGGACGTGGGTAGCACAGCTGCTATGCTGGGAGCGTGATGCGACCCGTCGTCCTCGCCCTCCTCTGGGTGGTCCTTGTCGGCGCGTTCGCGCCGCCGGCCACGGGGGCGCCGCGCGCCCGGGGCAAGGTCATCCGGGTCGAGCGCCAACGCGGGACCGCCGTGACGCCGCGGGTCTGCGATGTTCGCGCAGACAAGGCGGGCACCTGCCTCGGACCCGAACCGACAATCGGCGAGGTGATCACGGTGCTCGACGAGACCGGCGTGATCGCGGAGGTCCGGATCTCCGAGGCCACCGCATTCAGCACGGGTGGCAACTCCGCGTGCCAGAGCCTGTGGAACATCAAGACCGAGGTCGTGCGAGGCGACCTGACGTCGATCCCGATGCGCACGATCGGCATCGTCGATCCCGAGGTTCACCCGCGCAAGGGGCGGATGCTCCCCAAGGACCAGTTCCCGCCCCCGCCGAGCGGCCGCAACGATGAGCAGGTCGTGGTCGCCGTCGATCGCGATGGCGATCGCACCGCCGACATCGTCCTGACGCAGAACACGTGCGACGGCACGGGCCCGGTCCCGGGCGGTTCGTGCATCGACGAGTGGGCGCGCGTCAACGGTCGGCTGGTCAAGGTCCAGCAGACGAACTTCGCGACCTGCGGATTCTGATGCCTGCCCCGATGGACCGCCACGCGCTGCTCGCCGACGAGCGCGGCACGCTGTTCAAGGAAGCGGAGCTGCGCGTTGCACTCGTCTATCCGAGCCCGTATCGCGCCGCGATGTCGTCGCTCGGCTACCAGCAGATCTATCGCACGCTGCACGAGATGCCCGGCGTCGCCGCCGATCGCGCGATGCTCCCCGACGAGGGCTCGCACGAACGGGGCCTCGTCACCCTCGAGACCGGGCAGCCAGTCGGTGGGTATCCGCTGCTCGCGTACTCGGTCGCCTACGAGCTCGAGATCGCCGGCGTCGTCGACACGCTCGAGCGCGCGAACGTCCCGGTGCTCGTCGCCGATCGCGACCATCGTCACCCGCTCGTGATCGCGGGTGGCCCGCTGACGTTCTCCAACCCTGCCCCGCTCGCGCCGTTCTTCGACGTGATCATCCTCGGCGAGGGAGAGGAGCTGATCCAGGAGCTCGTCACGATCGGCCGCGACGTCGGCTTCGTGCGCGACCGCGTGTGGGCCGCGCTCGCCGGCCGACCGGGCTACTACCTGCCCCACCTCCACGGCGAGGTCGTGCCGCCGGTCGCGGCCGTCGACGATTCCCTGCTCCCTGCCCGCTCCGTGATCGCGACGCCGCACACCGAGCTCGCGGACATGTTCATGACCGAGGCCGCGCGCGGCTGCTCGCGCGGCTGCACGTACTGCGTGATGCGGCGCTCGACCAACGGCGGGATGCGGATCGTGCCGCGCGAGAAGATCATCGCGGGGATCCCCGCCGGGACGCGCCGGGTCGGGCTCGTCGGCGCCGCGGTCACCGATCACCCCGACATCGCCGCGATCGTGCGCGACGTCGTCGACGGCGGCCGCGCCGTCGGGATCTCGAGCCTGCGCGCGGACAAGCTCACCGACGAGCTGGTCGGCCTGCTCGCGCGCGGCGGCTACCGCACGCTGACCGTGGCCGCGGACGGCGCGAGCGAGCGGATGCGGCGCGTCATCGAGCGCTCGACCCGCGCGGACCACCTGATCCGCTCCGCGGAGCTCGCGGCGACCCACCGCCTGCACACGCTCAAGGTCTACATGATGCTCGGCGTCCCCGGCGAGACCGACGCCGACGTCGACGAGCTCGTGCAGCTCTCGAAGGAGCTCGCGGCGATCCATCCGCGCGTCGCATACGGGCTCGCGCCGTTCGTCGCCAAGCGCAACACGCCGCTCGACGGCACGGCCTTCGCCGGGATCCAGATCGTCGAGGAGCGGCTCGCGCGGCTCGCCAAGGGCCTGCGCGCCGCGCACCTCGCCGACAAGGTCAAGGTCCGGCCGACCTCTGCCCGGTGGGCGTGGGTCGAGTACATGATCGCGCAGGGCGAGTCGAACGCGGGCCTCGCGATCATGGACGCGCACCGCGCCGGCGGAAGCTTCGCCGCGTACAAGAAGGCGTTCCTCGCCCGGGGCGTCGAGCCGACGGGGCCGCGGGCGCGCGTCCTCTCCGGCCAGGAGCTGATCGCGCTCAAGCGCCAGCGGCTCGCCGTGGTCGCGGGCTGATCGAACCTACCGCCGCGACGGGGACGGCCACCCGAACGGCTCGATCGCCTCGCGCAGCCCCGGCGTGGTCAGCGACACCGGCTCGAGCCACAGCTGCTCCCCATCGCGCGTCCACCAGGCCTCCGCGCCGGCGGGCGCGAGGTGATAGACGAACCGCCGGATCCGCACCCACGCAGGCGCCTCGCCGTCGAATGGATCGTGCGCGAGGAGCTCGCGGATCGCGCGATCTCCATCGAGCAGCTTCCACACCAGGTGGACGACCCACGGATCGCGGGGACGCTCGGCCATTGCAGCGAACCAGATCAGCCAGTCGAGCCGGCGGTGGTACGGCCCGAGCACGCACGGCCGCCGGTCGAGCTCTCCGGGCTTGCACGGCAGCTCGTATGCGTGCCAGGTCGCGGCCGCTGGATCCGGATCGCGGGTCCCCTCGATCACGAGCTCGTGCCGGGTGTCGCCGACCGAGCCGAACGCGCCGTACGTGTTGACGAGATCGAGCCGATCGTACGCGCGGTTCATCGCCTGGTCGCTCGAGGCGAGGTTGCCGATCACCGGCACGCTCTTGATCGCGACCAGCGCGGCGAAGCAGCCGACCGCGAGCTGCCAGCCATCGAGGCGCGCCGCCGGGGAGACGAGCCACCGGCGCCACCACCACGCGGCCGCCGCCGCGATCCCGAGCAGCACCCCCCCGAGGACGACCTGCGTCCCCGCGGCGGCCGAGCCGAACACGGGCATCCACAGCACGATCACGCCGGCCGCGGCGGCGAACGCGATCGCGAGCTGGCGCGGATCGCGGGCCACCGTCGCGGGCAGGCGCGCGGCGAGCCACGCGCGCGGCCGGCGCGGCACCAGCCGCAACAGGAACGCGTCATCGAGGCACGCGAGGATCGGGATCAACGTCAGCCAGTTGAGGAACGCGAGGTTGCCGCTCGTGATCAGCACGATCTGGAACAGCGCCATCCCGACGCCCGCGATCAGACGCAGCCGGCGCGGGCCGAACACGAACCACGGCAGCACGAGCTCGGCGACGTGATTGACCACGACGCCGGCCGCGTGGAGCCCGTGCGGGAGCTGGTGGAAGATCACGGACACCGGGTTCGGGATCGGCTGGGTCTCGAAGTGCGCGTCGAGGCACGTCAGCGCGGTCCAGCACGGATCGCCGCGCAGCTTGATCAGCCCCGCGCCGAGCATGATCCGGAACGCGAGCCAGCGCATCAGCACGATCGCCGTGCGCGGCGGCGACGGCGCGCGCAGCGGGCGCGGATCCCACGGGTGCACGAGGCACGCGGCGATCAGCGTGGTCTCGAGGAGCTGGATCTCCCAGCCGAAGCTGAACCACAGCTGGCCGACGCGCGTGAACGAGCCGTAGATCAGCCACAGCACCAGCAGCGACGGGAGGTTCGCGTAGCCGGCGAGCAGCGCGATCGAGAGTGCCAGGCCGAGCCACGCCCAGCCCGCCATCGCCGCATCGGAGCTGTCCCACCACAGGACGCTCGGCACGTCCCAGCCGGTCAGCCCCCCGCCGGCGAGCTGCTCGAGGTACGTGCCGACCGGGGTCAGGCCGTGCTCGCCGAACAGCGCCGGTCCTTGCGCGATCAGCCCGACGAACGCGAACACGTAGACCACGCCGAGCAGGCGCAGGATCAGCCACCGCGTCAGCTGGTAGCCCGCCGGCGGCCCGATCCACGTCGCCAGCCGAGCCAGCGGACCCGGGACCCGCAGGTCTGGGACGGCGTCGAGCTCCTCGCTCATGGCTCCACTGTACTGCGCCTGGTGTGTGATCCTAGGACAGGGTGTCGCCGTAGCCCTCGGCGAGCTCGTCGGCGCGGTAGCCGCGCGACAGCTTCTTGTCGCCCTCGACGAGATAGAAGTAGTGGCAGCGATCGCGTTCGCTCCACACGACGTGCTCGACCGACGCGTGATCGCCGGCCCAGCTGCCGGTCAGCACCGTCACCGTGTCCCCAACTTCGAAGCGGGCGACGCGCGAGGCCATGATCAGTCGGCGTCGACGCCCTGGCGCAGGTACGCGACGGTATCGACGAGGGTGAGCTGCGGATCGCGCGCCGCGAAGCCGAGCTCGGCCTCGGCCTTGCGCGAGTCGATCCACCAGAAGTGCTCGGACATCTCGACGGAGATCCGATCGACCGGCGGCTCCTTGCCGCGGTGACGGTAGAGCTCCTCGATCAGCGTGGCGCCCCAGCGGTTGACCTTGGACGGCAGCTTGAACCGCGGAGGCGAGACGTTCGCGACGCGACCGAGCCGCGCGAAGAACTCCTTCATCGTCCAGTTCGGCCCGCCGAGCAGGTAGCGCTCGCCGGCCTTGCCGTGGGTCAGCGCCTTCGCGGTTGCGGCTGCGGCGTCGCGCGCGTCGACGAAGTTGATGCCACCCTCCGGCACCGTCGGGATCTGGCGCTTGAGGAACTTGCGGACATCGCCGGTCGACGACAGCCGGCGATCCCCGGGCCCGAGGAGCAGGCTCGGGTTGACCGCGACCACCTCGATGCCGAGCCGCGCGCCGTGCTCGAACGCGAGCCGCTCCTGGTAGATCTTCGATGCGTAGTACGGCCAGCCGGCGACGATCTCCTCCGCGTACGGGGCCGTCTCGTCGAGGATCTCCTCGTCCTTGGACACGCCGATCGTGCCCGATGTCGAGGCGAGGACCATGCGCCGAACGTTGGCGGCGTTCATCCGTTCGAGGACACGCCGGGTGCCGTCGACGTGGAGGCGCATCATCCGCTGCGCGTCGTCCGGATCGCGCGACACCGCGCCCGCGAGGTGGAACACGGCATCGACGCCTTCGAGGGCGCGATCGAGCTCGGGGCCGGCCAGGACATCACCGCGGATGTGCTCGACGCCGAGGTCGGCGAGCACGCCGGACCGGGTACGGGCCAGACCGCGCACGGTGTCGCCCTGCTCGGCCAGGACGCGGCACAGGTGCTCGCCCAGGAAGCCCGTGGCTCCGGTGACCAGGACGGTCGTCATCGGGGGCTACTCGTAGTCCTCGGCGGTGGCGTAGTCGTCGGGAGACAGCGGTGTGCGCGCGAGGGGCGCGCTGTGGACCCGCATGCCGAACCGCGGGGCGGCGACCGTACCCGCCACGGCCACTCCACCAGCCAGCACCTCGGCAGTCGGCACGGGGCGAACGACGCCGCCGAGCCGGGCCCCGCTGACGCGCAGGGACAGCTTCTTGGGCCGTAGCGGGGTCTCGAGGGCCGTGACGACGTTGTCGAGACCCGTGCCGAGACCCGTGATGGTTGGCTTCATGGCTGTACTTCCTCGTCGGTCGGCGCGTCGGAACCTTGGGTCTGCAACCACTCGGCCATCGGCATCGTGCCGGCGTCGCCGAGCGTCCATTGCTGGTCGCGCGGGGCGAGCCGGCGGATCACGCCTTCGACGTGATAGGTGATCGCGCGGTACTGCTCGGACCGCGAGCCGGTACCGGCGAGCTTCAGCACGTCCTCGTACGACAGGTACGGCCCGACGTACGACGCGACCCGCTCGCCGCGCTTGGGCAGGTACCGGCCCTTCGGCATCGCGTCGTAGGTGCCCGACAGGTACATCGGCAGGATGCCGCACTTGTTCGTCATCGCGAGGTAGCCGAGCGACGGCTTGAAGTCGGACATCACGCCGGTCTCGCTGCGCGTCCCCTCGGGGAAGATCAGCAAGATGTAGCCGTCGCGGATCACGTTGCCGGCGAGCCGCAGCGACTCGCGCAAGGAGCCGTGGCGCTCCATCGGCACGAGGTTCGTGAAGTTCTCGAAGTACATCCGGCGGACCGGATCCTCGAAGAAGTAGTCCTTGGCCGCGAGCGCGACCAGCGCCTCGCCCTGCTCGCCGAGAGCGTACTTGACGAGGCCGGTATCGAGGTGGCTCGCGTGGTTCGCCGCGACGATGTAGCCGCCGAACGGCGGGACCTGCCCACCGCCGTAGATGTTCGTCTCGAGCACGCGCTCGTACAGCGCGCGCATGCCGCCGCGCAGCGCGCTGCGCC
>Ga0113563_10002565_pt1 | contig 11019 bp, 11 predicted proteins | sample Mud3Dept3metaG_FD_80117 | JGI IMG/M metagenome (GOLD analysis project Ga0113563, IMG submission 80117) | Freshwater wetland microbial communities from Ohio, USA, analyzing the effect of biotic and abiotic controls - Mud 3 Core 4 Depth 3... | ecosystem: Environmental > Aquatic > Freshwater >...
CAACGCCAAGATCCGGGTTCCCTCGGGAAAGAAATTATCCCAACAGATTTGAATCCCGATCTTCCCGTAACGGGTGGTAAAAACCGGAAAACCCAGGTCGCCGGGTTGAAAGTAGGCTCTTTCCTCCCAGAAGGGCAGCTGGGGAACATGGACTTTCCGGTATTTCCCCAGGAGGCTGCCGTCGGCGTCGATCACCACAGCCGTGTTAAAGTGGGCCCCGCGAGGGTCTTTTTCAAAGAGGGGAAGAACCAGGACGATTCCATTCTTTCGAGCAAACTCCTGTATGACTTCGGTGGTCGGGCCCGGGACTTCTTCGGCCAGTCGAAAATTCCCCGGGTCGATGTCCGCGGGAAACCAGTGGGTGGTGAAAAGTTCCTGGAAACAAACCATCCTCGCGCCGCTTTCCGCGGCCACGCCGATCAGCCGGCAAGCCTTTTCCAAGTTTTTTTCCTTATCCGTCGTACAATTCATCTGGATGCCGGCGATCGTCAACATGGGAAGAGAACTCCTTGTTTTTTAAAAAGTTTAGCCCCTTTCGACCTTAGGGTCAAGGAGGAAAAGACGAAATGCGGAATGAAAAGGCTGCCCTGGAAGGGGACGGAATCGAAAAAAATAGAAACAGAAAAATTTAGAACGAATGGAGCTCCATGAAACACCCGGACAACCCAAAAAAGGAGGGCTGAATTCCGCCTTCCGCATTCCCAATTCCGCATTAATAAAAAAACCCCGGAAGGGGGTCTTCCGGGGTTGAATGCGGGTCTGGAAATGGAAGCCGATTTACATTTTCACAACTTTTGTGGCCTGCGGCCCTTTGGCGCCATCGATGATCTCGAACTCTACTTTCTGCCCTTCGTTCAGTGACTTGAACCCTTCTCCCGTAATGGCCGTATAATGCACGAAAATGTCTCGACCACCCTCTTGTTCGATAAAACCGTATCCTTTTGCGTCATTGAACCACTTCACCCGACCCGTCAACTTCATTCAAATCCTCCTTTTCCGCACTCGGGCCGACGACCCGCGTAATCGGCCCCTTGCCCGCCGAAATCACTTCGGCTTTTCGACGATGCCATTACCACAAATGGCCAAAAGCTGTCAAGCGATATTTGCAGCTTTGCAGCTTACCCACCTTCATTTTTCGCCAAGCAGGCAAAAAGGAGATTGAGATTCAATCCTTGCCCGGCTCGGAGGCAAGGGCGCTGCATTCAAAAACCATGAGGCGCTCCTCGTTTCTTGGGCCGGGCGGGCAAGCCGTTCTTTGCCCTAGACCTGGCGGATTCCGATGTAGGGACGCCCGGCGGGCGCCCGAGGGGCCCGCCCCATTCTGCGGAAGCCAAGCAGGATCTCCGGGCTGAATTCTTTCCCCGCCGATGTTTTTTCCGCGCAGCGCCCTTGCCTCCGGGCCACAAGCTTGCTTTGGAGCAAAAAAGGGAGTAACAAAAGTGAAACTGGGCAAGATATTTATTGAAAAAAAGGAAGATAAATAAATACGCTCCCGCTACATTTTTTATTATTCCGCATTCCCCATTCCCCATTCCGAATTGGTTTTTCCCCCCAGCTGCCCGCACGCCGCAAGGATATCCGAGCCTTTGCTCTGCCGGAGCATGGCGGTAAATCCTTTGGCCATGAGGATTTCCCTGAAATTCTGGATCGCTTCCTCCGAGGGACGGCGGAATGAACTTTCCGGGAACTCGTTGAAGGCGATCAGGTTTACCTTGGCCCTGATCCCCTTGAGCAGATGGGTCAATCTCCTGGCGTCTTCCGGGGAATCGTTCACCCCATGGATAAGAACATATTCGAAAGTGATCCTCTCCCGGTTCGGCAGGGGAACCTCCCGGCAGGCGGAAAGCAGGTTTTTCAAGGGATACCTGCGGTTTATGGGCATAAGACTGGTGCGCTGTTCATCCGTAGTGGCATTCAGCGAAATGGCCAGTTTGACAAAGTTCCTGAGGGAAAGGAGTTCCACCATCTCCGGGATGATCCCGGACGTGGAAAGAGTGATCCGTCGGTTGGAGAATTGGAGTCCTAAAGGAGATCGTAAGACCACTAAAGCCTGGAGCACATTCTGATAGTTCAGCAGGGGCTCTCCCATGCCCATCAGAACCAGGTTGGTGAGCTTTTCCGGCCGAGAGAGGGTAGACCGAACCCCGATGACCTGATCGATGATCTCCGAGGCCTTGAGATTTCGCACCCATCCCCGCTTTCCAGTCAGGCAGAACCGGCAGCCCAGGGGGCAGCCGACCTGGCTGGAAAGGCAAAGAGTCCAATGGTCCCTTTCGGGGAGGAGGACGCTCTCCACCGCTTCCCCGTCGGCGAGGATAAACCGGAATTTGCGAGTCCCGTCCTCCGAGGAATGGACTTTCTCGGAAGCCAGACTGCTGATCCAGGCGGCCTCTTCCAGTTTCTGGCGGAAAGGCCTTGACAGGTTGCTCATTTCCTCAAAACTGCGGACTCCCTTTCCGTAGAGCCACCGGGCTACCTGGATAGCCCGGAAAGGCTTCTCCCCCAGGGAGACGATGAAAGCTTCCAGCTCTTTCAGAGATAAATCCTTGAGGGCAACCCGCCCGTTCTTTGCGCTCATCTCACCTTGGCCGCCGCCTCTCCTGCCGCCCACCCGGTGCTGAAGGCCGCCTGCAGGTTATACCCGCCGGTCTTTCCGTCGATATCCATCACCTCTCCGCAAAAATGGAGGCCCCGAACGATTCTCGACTCCATGGTTGAAGGATGAATCTCTTTCACTGAAACCCCTCCCGCGGTGACAATGGCCTCCTCCAGGGGTCTGGCCCGCCGCAGGGTGAGCCGCCAATCCTTCAGCAGCTCCACCATTCTTCTGCGCGTCCCGGCCTGAATTTCCGCTCCTTTCTTCTCCGGGGGGATTTCTCCCCGCCGCAGGAAAATGGGAACCATCTTTTGGGGCAGGAGGTTGGGCAGGATGTTTAAAATCTTTTTTCTCCCCCCCGCCTGAAATTCCCGGAGAAGACGCTGATTCACCTGTTCATGGGTGAGAGCCGGTTTAAAATCGATGGAAAGCTCCACCCTTCCCCTGGGGAATTCCTCCACCGCAGGGCCGCTCAGGGTAAGCACGATGGGGCCGGAAATCCCGAAATGGGTGAAAAGCATCTCCCCGAACTCTTCTCCCGCCTTGCGGCCGGAAGAGAAGAGCGTGGCCCGCACATTCTTAAGGCTGAGGCCCTGAAGGTCGCGGATGTACTCTTCTTCCGCCTCCAGGGGAACCAGCGCAGGCCGAATGGGCACAAGAGTATGGCCCAGTTCCTGCGCCATTTGGTATCCATCGCCGGTCGACCCCGTTTGGGAGTAAGAGGCTCCTCCCGTAGCCAGGATTACCCGGGATGCGAGCCGAATTGCTGAATCGGTTCGGACTCCTACGACGCGGCCGTTTTCCTGGAGAACGGCTCTCGCGGGCGTATGGAGAAGAGTCCGGACCCCGCAAGAGGCAACATACTCCCTCAGGACCCGGGCTACGTCCTGGGCCCGGTTGGAAAGGGGAAACACTCTTTTCCCTCTTTCCTCAACCGTGGGAAGGCCCTTTTGATGAAAGAAGGAGACCAGCTCCTGATTGAAAAAGCGGGAGAAGACGTTGTGGAGGAATTTTCCGTTGTGCCGGTAGTTTTCGATGAAGGACTGGCGATCGCCGCCGTTGGTCAGGTTGCACCGGCCCTTGCCGGTGAGGGCCAGCTTGATGCCCACCCTCCCCATTTTCTCCAGCAGGAGGACCTTGGCTCCGAGTTCGGCGGCCCTTCCCGCCGCCATCAGCCCCGAAGCCCCTCCTCCGATGACAATGATATCTGGGTTAAAATTCAAGGACATTCACCACAGAGGCACAATGCGGCAGAGCCGCAACCAAAAGAAACGATTAACTTTTAACCAGTAACTCAGGGTCAAAATTTTTTTTGCAAAATTTAAAGGTTTTGCAGGCAGGTAATACAGAGGAATTATGACCCGAATAAAAAGAATAGTTTGATTTTTTCAGATATTTTTTATATTCAATTTCTCTGTACTACTGACGTTCAAAATCTTTAAATTTTGTTCAGAAAAAAAGTTTTCCCTCCTTGAGCCAATGGTTAAAAGTTAATGGTTTCATTTAGTTGCGGGTACACCGCACTGTGAACTCTGTGTCTCTGCGGTGAATATTTTTCCTTACGAAAGAATCTCCAGGGCATTGAAGAAATAGCCCATTTCGAAAGCAGCCGTATCCGGAGCGTCCGACCCGTGTACGATGTTCTGTTCCACGTTAGCGGCGTACTCTTTGCGGATCGTCCCCGCCGCTGCGTCCTTCGGGTTGGTCGCTCCCATGAGCTCCCGATTCCGGCTGATGGCTTTCTCTCCCTCCAGAATCAGCACCACGCAGGGGCCGGAGGACATGAAATCGGTCAGGCTGTTGTAGAAGGGCTTCCCCCGGTGAACGGCGTAGAATCCCTCCGCTGTCTTCTTGGTCATGTGGATCATCTTCATGGCCACGATCTTCAGGCCCGCCTTTTCAAACCTTTTGATCACTTCGCCGATCAGGCCTTTTTTGACCCCATCGGGCTTGATAATCGACAGAGTACGTTCCATGGAACCTCCCAAAGACATCCATCAGCCGTAGGGCTGGATTTTAAACCCGCAACTGCACGGTCTCGCTGATGGCTATTTTAACAATGTATATCCTTCCTCAAACCCTTTCACGTTGGCCTCCTTGAACCGCGTAGGGGAGTTGGCGGCCACCAGCAGTTTCATCTCGTTGTATTCGAAGAAGGGCGCCGTCTTGACCAGAGCGCCCAGCATGACCACGTTGGTCATCTGGATGTTGCCCAGTTTCTTGGCCGCCGCCGATGCTTCCACCACATATCCGTTGGGGCAGTATTTGCGGATGGCCTTCAGGATGTCCTCGGTGGCGGGATATTCGTCCAGGGCCATGTTGTTCAAAACCGTCGGGATCTTCATGGCGTTCAGGAGATACATCCCCTTGGGATTCAGCAGGCGCATGTGCCGCATGAGCTCCACGTACTCCATTCCGATCAGGAGATCGGCCTGCCCCCGGGAGATGATGGGAGAGTAGATTTCTCCGTCGGACATGCGAATGTGGGAGACCACCGCACCGCCCCGCTGGGCCGCGCCGATGGTTTCCGCCCCCAGGACATTGAGGTTCTTATTCATGGCATACTGGGAGATGACCAGGGAAGCAAAGATATTGCCCTGTCCTCCCACACCGGATATAACCACATCCATTTTCATACGATGGCTCCCTTCTGGCAGACATCCACGCAGAGCCCGCAGCCCACGCAGATCATGGGATCGATGGAGACCTTCTTCTTGGTCTTGTCGAAGGAGATGGCCGGACAGCCGAAGTCGTTGATGCAGATCATGCAGCCGGTGCATTTCTCTGCGTCAACCCTTACCTCCCTCGGCTCGAAAACTTTTTTCCCCTGCCGGGTTGACAGGAGAAAACAGGGCATGGAGGAGACAACCAGCGAAGGACCCTCTTCCTTGACTGCCGCCTCCAGGGCCTCCCGGCATTGCTTGATGTCGTAGGGGTTGACCACCCGGTAGCTGACCCCCAGGGATTCGGCCAGCTTGGGCACGTTGACCGGAGTGGTCTTCTCTCCGGCAAGGGTCTTCCCCGTTCCCGGGTGGGGCTGGAACCCGGTCATGGCCGTGACCGTATTCTCCCCCAGGATCACGTTGACGTTGATCTTGTTGTTGGCCGCGTTGATCAGCCCCAGGATGCCGTTGTGGTAGAAGGTGGAATCCCCGATAAAAGCGAAGATCGGCCGGTTCAGCCCGGAAAGGACCATCCCGCTGGCCATGGGAACCGACGAGCCCATACAGTAGATGGTCGATTGGAGCTCCAATGGACGGAAGGAGCCGGCATCGTGACAGCCGATGTCGCCGGCCACGACCCCTTTGTGCTTGCGGACGGTCTGCTTCAGGGCGTTGAGGATACCCCGGTAGTTGCACCCCACGCACTGGGTGCGCGTCCGGATGGGAATGTGGATATCCATCGCCGGCGTCTCCGGCTTGCGGACCTTGACCTTGGGGGCCGCTTTCTCCACCCCTTCCAGGACGGCCTGGAGGCTGAGTTCCCCGTCCGAGGGCAGAAAACCGCTCCGCCCCAGGACTTCCACATTGATTTTCTCCTCCTGGAAGATTCTTTTGCAAAGGCCCTCCACGAAGGGCTCGGTCTCCTCGAAGACCACCACTTTTTCCAAGCCTTTGACGAACTCGAGGAGCTTCTTCCGGGGGAGCGGGAGGGTTCCCAGCTTCATGAGGGGAAGCTTGGCGCCCATCAACTGCTCCGCCTCCTTGATCCAGGTATAGCCCATGCCGCAGCCGATCAGACCGACTTTCCCCTGCCCTTCTTCGGTCCAGTTGTACAGGCTCTCTTCCATGATCTTCTCCAGGAGGGCCTGTTTTTCGTTCAGCCAGCGGTGCCGGATCTGGGGTCTTTTGATCCCCCCGAACTGGGGCATCTCCACCGCGCTCATGATGAAGCGCTCCCGGTCCGGTTCATAATGGGCCGGGGGCAGGTTTTTCGGCAGATCATCAAATTCGATGATTCCCCTTGCATGGCAGACCCGGGTAACCGGCCGCAGGCAAAAGACCAGCTCCGTTTTCTCCGAGAGCTCGAAGGCCTCCTTGATCATGGCCTTGGCCTCGCTGGGTCCGCTGGGATCAAAAATGGGCAGATGGGCGTACTGGTGGACCAGGATGCGGGTGTCTTCCTCGTTCTGGGAAGACAGTCCGCCCGGGTCGTCGGCCGAGATCAGAACCAGGCCCCCCCGGATGCCGGTAAAATTGACGTGCATCAGAAAGTCGGTCACGTAATTCGTGCCGTTATGCTTCATGACCGGAAGGGCTCGCACGTGGCAGAGCGACGCGCCGGTGCAGAGCTCGAAGGCCACTTTTTCGTTGTTGGCCCACTCCACGTGCACTCCCGGAACCCCCAGACACTCATCGACGATTTCCGTGGCTGGAGTCCCAGGATAGCCGGCCACCACTCGAACCCCCGCTTCCAGAGCCCCGCGGGCGATGGCCGTGTTTCCCATGACGTATTTTTTTTCTTTCATATTCCCTTCTCTCCTGATTTTCTGACTTTTGGGCAGCAAAAAGGCTTCCCTTTTCACTCCCGATTGAAAAAAAATGGCAAGCAATGGAAGATATTTATTTTTATCATTGAGAGGGGGGTTAGGCAAGAGGGAATATAGTTCGGAGTTCGGAGAAAGGGCGAAAATACGCTTCGGGGGTCGATCCGTTGTCTCAACCGAGGTTGAATTAGCAAAACTTTCATGCCATATTAATTAAGGTTGGGGCAAAAAATCCTTCTTTGAGGTGTATCGGTGATGAAGATAGAAATGATTGAGGCGAGGGACCTGCCGGATGCCTGGTTCCAGTGCGTCTACCGGATCCTGGACTCGGGCTATGAATATAAGATCGATCATGGGAGCTTCGCGGGGCAGAAGCGCAGGGAGTTCGACTTCGTGGTGGTTCATATCAAGTTTCCCGGGGTTCGCCCGTTGATCCCGGACATCCCCCCCGGGCTGGGGATCCCCCCCCCCACGACCCTGGAATACGTGGACCAATACATGCGCTATTGGATCACCGACGAGCGCCAAGAGGGAGAAACCTATACCTACGGGGAGCGGCTGGTGAACCCCAAGATCAACGAGGTTCCCCTCGGGGTAAATCCTGTCGAAGAGGTGATAAAAATCTATAAGACGGGCGGTCCGGGAACCAACCAGGCCACCATGGAAGTGGGCATGCCCCAGGACATTGTGAATCCCGACCCCCCCTGCCTGCGGCTGATCGACACGCGGGTCCGTTACGGGAAACTTCACTTCGTCGTTTATTTCCGGTCCTGGGACCTCTGGGCCGGGTTCCCCGCCAACCTGGCCGGGATCCAGCAACTGAAAGAATACATGGCGGCTCAAATCGGCGTGGAAGACGGAGAAATCATCGCCGTCTCCAAGGGCATGCACCTATACGATTACACCTGGGACTTGGCCAAGCTGCGCACCTACCGCACATAAAGCCTGGGGACATCCGTCCCAGGTTCCGGGGATCAAGCTATAAGCCCCAGGTTTTTTGTGACTTTTGACTTGTGACCTGAATCCTGATTTATGGAAGAAAAAATCAAAGAAATCCTGGCCTGCCGGGACAAGGCCTGCATCGACGAGCCCGGACTGATCCGCGCAGCGGTGCTCATCCCTCTATTCAAAAAGGACGGGGAGTACCATGTCCTTCTGACCCGGCGGACCGACAAGGTGGGAACCCATAAGGGCCAGATTTCTTTCCCCGGGGGGAAGCGGGACGAAGGCGAAGACCTTCTTTCCACCGCCCTCCGCGAAGCGAAGGAAGAAATGGGGATTGCGGAAAAGGATGTCCGCATCCTGGGAGAGTTGGATGATATGTGCACTTTCTCTTCGGACTTCTGTATCGCCCCTTTCGTAGGCCTGATCCCTTACCCTTATTCGTTTCAAATCAACCGGTATGAGATTGAAGAGATCATCGAAGTTCCCCTTTCCCTGTTCCTGGACGAGGCCAAGTTTCGGGAGGAGCTCCGCAGCCGGAACGGGGAACTGGTTCCGGTCTACTTCTACCAGCATAATGAGCACACCATCTGGGGCGCCACCGCCAGAATCTTGAAGCAGCTCATGGACCTCCTATCCCGCGAGGACCTGAAGAGCGCATCGGGGGCCGGCTCGGTAAAGGGTTCGTAGGGGCGCCCGGAAGGAAGCCCCCCCGCGGAATTCAAGCCGCTTTTCTGGAAACAAGACTTTTCAAAACTCTTTTCTTGACTCAAAGAACCTGAGCGCACTGCGGACATAATCTTCTGTAGGAGGTTTTAGCGTGGATTTCAAAGTATTGCTGACAACTTTCGGCTCCATCTTTCTTGCCGAATTGGGAGACAAAACCCAGCTCGCCACCTTCTGTTTCGCAGCGGAAAGCTCTTCCAAGTGGGCGGTTTTTTTAGGCTCCGCCGCAGCTTTGGTATTGACCTCGGCATTGGGCTGTCTGCTGGGCTCCGTGGTGAGTCAGGTGGTACCGCCCAAATATATGAACCTCGGCGCCGGCGCTCTTTTCGTCTTCCTCGGCCTATGGATGGTTATTTTTTCGGGAGGGAAATAACTGTTCCCGGGGTAAGGATAATCCCGATGATGGATGATAAGAGTGAAAAACAAAGCAAACACTTGCTTCGCCTGCTCCTCGGCTTGGGTTTCATCGTGGTTCTCCTGCTGGTGGCCCATCAAGCGGGGCTTTTCGACCTGCTCAAGGGCGGGACGCTCAAGGAACGGGTGGAGCAGCTGGACGGGATGTTCAATTCCTTCGGGGCGTGGGCGCCCGCGGTTTTCATTCTGTTCTGGGTCTTCGCCTGCGTCCTTCTCCTCCCGGGATTGCCCATCTCCCTCGTAGGGGGCCTGGTGTTCGGTGCCGTGTGGGGAACGGTGTGGACCACGGTGGGGGCCAATCTCGGGGCTTCGGCCGCTTTCCTCATCGGACGGTACGCCGCCAGGGGCATGGTGGAGGGTTGGATCGAGAGGAACAAGGGCCTGAAGAAGATTGACGAAGGGGTCAAACACCAGGGGTGGCGGATGCTGATGATAACACGGCTCGTGCCCTTCTTTCCCTTCAACGTCCAGAACTATGTTTATGGGCTGACCAATATCCCCTTCCGGACCTATGTCCTGGTCACCCTCCCTACCATGATTCCCGCTACCATAGCCTACAACTTCGCCTCGGGCTCGGCCCGTGAGGTGATTCTTTCCGGCGGACAGCCCGAAGCCTTGGAAAAGACCGCTTTGTACCTAGCTGTGGCCGCTGTATTTTTTGTCCTCGTTTCCCTGGTCCCCGGGTGGATAAAGAAGCGCTATGCATCCGCAGCCGGAAGCGGACCGGAAACTCGCACGTAATCCCATCCCAAAAACCTATGGGCCTCGAATGAACACGGATAAACATAGACTCCCCGGGATTCCCATGGCTATTACCCTTTGACAACCTTCAGAAAGATGAAATAATAGATGAAATAATAAATGTGATCCCCCTAAGGAAATCGAACCCTCATTTCACGGGAGGAGAGACCATGAGCGAAACCTACTACGATCCCTCGGACCTTGCCAAGTTTCCGGAAATCGGTGAAGAGGCCCCCGAGCTTGCCAAGAAATTTTTCGACTATTACGGATCGGTCTTCGCCGAGGGAGCTTTGTCGGAAAGGGAGAAGGCGCTGATCGCCCTGGCCGTGGCTCATGCCGTCCAGTGCCCCTACTGCATCGACGCCTACACCCAGGCCTGCCTGGAAAAAGGCTCTAATTTAAAGGAAATGACCGAAGCGGTTCATGTGTCCGTGGCCATCCGTGGGGGGGCAAGCCTGGTTCATGGGGTTCAGATGAGAAATATTGCCAAGAAAATTTCCATGTGAGGGTCCTGGCGACGTCTTCCGTAGGACGCATTGTTTTCTGGTTCCCATTCTGAACCCGTTCGAACGGTGTCAGTATCAAAAAAAGATTATGGCTATTGAACGCAATATGATAACCCGGCCTCTTGAAAAGCGGGAGCGGGTGACCTCCATGGAGCCCTTCTCCTCGGCCCTGGCCAGGCACGGCCTCGAACTGAAACGGGGCGTAACTACTACCCTGCAAATCAACCTGGGTCTTCGCTGCAACCAAGCGTGCCGGCATTGCCATTTGGAAGCGGGACCCGACCGAAAGGAGATGATGTCCCGGGAAACCTTCGAAGAAGTGGCAGCCTTTGCCAGGCGGGGCTCCTTCGAGGTCATCGACATCACCGGGGGAGCTCCGGAGCTGCATCCGCAGATTATCGAGATGGTTGCCCGTCTGGCCCCTTTGGCCAAAAAGACCCTGTTCCGCTGCAACCTAACCGTATTGGCCGAAGAAAAGCGGGAGGAGCTGATAGAGGTCTGCCAAGACCATCGGGTGAATATCATCGCCTCTTTCCCTTCCCTGGATGCGGTTCAAGCCGAGGCCCAGAGGGGAAAGGGAGTTTTCCGTAAGAGCCTCTCCACCTTGA
>Ga0113563_10002567_pt1 | contig 11016 bp, 11 predicted proteins | sample Mud3Dept3metaG_FD_80117 | JGI IMG/M metagenome (GOLD analysis project Ga0113563, IMG submission 80117) | Freshwater wetland microbial communities from Ohio, USA, analyzing the effect of biotic and abiotic controls - Mud 3 Core 4 Depth 3... | ecosystem: Environmental > Aquatic > Freshwater >...
CGTAACACCGTATTTTAATTTGAACAAAAATTGAGGTGGATAAAAATATAAAGATATTTCCGACACCATATGAACTGGCAGAGAATTTTGCAGAGGAGATAGTTAGTCTGATCAAAGAGTCAAATGAGAAAGGAATGCCATTCACAGTTGCATTATCGGGAGGCTCAACACCCGGATTATTATTCTCCTTGCTTGGAGACCATTTTGCAAAGTCAGTATCATGGGAAGCAGTACACTTTTTCTGGGGAGATGAAAGATGTGTATCACCTGATAATAAAGAAAGTAATTTTGGTTTGACAAAAGGAAAGTTTCTTGATAAAATTGAAATCCCTTCTTCAAATATACACAGGATCAGGGGCGAAGAGGATCCGGTATCAGAAGCGTTGAGGTATTCGGATGAAATTTTAACATTTACTGACAGCCGCGATGGGCTTCCATTGTTTAACCTATTTATTCTGGGACTTGGGGATGATGGTCATACAGCCTCAATTTTCCCTGGTCAGACAGAACTTCTAAAATCTGGAAAAATCTGTGAGGTTGTTTCGCATCCCTTTTCTCATCAGCAACGTATAACGATCACCGGCAAAGTAATTAATAATTCTGATAGAATTACTTTTTTAGTTACTGGTAAGAATAAGGCCGGAATAGTTGAAAACATTATCAATAAAAGACCAGATGCACTAAACTTTCCTGCATATTTCATTGTTCCTGTATATGGAAAGCTGACCTGGTTTGTTGATAAAGAGGCAGCCGCATTATTATAAATTTTTTTATATTTGAGAATATTTTATTAACTTAAAATTTAACTGCCATGTCACACGAAAAAGCAAAAGAACAGACTAAAGTTAAAAAAGAACCTACAAAAAATCTGAAAGAAAAACGGGCCGCAAAAAAAGCCAAAAAGGAAGAGAAGAAGAGATTATAAACGGTTGTGTAAAATAAAAAATCCCGGTCACTGACCGGGATTGATTTTAAATCTTTGTATAGATAATAAACTAAGCTAGTCTTACATCTACTGCATTAATTCCTTTTTTGCCTTCCTGAAGTTCAAATGTTACTTCATCATTTTCTTTAATCTGATCTTTCAAACCAGACACGTGTACAAAATACTCGTTATCTGAATCTGCGTCTTTAATGAATCCGAATCCTTTTGATACATTAAAAAATTTCACTGTTCCTTTGTTCATTTTATTCTGTTTTTAAAATTAGTGGCGCAATTTAAGTAAATTATTTGATATTATCTCAAAAATTTTACATTAACTGATAATTATCAGGTTTGTAGAAATCAGAATTATTACTATTTATGGTTTTCTACATGAATAATTGAAGTTGAATGGTAAAGTGTGAAGGAGATCCCTCGCTGGCGCTTCGGGATGACACTGTGGGTTTGTGGTATAAGGGAAAGAAGGGTCGATCGCGCCTGCGCGATCGACCCTTCTTTCGCCTCTCTGACCTTCAAAGCCATGTCATCCTGAGCGACTGCGAAGGATCCCCTGAGTTTAGCAGAAAATTGTCATATTGCTTGGTATGCAAATTTGTTTGGGGACTCGTAACGATAGTGAGGAGTCCCTTGAACATAATTAAACAAAAGATGTTATTTCCACTTCTAATTCAGTTTAATAATGAGGAACCAGGTTATGTTGACTTAATCTTAACAATAAAATAACTCTAAATCAAAATATATCTACATTTACCCACCTTAAATTATTTAAACAGAAATATGAAAAAAGTTTTGCTCTTGCTTGTTATTATTCTTTATACAGTTGGTATGTCATTTTCTCAGACTGATATCCAGACAGTTGCTGAAAAATCTGAATTTAAATCAACAGCAGCTTATTCTGATGTGATAACTTTCATTACACAATTGAAAAAGTCATCGCCTAATATCAGGGTTGAGAATATTGCAACCTCTGCTGAAGGGAGGGATATTCCCCTTCTGGTTATCGGGAATCCATTGCCCGTATCACCTTCGGACCTGACTAATGATAAAAGAATTGTCGTATATGTGCAGGCAAATATACATGCAGGTGAAGTTGAAGGTAAAGAGGCTTCGCTTATGTTTGCCAGGGATATATTGAAAGATAAAAATTCAGCTATACTAAAGCATGTTGTTCTTCTGATCTGTCCGAATTTTAATCCCGATGGTAATGAACAGATAAGCCAAAAGAACAGAACCCATCAGAATGGTCCGTTGAATGGAGTCGGTGTTAGATATAATGGCCAGATGCTGGACCTTAACCGCGATGCTATGAAAGCCGAATCAGCCGAGGTGAGGGGTGTGATAAAAAATGTATTTAACCGATGGGACCCATCCGTATTTATGGATTGTCATACAACAAACGGATCATATCATGTTGAGCCAGTAACATTTACCTGGATGGTTAATCCTGATGGTGATATGTCATTAAGAGATTATATGTGTAATAAAATGATGCCTGAAATGTCGGGGATTCTAAACAAAGAGTACAAAGTTGAAAACTGTTTTTATGGAGAATTTTTCGATATGGGCGATCCGGAAAAAGGATGGGTTCTTGAAGCATCAGAACCAAGATATATGAGCAATTATTTTGGGATCCGTAACAGGCTTGGCATTTTGAATGAAAATTATGTTTATACCGATTACAAGTCGAGGGTTATTGGTTGTTATTATCTGATAAAATCACTGCTTGATTATACTTCTTCGCACAGTTCTGAAATTAAAGAAATGCTTAGAGATTCTGATAGCAGGACAGTAGCCCGTGGATTGAATCCATCTGTTGCTGACTCCTTTGCGATAGAATATACAGTAAGACCGGCATCTGAGAAAGTAACAATCCGTACCTGGGAGGCTGATCTTGTTACTGATGCCAACGGAAGAAGAAGTTACAAAAAGAGCGACAGGCAAAAGGATGTTACAATTCCTTACTTTATTGACTATTACCCTGTAAAAAGTGTGAAGTTACCGTATGCATATATTATTACAGTAAAAGAACCACAGGTTCTGGAATTACTTAAGATACATGGAATAAAGCTGGAAAAACTGTCGGTGAATGTGAAAATTAATGCAGAACGGTTTGAAATATCTGAACTTAAAGGATCAGCACGCCTTAATCAGGGGCACTATACAAATACAATAAAGGGAAAATATAAGATTGAGGAAGTTGAGTTTCCTGCGGGAAGCATAGTAGTCCGAGCTGCCCAGCCACTTGCTAATGTAGCAGCATATCTTCTTGAACCACAATCAAACGATGGGCTGGTGGTATGGAACTTCTTTGATAAATATCTTGTTCCCCAATGGGGTCTGGGTTATAATCCTTATCCTGTTTATAAAATTTTGAATAACACTGATTTACAAACATTGCCATTTTAATGTTATTTTTATAACATTGTATAAAAGACAATTTTTTCAGACCTTAGCGGCCTGATTAACCAAGGCAAATTTATTGATCATGAGAAAATGGCGTGTAGAAGATTCAGCTGAATTATATAACATCAATGGTTGGGGAGTTGACTACTTTTCAATTAACCAGAAAGGGAATGTTACTGTTACGCCTCAAAAGAATGGAGTTGCTGTCGACCTGAAAGACCTGCTGGATGAGCTTATGCTTTCAGATGTTTCTACACCGGTACTCGTGAGATTTCCTGATATACTTGATGACAGGATACTAAGTATTTCAAATTGTTTTAAATCGGCCTCAGAAGAATATGGCTACAAAGCTCAGAACTTCATAATTTATCCAATCAAGGTAAATCAAATGCGTCCGGTTGTAGAGGAGATTGTCAGTCATGGAAAGAAATTCAATATTGGCCTTGAAGCGGGATCAAAGCCGGAACTTCATGCTGTGATTGCAATTAACACTGATCCGGAATCGCTTATTATATGCAACGGATATAAAGATGAGGACTATATCGAGCTCGCGCTTCTTGCTCAGAAAATGGGCAAAAGGATCTTTCTTGTAGTCGAAAAGCTCAATGAGCTAAAACTTATTACCGCCATTTCTAAGCGGTTGAAGGTAAAACCTAACCTCGGTATCCGGATTAAACTCGCAAGTGTGGGCAGTGGGAAATGGGAGGATTCCGGAGGAGACATCAGTAAATTTGGCCTTACATCAAGTGAATTGCTTGAAGCCATCGATTACCTTGAGAGGAATAAGATGACTGATTGTGTCAAACTGATCCATTTTCACATTGGAAGCCAGGTAACGAAGATACGCCGTATAAAAATCGCATTACGTGAGGCATCACAGTTTTATGTTCAGCTCTATAAACTGGGCTTTAAGGTTGAATTTGTGGATATTGGTGGCGGACTTGGGGTTGATTATGACGGAACCGGATCTTCAAACAGTGAGAGCAGCGTAAACTACACCATTCAGGAATATGTTAATGACTCTATCAGCACATTTGTTGACGCCAGCAATAAAAATAATATCCCGCATCCTAATGTAATAACTGAATCGGGGCGTTCTCTTACAGCACATCACTCTGTGCTTATATTTGAAGTACTTGAAACTACTACACTTCCCTCGTGGGATCCGGAAGATCTGATAACAGATCAGGACCATGAGCTTGTTAAAGAACTATTCCTTTTATGGGATAATTTTAATCAGTCCAGGATGCTGGAAACGTGGCACGATGCACAGCAGATCAGGGAGGAAGCTCTTGACCGTTTCAGTTTTGGTCTTATCGATCTTAAGACACGGGCCCAGATCGAAAGACTATTCTGGTCTATTGCCAGGAAAGTGTATATGATGGCTAATAACACAAAACATGTCCCGGAAGAATTGCGCCAGATATCCAGGATACTTTCTGATAAATACTTCTGTAATTTTTCATTGTTCCAGTCCTTACCCGATGCCTGGGCAATAGATCAGATCTTCCCGATAATGCCAATTCACCGTCTTAACGAGGAACCAATCCGTACGGCAACGATACAGGATATGACCTGTGATTCTGATGGAAAAATTGATAATTTTATTTCTACCCGGAACTCCTCTCACCATCTTCCTGTACACTCCTTAAAAGGAAAAGAGAGATATTATCTTGGAGTATTCCTTGTGGGCGCTTACCAGGAAATACTTGGCGATTTGCATAATCTGTTTGGCGATACTAACGCTGTGCATGTATCAGTTGACAGTGAAGGGTATAAGATTGATCAGATAATTGACGGAGAGACTGTTGCTGAGGTTCTTGATTATGTCCAGTACAATTCGAAGAAAATGGTCAGAACTGTGGAATCATGGGTTACAACATCAGTTAAAGCCGGAATTATAACACTGGAGGAGGGTAAGGAGTTTCTGTCAAATTATCGTTCCGGACTATATGGCTATACTTACCTGGAGTAGCCAGAAAGCTAAAATTCAGCATGTTTAGTTTTTGTTTGAATAAATATTCTTTACCTTGGATTTTTATTTGAAGAACTTACTGTAGTTAATTAGTAACCCTTTTAAACAATTAAACTATGAGCAACGGAACCTTTGATTTTAATGAATTTATCAAGGATTCAAAAGAAGTCCTTGTAAATCCTAAGTCTTACTTCTCCACAATGCCCACCACTGGAGGAATAGCAGAACCATTGATTAAAGCAGTGATTTATGGTGCAGTAGCCGGACTCTTCACCTTTCTCTGGAGTGTACTGCATATTGGTGCAGCAACCAGTTCTTTATTTGGAGGTGCAATAGGCATCATGGCTTTTATCTGGGCTATTATCGGAGCAATTATCGGGCTGTTTATTGGAGGAGTGATATTATTGGTGATATCTGCAATTTGCAAAGGTAGCACCGATTTTGAAGCTAACGTAAGGGTAACTGCAGCTGTCATGGTTGTTATGCCGATAAGTGCGCTTTTTGGATTTGCCGGAGGATTGAATATCTATCTTGGTGTAGCTGTTGGTCTGGCTGTAAATCTTTTCTCTTTATGGCTTCTGTACAATGGCCTGGTTGAGTCCCTCAAATCTAATCCCGGAACAACAAAAATATTAATGTATATCCTTGTAGCACTGTTTGTTATTTTTATGCTGGTTGGACTCGGAGCCAAGAAAAAGGCAAATGAGTTCATGAAAGAATTTAATAATTCAGATTTCAAGGAGATGATGAAAGATCTGCCCAAAGAGTAATCTGTTTTTTAATAATATTAAACCAGGTTTAGAATTAATTTTCAATTCAAAACCTGGTTTTTAATTTTATCAGCCTGAATAAAATTTGCATAATCAATGATTCCCGATCAAAAAAATCTCTGTGCTTTCCGGATAAAAAACATTAACCTTGCAACTGGCGTGTAGTTTTTATAGTTTTATCCCCTGAACAGGATCTGTTTTTATTAAGATCATCTATACTGAGGTTACAAATGACTTATAAAAAGATACAAAACTGGAATACCTCTTCAAATATTTTTGTGGTACTGGCATACAGGATTGTTCTGATAATGCTTCTTTTCTCGTTATGCAGGATCGGTTTCTTCCTGTTCAACTACAAAATGTTCCCCGGAGTTACTTTCAGCCAGTTTATGAATATACTCAATGGTGGTCTGGTATTCGATTTATCTGCAGTGGTATACATAAACATACTTTTCATTCTTCTTCATATTGTACCGTTTGATATCCGCTACAAAGAAATATATCAGTCAGTAGTAAAATATATTTTCTTTATTACCAATGGCATTGCCATAGCAATGAATGGAATGGATTTTGTTTATTACCGTTTTGTTGATAAAAGAGCTACGGCAGATGTTTTCAAAACTTTTGAGAATGAATCAAATCTGGCAAAGCTCTTTTTTAAGTTTCTAACTGATTACTGGCCTGCAACACTTTTCACATTTTTCTTATGGTTTTTGATGGTTTATCTTTATAACAGAGTAAAAACCAGAAGACCTGACCCCAAAAATAAAATCGTATATTTTTCATTTAATTTCCTTATGATCCCTGTCGTAATTGCACTGGTGATAGGTGCGGCACGTGGAGGTTACAAGCATTCCACGCGTCCTATAACTATAAGCAACGCAGCCCGTTACGTTGAAACTCCACGAGATGTTGCAATAGTACTCAATACTCCATTCAGTATATTCCGGACATTCGGAAAAAAAGCATTGGTCAGATATGAATTCTTTAATGATGAGAAACTCTTAAGCCTTTATAATCCCCACTTCGTCCCTTCCGGCAAAGCTTTCACAGGTGAAAATGTGGTGATTATTATTCTTGAAAGTTTTGCGCGTGAATATATAGGGGCATTGAATCCTTTACTTGAGGATGGCAAATATGAAGGTTATACTCCGTTTATCGATTCCCTTATCAAAGTAAGTCTGACTTTTGATGTTTCAATTGCAAATGGCAAGAAATCAATTGATGCGATGCCATCAATACTGGCCTCTGTACCGTCACTTGAAACACCTTATACAATATCACATTATGCCAATAATCAGATTAACGGGTTACCTGGATTACTAAAGGAAAAGGGCTATTACACGGCATTCTTTCATGGTGCGCCAAATGGGTCAATGGGCTTTGATTCCTTTGCTAAAACTGCCGGATTCGATGATTATTTCGGGCTTGATCAGTATCCGGATAAATCAGATTTTGATGGAATGTGGGGAGTTTGGGATGAACCGTTCTTCCATTTTTTCGCTTCTAAACTTAATAGCTTTAAACAACCATTCATGGCATCAATTTTCTCTGTTTCGTCACATCATCCTTTTAAGGTGCCGGAAAAATATACAGGGAAGTTTAAGAAGGGTCCTGCTCCTATCGTTGAGGTCGTCGGATATACTGATTTTGCTTTAAAAGAATTGTTTTCGGGAATATCTGTAATGCCGTGGTTTAAAAATACCCTGTTTGTCATTACTGCTGATCATACCAATGAATCTATACATAAGGAGTTCCAGAACAACTTCGGGGCGTACAGTATTCCAATAATTTTCTATAAGCCCGGAAGCACCATAACAGGTGTCAGGAAGAGAATTGCACAGCAGATTGACATTATGCCTACAATTCTGAATTTTCTTAATTTTGATGATGAGTATATTGCATTTGGAAATAATTTACTTGATGATTCGGGTGAATCTTTTGCCTTTAATACCAACGGAAGTACCTATCATCTTTATATGAAAGATTACATTCTTGAAATGATAGACGCCAAATCTATTGGACTCTTCAATTATAAAAAGGACTTGTTTCTTGAAATGAACCTTTTAGGGAAAGAGCCGGATTTGCAGGTACAGATGGAAACTAAATTAAAGTCGGTTATTCAGACCTATAACAGCAGACTTATTGATAATAATATGATTGTCAGAAAATAGAAATCAGAACTTTTAATTATATTGAAAAATACAAATTTACTATTATGAAATCACGTCGTCAATTCTTAAAATTAGCTGGTACAGGAATCCTTGCTGCCGGCGCAACATCTTTATATTCTTATCCTGTTCTGCCTGTTTCAGTTGATAAGGCAAAGAATACATTTTCTATTGGAATGGCCGGATATACCTTCCTCCGATTCGATGTTGAAAAAACAATAGAAATTATGAAGAAGGTAGGTATTACCAACCTGTCACTGAAAGATTTCCAGATGCCAATGAACAGCACTCAGGAGCAAATAACTACTGTTATCGATAAGTATAAGAGTGCCGGAATAAATGTATATACCGTCGGGGTTATTTACATGAAAACAAAAGAATCGGTGGACCAGGCTTTTGAGTATGCAAAAATGGCCGGTGTAAAAATGATAGTCGGAGCTCCCAACTATGAACTTCTTCCATATGTTGAGGAGAAGATAATAAGCTACGACTTCAAACTTGCAATTCATAACCATGGTCCGGATAATCCTCTTTTCCCGAATGCAGCTGATATCTGGGACCATATAAAAGATCTGGATACCCGTATAGGAATATGTATCGACATCGGACATACTACCCGTGACGGACAGGATCCTTCAGTTGATATTATTAAGTATAAAACCAGAATATATGATATTCATATCAAGGATGTCGACAAAGCTTCCAAAGAGGGCAAAACAATAGAAATGGGACGTGGTATTATTGACATTCCAAAAGTTGTGGCAACTCTGAGAAAGATAAAATATGCAGGAAGCTGTAGTCTGGAATTTGAAAAAGACATGAATGATCCGCTTGCCGGAATTGCAGAATCAATCGGATATTTCAAAGGGGTGATGGCTTGTAAATAGAATCAGAAGACCGAAGTCGGAAGACAGAAGCTGCAGAACAGCGTACTATTTGTAGAAAGGACAAAGACTAATCTTAAATGGTTTTTAAAAGTTAAAGATATGGCTAATTCAAGGCGGGATTTTATTAAAAAAGCAACTGCTGGTACCATAGGGTTAACAGTAGGCGGCAAAATAATGGCTTCAGGTGCACGCAGTTATGAGAGCATTTCAGGAGCCGGCGAGGTAATACGGGTTGCAGTTATAGGATGTAACAGTCGTGGAGCTGCAATGGCCGGAACATTTGCAAAACAATCCGGAGTTGAGGTAACATATATTTGTGATGTTGATGATCTGGCAACTGCAAAAACTGTTAAAGCAATTAAAGATATTACCGGGAAAGAACCAAAAGGGATACGTGATTTCAGGAAAGCGCTTGAAGATAAAAATCTGGATGCTGTTTATATTGCAGCCCCCGACCACTGGCATGCTCCTGCAGCAATACTAAGTCTTAAAGCCGGGAAACATGTTTATGTTGAGAAACCGCTCAGTCATAACCCGAAAGAAGGGGAGTTATTGGTTGAAGCAGCTGAAAAATATAAAAAGATAGTACAGATTGGGACCCAGCGCCGTTCATGGCCTGTTCTAAACCAGGGACTTGCGGAACTTAAAGGGGGAGTTATTGGCAAAGTTTATATGGCAAAGGCATGGTATGCTAATACCAGAGGTCCTATCGGCGTTGGTAAGGTGGTCTCAGTTCCTTCTAATCTTGACTATGATCTGTGGCAGGGACCGGCACCACGGCGCCCTTTTAAGGATAATCTTATTCATTATAACTGGCACTGGTTCTGGAACTGGGGTACCGGAGAAGCTTTGAATAATGGTACTCATGATATTGATCTTATCAGATGGGGTCTTGGACTTGAGTATCCTACAAAAGTGAATTCTGTTGGTGGAAGATACCATTTTAAAGATGATTGGGAAACTCCGGATACACAGGTTATAACTTATGAAACCCCGGGAGTTACTGTTTTGTGGGAAGGACGTAGCTGTAACGGAAGTTATATTGATAACCGCTCCCGCGGAGTCATTTTTCACGGTGAGAACGGATCACTTCATACTGGAGATAACAGCTATATTATTTATGACAACAAGAACAAACCTGTAAAAGAGGTTAAGTCAGATATAACAATAGCAGAGGGACTTAATACAACCAGCCCGGGAGAAGCTCTTGATGCCTTACATGTTGTTAATTTTCTTGATAATATCAGAAATAACAGAAGACCTTTTGCTGATGCCCTGAACGGACATAAAAGCACGTTGTGGATGCAGCTCGGGAATATTGCACAAAGAGTAGGGCATACGATAAATATCGATACTTCCAATGGACATATCATTGCCGACAATGAAGCAATGAAATTCTGGACAAGAGAGTACGAGAAGGGTTGGGAACCAGCGCTGTAAGTACAAAATTGTATAATGACGACAATTTTTAGTATCTTTGCCGGATGAAAGATGAAATAATTATTCCAGTTCTTAAAGAGGAAGATTTTGTTGCTGCCAATAAGCGCAGAGACACCTATGCACTAAAAAGAGATTTACAGGCTCAGGAGTTTAACTCAGCTATCATTACAAGGATGATTGCAGACGCAAAGAATCAGATCAAATGTGATAAATGCGGAAAGGTATTTGATGCGGGAACCATAGTTAAAGACACACTTACCTGTCCTGAATGTAAGTAAACCACTTAAATAAAAAATGCTGCCACGGCGGCATTTTTTATTTATAATAATCTTGCACTTAGTTTAGTAATTCATACAACAAAGTCAAGTTTAATCTGGTGTTTGGAATACAGTAATGGGTTATTTCTTAACTTTACATAGAGCAGTTA
>Ga0113563_10002568_pt1 | contig 11012 bp, 7 predicted proteins | sample Mud3Dept3metaG_FD_80117 | JGI IMG/M metagenome (GOLD analysis project Ga0113563, IMG submission 80117) | Freshwater wetland microbial communities from Ohio, USA, analyzing the effect of biotic and abiotic controls - Mud 3 Core 4 Depth 3... | ecosystem: Environmental > Aquatic > Freshwater >...
ACACCGGCTGGCCGTTCACCAGCAATTGGTTGTCGCGCACGGCGACCGCGCGGAAGCCCACGCGCTGCGACACCACCTCGCGGATAGCGCCCGACGGATCGCGCAGCGTCGCGACGACGCGATGCAGCAGCGGCGTCTCGTGCGACCACGCCGCGATCCCGCGCAGCGCGAGCTGCGCGCGCGCGACGTGACCCGGAAACACGTAGCCATCCACCAGCTCGAGTACCGGCGCGCCGCGCCGGAAGATCGGCACGTCGACGTCCGTCACTTTTGCGAGCGACTTGTCGCGCGCGTCGCACAGCTCGAACTCCACCTTCCAGCCGGACTCGGGCGCCGTCGAAAAACCGACGCGCAGCTCGGCGTCGAGCGTCGCAGCGCCGGCCTCGCCGAGCGCCGGTTGCAGCGCGAGGTCGGCGATCCACGTCGGCGCGGTGCAGGTGAGCGATACGCTGCGGTGCAGGCCTGGCAGCCACCACTGGTCCTGGTCTTCGAGCCACGTCGCGTCGGACCACTGCACCACCGCGAGCGCGAGGGTGTTCTCGCCCGCGACGAGCTGTTCGGTGATCTCGAACTCGCTCGGCAGCCGACTGTCCTTGCCCATCCCCACCGGCATGCCGTTCACCCAGGCGTAGACGACGCTCTCCGCCGAGCCGATCGTGAGCGTCACGCGGCGTCCGCTCCACGCAGCGGGGATCACGAAGCGACGCCGGAAGAGTCCCGTCGGGTTCTGCGCGGGAACCGCCGGCGGCTCGGTCGCGAACGGCATCAGCACGTTCGTGTAGGCGGGCGCACCGTGGCCCTGCAGCGTCCACGAGACCGGCACGTCGAGTCCGTCCCAGCCGCCGTCGTCGAAATCCGTCGCGACGAACGCGGCGTCGGCTGCGTGCGGCGAATCGAGCAGCAGAAAGCGCCAGCGGCCGTCGAGCGAGATCCGCCACGGCGACGACTCCACGTCGCCACGCAGCGCAGCGTCGCGATCCGCGTGCGGAACGAGAGGCGCGTGCATCGGCACGCGGCTGATGCCTGTGACTTCCGGCTGCACCCAGGTCGGTTGCGCCCCCGAGAAGCCAAGCGCGGCAAGAGCGCTCCCGCTCGCTTCCGCCCGAGCCATCATGTCTCCCTTCAGCTCCCGATTCGCCGCAGCCGCACCAGCGGTCCCTCGGGCGCGCGTTCGCCTTCGAGATCGACGTCGCCTTCGAGGTTCCAGAAGCCATCACCAGCCGGGTCGAGCAGCTTCTGGCGAATCTCGAAGCGGCGCGTCGCGAGCGTCTTGATCAGCGTCTGGTCGGCGAGCCGCGCACGACCGTCGAAAACGATGCGGCCGTACTCGGCGAGGAACGGCGCGAGCGCGTCTTCGAAGCGCGCGGCGTCCCAGACGTCGTGCTCGTCCTGCCGCACGTACCCGGCGGCATCCTCGTAGCGACCCGCAGCCAGCGCGCGCACCAGCAGATGCATCTCGCCGCGAATGCGCGCGGCGAGCGCTTTCGGGTGGCGCGCGAGGTCGATCGGTCGCGGCTGTGCGGGCGCGGCGCTGCGTTCGCGCGCTTCGCCGGGTCGCGAAAGGTTCTCCCACTCGTCCACCAGGCTCGAGTCGACGCGCGCGATCAGCGCGCGCAGGAAGCCGATCACGTCGAAGACGTCTTGCGTGCAGGCGGACTCGGGCAGGCTGTGCACCAGCGTGTTGTGGACCTGCGAGAGGTAGCGGAGCAGCAGCCCTTCGCTGCGCTCGATGCCGTAGCGGCGCACGAAGTCGGCGAAGTCGTCGTAGTGCTCCCACATTTCGCGCGCGACCGACTTGGGCCGGATGTTCTGCTCGCTGAACCAGGGGTGCTTCTCGAGAAAGCCCCGGAAGGTCGCGTACACGAACTCCGCGAGCGGCTTCGGATGCGTCACCTCGTCGAGCTGGGCGATGCGCTCCTCGTACGGAACTCCCTCCGCCTTCAGCCGCGCGATCAGCTCGCCCTTCGCGCGACTCACCTGTTGCGCGAGGATCTGGCGCGGGTTCTCGAGAATCGATTCCGCCAGCGAGAGCACTTCCATCGCGTACTCGGGACCTTCGGGATCGAGCAGCGCGACGGCGTCCACCAGGTACAGCGAGAGCGACTGGTGCAGTGAGAAGTCGCTCTGCAGCTCGGGCGCTACGCGGACGATCGGGAAGCCGGCGTCGAGGTCGTGCACGCGCTGGATCAGTCCGGCGGAGCGCAGTGAGCGGAAGATCGCGGCCGCCTGGCGGCGCAAGCTGCGCCTCTCGGCGTGGGATTCGTGACAGCGCTCGATCAGCTCGAAGAGCAGCCGGTAGCCGCTGCCGCGCAGTCCCTCGTCCTGGCCGCGCTGCAACAGTGCGACGAGCATCCCGTGCGTCACGCGGAACTGCGACACGAGCGTCTCGGGCGGGCTCCACGCCAGTCGCTCGAAGGCCTTCTTGTCCCACGCGACGAAGCCCGGCGGGGGCCGCGCCCTCCCCACCTTCTTCTTCGCACCCGGCTTGCCGGCTTTCGCGGCGGTGCGCTGGTTCTCGATCACGTGCGCGGGCGCCTGGCACAGCACCCAGCCGCGCTCGTCGAAACCCTTGCGGCCCGCGCGGCCCGCGATCTGCTTGAACTCGCGCACCGAGAGCATCCGCACCTTCTGGCCGTCGTACTTCGAGAGCGCCGAGAAGAGCACGCTGCGGATCGGGACGTTGACGCCGACGCCTAGCGTGTCGGTGCCGCACACCACGCGCAGCAGGCCCTTCTGCGCGAGCTGCTCGACGAGCAGCCGGTACTTGGGCAACAGCCCCGCGTGGTGCAGTCCGACACCCTGACGGAGCACGCGCTGCACGTCCTTGCCGTACGGCGAATCGAAGCGAAAGCCCTCGAGCGCCTCGCCGATCGCCTGGCGCTGTTCGCGCGTCGCGACGTGCGCGGACGTGAGTGCCTGCGCCTGCTCCGCCGCCTCGCGCTGGGTGAAGTGCACGACATAAACGGGCGCCCGCGCCTGCTCCATCAGCGTCTCGATGGTGTCGTGCAGCGGTGTCTCGCGATACTCGAAGTCGAGCGGCACCGGCCGCTCGTCGGAGTGGACGTGAACGACCGCGCGCCCGGTGAGGCGCTCGAGCCGCTCTTCGATCGGCCGCGTGTTGCCGAGCGTCGCCGACATCAGCAGGAAGCGCGTATGCGGCAGCGTGAGCAGCGGCACCTGCCACGCGACGCCGCGATCGGCGTCTGCGTAGTAGTGGAACTCGTCCATCACCACGTACGGCGCGTCGGCCGCTTCGCCGTTGCGCAGCGCCATGTTCATCAACACCTCGGCGGTGCAACAGATCAGCGGCGCGGCCCAGTTGATGCTGGCGTCACCCGTGAGCATCCCGACGTTCTCGGCGCCCAGTTCCTCGCAGAGCGCGAAGAATTTCTCGCTCGCAAGCGCCTTGATCGGCGCGGTGTAGAACGAGCGGCGCCCCTCGCAGAGCGCCTTGTAGTGCAGACCCAGCGCGACCAGCGACTTGCCCGATCCGGTCGGCGTCGAGAGCACCACGTGCTTGCCCGACCAGAGTTCGAGCAGCGCCTCTTCCTGCGCGGGGTACGGCGTGATGCCGGTCTCGGCGATCCACGCGACGAAGCGGTCGAGCACCTCGTCGGCGGTTGCGGCCCGGTCGATGCGGTCGCGCAGGCGGGGTCGTTCAGAGGCGGGAGCGCTCATGCGAGCCGCAGCGTAGCTGAACCAGCGCAGCGGTTAGAATCACCGCCGCGCATGCAGTCGCTCTTCGAAGCAGTCCGCGAATCGGCGTCGCGGCGCGAGTGGTCGCGCGGCGTCGAGCTGGCGCGCGCGGGTGCGGTGATTGCCGAACGCATCGATGCGCGTGAAGCGCATCTGCGCGTCGCCGAGCCGGGCCGGCCGGTCGCGCGGCTCGTCACGCTGCTCCTCGATGCCGACGCCTGGTCGTGCGATTGCCCGGGTCCTGAAGATCCGTGCGAGCACGTCGCCGCGGCTGTGATCGCGCTGCGCCGCGCCCGCGACGAAGGTCGCGAGCTGCCGTCGGCCGGCGAGAGCGGCGCGGGGACGATCCACTACGCGCTGCGGCGTATCGCCGGCGGACTCGCGCTCGACCGCTTCGCGGTGCGCGGCGACGAGCGCGTGCCGCTCGCCGCGAGCCTGCGCGCGCTCGCGGCGGGTCGCGTCGCCGGTCCGCGCATCGCCGCGAGCGAAGCCGATCTCGCGGTCGACGACGCGATCCAGGGCATCGGCGGCCGGCTGCTCTCGCGCGGCGCGTTGCTGCGGGTGCTGCAAGCGCTCGCTGCCTGCGAAGCCGTGTCGCTCGACGGCGCGCCGGTGAAGATCTCCTCCGAATCCGTCGCGCCCGAAGGGCGCCTCGTCGATCACGACGGCGGCTTCCTGCTCCGCGTGGAGCTGCGGCCCGGCGTCACCGCGTCGCTCGGCGACGACGCGGTGCTGTGCGGCGACACGATCCGCCCGCTGCGCGAGACGCGCCTCGACGGTCGCGAACTCGCCGAGCTGCCGCGCGGCAAGTTCTTCCGCCCCGACGAAGCCACGGTGCTGGCGAGCCAGATCCTGCCCGATCTCGCGCGCCGCATCGCGGTGGACGTGCAGACCACGCGGCTGCCGCGCACCACGCGCAGCGAGCCGCCGCGCGCGCGCGTCGCGACGTCGCGCGACGGCGACGCGCTGGTGGCGCGCGCCGACGTGGTGTACGGAGATCCGCCGACGGCGCGCGTCGTGTTGGGGCATCTCGTCGCGGTGCAGGGCGTCGTGCCGGTGCGCGACGAAGCGGGCGAGCGCGCGGCCGCGCGCCGCATCCAGAGCGAGCTGGAGTTGCCGATCGGCATCGACGTGTCGGTGCGCGGCGAAGACGCGATCGCGCTCGCCGAACGACTCGCGCGTTTCTCGGGAACGGTGCACGGCGACGCGCAGTGCGCGTTCTTCCGCGCGCCGCCGCTCGCGGCGCACGTCGCCGCGAACGCGGAGGGCTTCGACGTTTGGTTCGATAGCGAATCCGACATGGCTAAGCGTCGATCGCGGCGCGTCGACGGCGCGACCGCGCTGCGCGCGTGGGCGACGGGCGAGTCGCTCGTGCTGCTTCCGGGCGGCGGTCTCGCGCCGCTGCCCGCGGACTGGCTCGCGCGCTTCGGCCGAGAGGTCGCTGACCTGCTCGAAGCGCGCGACGCCGCGGGTACGCTGCCGCGCGCCGCGCTGCCCGCCCTCGCGCAGCTCTGCGACGCGCTCGGCACGCCGCGTCCCGCGCAACTCGGCTCGCTTGCCGCGCTCGTCGACGACTTTACCGGCATCCCGCACGCGACGCTCCCGGCTGATCTTCGCGCGACACTGCGCAGCTACCAGCGCACGGGGATCGACTGGCTCGTCTTCCTGCGCGACGCCGGCCTCGGTGCGCTGCTCGCCGACGACATGGGCCTCGGCAAGACGCTCGAAGTGCTGTGTGCGTTGCAGACAGGGAAGCGCGCGCTCGTGGTGGCGCCGACCAGCGTGCTCTTCAACTGGGAACACGAGACGCGGCGCTTCCGGCCCGGCCTTTCGGTCGCGCTCTATCACGGTCCGGGCCGCGCGCTCGATCCGAAGGCGGACGTGACGCTCACCAGTTACGCACTGCTGCGCCTCGACGCGGAGGCGCTCGGCGCGGTCGCGTGGGACGCGGTGGTGCTCGACGAGGCGCAGGCGATCAAGAACCCGGAGAGCCAGGTGGCGCGCGCGGCGCATGCGCTGCGCGCAGCATGGCGCGTCGCGATGACCGGCACGCCGGTCGAGAATCGTCTCGACGAACTCTGGAGTCAGCTTCAGTTCGCGAACCCGGGCCTGCTCGGCACGCGCGCGCGCTTCGACGAGCGCTACGCCAGACCGATCGCGGCGGGCGACGCCGGCGCCGCCGGGCGGCTGCGCGCGCGCATCCGCCCGTTCGTGTTGCGGCGCCGCAAGGTCGAGGTGGCGCCCGAACTGCCGCCGCGCACCGAGGTGGTGTTGCGCGTCGAACTCGACGAGCGCGAGCGCGCCGTCTACGACGCGGTGCGCGCCGCCACGAAGGCGCAAGTCGCCCTGCGCTTCGCGAAGGGCGGCAACGTGCTCGCGATGCTCGAAGCGCTGCTGCGGCTGCGCCAGGCCGCGTGTCACGCCGGACTCGTGCCGGGCCAGCAGGCCGAGTCTTCGTCGAAGGTGGAGCTGCTCGTCGAGGAGCTGGCGACGGCCGTCGCGGAGGGTCACAAGGCGCTCGTCTTCTCGCAGTGGACGAGCCTGCTCGATCGCGTCGAACCGGCGCTGCGCGCGGCGCAGATCGAGTGGACGCGGCTCGACGGCTCGACGCGCGACCGCGCCGGCGTCGTCGCGCGCTTCCAGGACGACGCCGGTCCGCCCGTGCTGCTGATTTCCCTGCAAGCCGGCGGCACCGGACTCAACCTCACCGCCGCCGATCACGTCTTCCTGCTCGACCCCTGGTGGAACCCGGCCGTCGAAGAGCAGGCCGCCGATCGCACGCACCGCATCGGCCAGACCCGACCGGTGCTCGTGCACAGGCTCGTCGCAGCCGACACCGTCGAAGAACGCGTGCTCGCGCTGCAAGCGACCAAGCGCTCGCTCGCCGAAGCCGCCCTCGGCGACGCCGCCGCCGCCGCATCCCTCTCCCGCGAAGACCTGCTCGCACTGCTCGAATAGCGAAGAAGCGGTGCCGGGCGTCAGGTTATTTCTTGTCAGGTTATTTCGGGGATGGCATCGAGCATCGACGCGGCTCTTCGGCCGTCGTCCATACGTTCCCAGAGCGACTGCCTCGCCACGCCGAGCTGGCGCGCGACCTCGGCGAGCGAGACGCCCAGATCGTGGAACGCCAGATACGCGATAGTCGCGCGCGCAAGGCTCACTGGGCGGCAGCGACTGCCCCTTCGCAGCTCGGCTTCCGGTATGCGCTGGGCGGTGCACACCCGAGCGATCAGCGCCGTCAGCGCCAGCGCCAGATCGACCTCGCACGACGACTCGACCGGCGCCGCGACGGGATCGCCATTCGCGCCTTCGACCGCGAACTCCGCGTCCGGCGCCTGTTCGGCACAGCGCATCAGCGCGCGAACGGTCGTGCGCGCCAGCGCCTCGTCCTCGTCGAAGAGCCGCAGCGCTTCGCGCGTGTCGTGGAACGGCGCCGCCGGCGCGCAACCGACCAGCGCCGCGTGCCCCGTCCAGCGGTGTCGATCCAGTTCGTCGACGGAAGCGACCAGACCGGCCCGCAGCGGATTGGCGTGCACATAGTACACGAGGGTCGCGAGATACTCGTCGTCCGTGACGGCGATCGCCTTGTAGCGACCCTGGAAGAGATGTCCGACGCGTCCGTAGCGGTCGTTAAAGTAGCGAGCGTAGCGGGTTCCCACCCGGTGCATCACGCGCGCAAGAGGCCGCGGACCGGTGCGGACCACCATATGCAGGTGGTTCGGCATCAGCGCCCACGCGAGGCAACTCGCGCCGTCTTCCAGGAAGACGAGGGAGAGTCGCTCGCAGTACGCGACGCGATCGGCGTCGTCGAGGAAAATCTCCCGACGGTCCACGCCGCGAACGATCACGTGATGGAACGCGCCGGGGTGGTCGACCCTGGGTCGGCGGGGCAGGCTCTGCTCCCAGGGACCTCTGGGGCATTCCGAATTTGCCGCGAGAGGCGGCGTGCCGCAAGGCCGAATAACCTGACGCCGCAATAACCTGACAAAAAATAACCTGACGCCCGGCCCCGCTCCGGCGCTCGGAGGTGCTCGATGTCTGATGATTCGTCGTGGCGGCGGTGTTCTTCGTGCAAGACGCCGATTGCGTTTGGCGCGCAGCATTGGGTGTGCAACGTCTCCACCTGCAACCGCCCGCGCACCGGGCTGGTGTTCTGCAATGTGTCGTGCTGGGACGCGCACCTCTCGGTCGTGCGGCACCGCGAGTCGTGGGCGGTCGAGAAGCAGGCGCCGTCGCGGGCGGATTGGGAGCGCGAACAGTCGGCGCAGGCCGCGTCGAGTCCGCATGCTTCGACGGTGGCGGCGTCGCCGACCGAGCGCGCGCCGCGACGCATCCTGCCTCCGCCGACGCCGCGCGCACCCGATCCGCTCGAGGCCGATGCGCTGATCGTGATGTCGAAGTTGAAGAACTACGTGCGCGGGCGATCGGGATTCAACACGTCGGACCGCGTCGCGACGCCGCTCTCGGACGCCGTGCGCGGACTCTGCGACCGCGCCATCGAGAAGGCACGCGCGGAGGGACGCCGCACGGTGCTGGATCGCGACTTCGAGTAGCCCAGCGCGACCCGCACCCCGAGCAGCGCCGCCAACACCGCGGCGTACACGAGCGGCGGGCGCAGGTCCTTCTTCACCAGCCAGAAGAAGTGCACGACGCCGAGCGCTGCAGCGACGTAGACGAGTCGGTGCAGCGTGATCCAGCGCTTGCCGAGCCGACGGATCGAAGCGCGCGTCGACGTCAGCGCGAGCGGGATCAGCAGGACGAACGCGGTGAATCCCACTGTGACGAACGGCCGCTTGCCGATGTCCTCGATGATCGCCGCGAAGTCGAGACCGTTATCGAGCACCGACCAGGTGAGGAAATGCGCGGTGGCGTAGCCGAATGCGAAGAGGCCGAGCGTGCGGCGCTGCGCCGCGATCGCGTGCCAGCCGGCGAGCCTCCGCAGTGGTGTCACTGCGAGCGTCGCGAGCAGCAGGCGCAGCGCCCACGCACCGGTCGCGTGCTCGACGGTCTCGATCGGATTCGCACCGAGGTCACCGCTTGCGGCGCGCCACGTGAGCCAGGCGGCCGGGGCTAGGCACGCGACGGCGATCGTGCGGCCGAGTGCGCTGCGTCCCGTCATCAGAAGTTCTTCCGCAGATCCATGCCCGCGTAGAGCGGGGCCACCTCGTCCGCATAGCCATTGAACGGCAGCGTCGGCCGCTTCGCGAAGTCGCCGATGCGGCGCTCGCGGCGCTGACTCCAGCGCGGGTGGTCGACGTCCGGATTCACGTTGGCGTAGAAGCCGTACTCGTCGGGCGCCGAGGCGGCCCACGTCGTGTAGGGACGCTGCTCGACGAGGCGTACCTTCACGATCGACTTGATGCTCTTGAAGCCGTACTTCCAGGGCACCACGAGGCGCAGCGGCGCGCCGTTCTGGTTGGGCAGATCGGCGCCGTACATGCCGGTCGCGAAGAGCGCGAGCGGGTGCATCGCCTCGTCGATGCGCAAGCCCTCGCGATACGGCCACTCGAGCACATTGCGCTTCTGACCGGGCATCTGCGCGGGGTCGACCAGCGTTTCGAATTGCACGAACTTGGCGCGCGAAGTCGGCTCGAAGCGCTTCAGGAAGTCGCCGAGCGGGAAACCGAGCCACGGAATCACCATCGACCAGGCCTCGACGCAGCGCAGCCGGTAGACGCGTTCCTGGCGCGGAAACGCGGTCAGCACGGTTTCGATCGCGATCATGCCGGGCTTTGCGACTTCGCCTTCGACTGCGATCGTCCAGGGTCGCGTGCGCAAGGAGCCGGCATGCCGCGCGGGGTCGGTTTTGTCGGTTCCGAACTCGTAGAAGTTGTTGTACTCGGTGGCCTTGTCCTTCGGAGTCACCGCGTCGGGGGCACCGGATTCGGAGGAGGCCGCAACCGCCAGACCCTCGTCGCGCGAGCAAGCGGGGATCAACGCGGCACCCGCGATCGCGGCCGCACCGGTCAGGAACTCGCGCCGGCGCAGATGGAGACCCAGGTCGGTGATGTCGCGGGTGCGTGCGTCGCTCGGCCGGAGGATGCGAAGGAGATGTGCCATGGTGTCCCGTTGGTGAAGGTCGTGAGTGCAGGTCCTACGTGCATGGGTTGGATGCACGATCGGCCCGCGAGGTTTCGAGTCCGCGTGCAATCGTACGAAGAGTAGCCTCGGCCCTATTGCGGCCCCCGGGCAGCGGCCCGGTGGAGCGAATGCGGGAGAATCCGTTCATGGCGAAGATCGGCATCATCGGCGGTTCGGGACTCGACGACCCGCAGATCCTGAAGGACGCGCGCGACGAGATCGTCGCCACGCATTGGGGCGAGGCGAGTTCGCCGCTGCGGCACGGGACGATCGAGGGTGTCGCCTGCGTGCTGCTCGCGCGTCACGGCCGCCAGCACACGCTGCCGCCCACGCAGGTGCCGAATCGTGCCAACATCCAGGCGCTGCTCGACGCCGGCTGCAGCCATATCCTCGCGACCACGGCCGTCGGCAGCCTGCGCAACAAGATCGCGCGCGGCGACCTCGTGATCGTCGACCAGTTCATCGACTTCACGCGTTTCCGCAAGACCAGCTTCCACGATCACTTCGAACCCGGCGCAAAGCCCTCGGGACCGATCGGCGGTACGGCCCACACCCCTATGGCCGACCCGTTCTCGCAGGAGCTGCGCAAGCTGCTGATCGAGTCGGCGCGCGCGCTGAAGATCAAGCATCACGCGAGGGGAACCGTGGTGACGATCGAAGGCCCGCGCTTCTCGACGCGCGCCGAGTCGCGGATGTTCCGCGGCTGGGGCGCCGACATCATCAACATGTCGATCGCACCCGAGTGCGCGCTCGCGAACGAAGCGGGCATCCCGTACGCGGCGGTCGCGATGTCCACCGACTACGACTGCTGGAAGGTCGACGAGGAGTCCGTCACCTGGGATCAGATCGTCGCGATCTTCGAGCATAACGTGGAGAAGGTGGTGCGCCTGCTGGTCGCGACGATCGCAAGGCTCCGCGAGTCCCCGGCGACATCGGACTCCGTGCGGCGTTGAAGCTCTCGCTGGCCCGGACGAGACCCGCAACCTCGAGCTGCGTTGCCACACGACGCGCCCGCTCGCCGCGTCGCGCGCGAGCCGTACCATCGCGACGTGAGGCAGCTCTTCCGCCGCCGCGATCGCCTCGACCACCGCATCGACGCCGGGCGGCTTCGGGGCCGTCACGTGCGCGCCGTCGCAGACGCGCTCGCGGCGCTCCACGACGGCGCCGAAGTCTGCGGCGACGAGGCGCCGGCGGCGCCGCTCGCGCTCGCGAAGCGGCTGCGCGCGCGCGCGGAC
>Ga0113563_10002570_pt1 | contig 11006 bp, 10 predicted proteins | sample Mud3Dept3metaG_FD_80117 | JGI IMG/M metagenome (GOLD analysis project Ga0113563, IMG submission 80117) | Freshwater wetland microbial communities from Ohio, USA, analyzing the effect of biotic and abiotic controls - Mud 3 Core 4 Depth 3... | ecosystem: Environmental > Aquatic > Freshwater >...
ATCAGGCGCGCCTGGAGGCCCACCTGCATCTCGCCCATCTCACCCTCGATCTCGGCCTTGGGCGTGAGCGCCGCCACCGAGTCCACGACCACGATGTCCACCGCACCCGAGCGCACGAGCATGTCCGTGATCTCGAGGGCCTGCTCGCCATTGTCCGGCTGGGAGACCAGCAGCTCGTTCACGTTGACGCCGAGCTTCTCGGCGTACGCCGGGTCGAGGGCGTGCTCGGCGTCGACGAACGCCGCGGTTCCGCCCTGGCGCTGCACCTCGGCGACGGCCGTCAGGGCGAGCGTGGTCTTGCCCGAGGACTCCGGTCCGTAGATCTCGACGACGCGGCCCCGCGGCAGGCCGCCCACGCCGAGCGCGATGTCGAGCCCGAGCGAGCCCGTGGAGACTGCCTCGACATCGTAGGTGGCGCTGGCGTCGCCCAGGCGCATGACGGAGCCCTTGCCGAACTGCTTCTCGATCTGGCCAAGCGCCGCGACCAGCGCCTTCTTGCGGTTGTCTTCCATTGATGGTGTGCTCGGGGAGTGCGGGAAAGGGGCGCATTATTCCACAGCGACCGCGCCGCCGCAGTGCGAAAAATTGAGGTAAATCAGTAGTTTCTTGAAAGCGTGTCAGCGTCCGAGCGGCCATGCCGCCCGACGCTCGTAGCTGGATCCGCCGGGGCCGGTGACGGACTCGTCCAGGGTGAATTCGCGGGCCGGCCAGCGCACGAGATCGAACTCCTCGATTCGTGGCCGCCGCAGCACCTTGCGCGCCAGGGTCAGGTGCGCCTGGAACTCGCGCCGTTCGGTCTTGAAGTCCCGGGCTTCGAGCTGCTGCCGCAGCGCCTCGACCAGCGCGACCAGCGCGGCCGGCGTCTCGCGCGCCGTCAGGCACAGCACCTGCGGCCCGCGCCAATGATTGAGCGCGTCGAACACGACGTGGAACGGTCGCGCGTCAGCGGCCGCCGCCGCCCCTGCTGCGAGAACGTCCGGAATCCGCGACGCCGGCACTTCGCCCAGGAACTGCAGCGTCACGTGCAGCTGATCCGGCCGCTGCAGCCTGCCGATCGCTGGCGGCGCGAACTCGCGCAGCCGATCGACGAGTGGTTCGAGCATTCCTGCCTCGGGCCACAAGGCGAAGAACAGGCGGTGCCGTGGCTCGGTCATACTTCCAGCACGCCCCTTAGCGCGCAGGCGACGGCCCCTCGACGGACGGCCTCGCGATCGCCACTGAAGAACTCGAGCTGGGTGCGCACTTCGGCACGGTCGTCGGACTTGACCGCCCAGGCGAACCAGACACTGCCCACCGGCTTGCCCGGCGCCCCGCCTTCGGGACCGGCAATCCCGCTCACGGCCACGGCGATGTCGCCTCCCAGCCGGCCGAGCGCCCCGACGGCCATTTCGCGCACGGCCGCCTGGCTGACGGCACCCTCCGTCGCGATCAAGGCGGGACGAACGCCGAGCGCTCCGGTCTTGAGCTCGTTGGCATAGGCCACGACACCGCCGATGAACCAGCGCGAACTGCCGGGCAGGTCGGTGCAGACCTTGGCAACCCATCCACCCGTGCACGACTCGGCGGACACCAGACGCCGGTCGTGCGCCAGCAGTCGCTCGGCGACGCGCGCAGCCAACCCCATCAGTTCGGTATCCGTAGGAACCGTCATGGCCCCGATTGTAGGCGCCTATGGACAGTCGCAGGGACCTGACCTAACGTGCGCGGCCACCATCTCCACTTCCAAGGACAGGTTTTTATGAGAATTGCTCCGATTGCGCTGGCCTTGTTCATGGTCGTCGTACCCGTCGCCGCGCAGGTCCAGGACCTCGGCCTCGCCACCGACGAGCAGATCCTGCTGAAGCAGGTCATGACGGACAAGCGTGCCGTTTTCGCCAGGAATCTCGGGCTCACGGACTCCGAGAGCCGCGCCTTCTGGCCCGTCTACGATGAGTACGAAGGTAAGGCCAAGAAGATCAACGACCGGTTCCTGGCCCTCGTCAACGATTACGTGGCCAAGTACGCAGCGCTAACGGACACCGACGCCACCGCCATGCTCAAGGAGAAGATGGCGATCGAAAAAGAGCGCGCGGCGCTGAAGCAGACCTACACCAGGAAGGTCGCCAAGGTTCTGCCGGCCAAGAAGGCGCTGCGCTACTCCCAGATCGAGACGCGGATGGACCTGATGATCCAGCGCGACGTCTATACGTTGATCCCGCTCGCCAACTGATCGAGCTACACACCCATTTGAAGGACAGAACATGACGAAGCTCCTGATTGCATTCGCCGCCCTCGCCTCGCTCGGCGCCGCCGAGGCCGCGCTGGCACAGACGACGAGCACGAACGACGACACCCAGCTGCTCATCAGCCAGATCCAGACGGACAAGCGCGCGGTCGTGCTGCGCGCGATGGAACTCACGGACGCCGAGGTCGCGGTCTTCACGCCGATCTACGACGAGTACCAGGCCGAGATGAAGGGCCTCTTCCAGCGCGGCGCGGACGTGCTGAACAAGTTCGCGGCCAACTACGGCTCGATGACCGACGACGCCGCGAACGACATCATGAAGGAATGGTTCTCGCTCCGCGACGACCGCAATGTCGTGATCAAGAAGTATGCGAAGAAGTTCGGCAAGAAGATGCCCGCCACCGACGTGCTGCGCTGGGTCCAGATCGAGAACAAGCTGAACGCGCTGCTCGACATCCAGGCGGCGCAGGTCGTCCCGGTCTCGACGAAGTGAGGTAGTCGCCATGCTCGCATTCAACTTCAACTTCCGGTTTGCCACCGCCGGCCTTGCGCTGGTCGCGCTGCTGGCCGGTTGCGCATCCGGTCCCGACATTCGCGCCGATTACGACAAGTCCGCCGATTTCGGCAAGTACCGAACTTACGGCTTCGTCTCCGTCGCCGGCACGGACACCGGCGAGTTCAAGTCGCTGGCCACGCAGATCCTGCAGGCCGCAGCCTCACGCGAGATGGAGGCCCGCGGCTACACGCGCGCCGAGAATCCCGACCTCGTGATCAACTTCAAGGGCAAGCTCGAGGAGAAGACCGACATCGAGTCGACCCCGGCGCCCTATTACGGTCCGGCGTGGGGCTATCGCGGCTGGTACGGAGCGCCCTATGGCGGCTACGGCATGTACGGCGGCACCGAGGTGACCACGCGTCGCTACAACGTGGGCACGCTGGTCATGGACGTCGTCGACCGCGACAAGCGCCAGGTCGTGTTCCAGGGCGGCTTCGAGGACATCGTGACGAAGGAGATGCTGCAGAACCGCGAACAGACGATCACCAACGCGGTCGCGCAGATCTTCTCGAGGTACCCGTTCGTCGCGGGACAATCGGCACCCGTGGTGCCGGCCGACACGAAGAAGTAAGTCGCCTCAGGGCGGTGGCGGCGGGTTCGCGGCGAGCCCTCGCCATGACCGCACAAGCGACTCGGCCGCGCGCATGACGTCATCTTCCGTCGTGCCGCGGCCGAGCGTGAGTCGCACGGACCCGATCGCCTCGTCCGGAGCAACACCCATCGCAAGAACGACGGCGGATGCGCTTTCGCGCCCGGCATGACAGGCCGAGCCCGTTGACGCCGCGATCTCCGGTGCGGCCGCCAGCACCGCGTCTCCCGTGACACCTGGAAAACGCACGTTGAGCGTGTTGGGCAGCCGCAACGCGCGGTCGCCATTCAGCTGAATACCCGGCACCGAGGTTTCGAGGTGCGCCCACAGTTCGTCGCTCAGGCGACGCATGGCGGCCGAGGTGGGCTGCATGTCGCGGCCGGCGATCTCGCAGGCCATGCCAAGCCCGACGATGGATGCCACATTCTCCGTACCCGGGCGCAGGCCCGACTCGTGTCCGGCGCCGAGAGCGAAGGGATGGAGCGGTGTGCCGCGCTTGACATAGAGAGCGCCGACCCCTTTCGGGGCATACAGCTTGTGGCCAGCCACCGACAACAGGTCCACACCCAGCGGTCGCACGTCGATCGTGACCTTGCCCACCGACTGGGCCGCATCCGTATGCACGATGGCTCCGTGCGCGCGGGCGATCCGTGCGATCTCGGCAATCGGTTGCAGCACGCCGGTTTCATTGTTCGAGTGCATGACCGTCACGAGCGCGGTATCACCACCGATGGCGGCGCGCGCCTCATCCAGCCTGGCCATGCCGTGCCGGTCGACGCCGGTCCGGGTCACACGCCAACCGTGGCGTTCGAGCCAGCGGCAGGGTCTCTCGGTTGCGGGATGCTCAATCGCGCTGGTCACGACATGACGCCGCTCCCCGCAGGCCTCCGTCACGCCGCGGATCGCGAGGTTGTTTGCCTCCGTTCCGCCCGAGGTGAAGATCACTTCATCGTCGTCGCATCCGAGGAGTGTGGCGACCTGCGCTCGAGCGCGCGCGACTGCCTGCTGCGCGCGCTGGCCGTAGACGTGGCTGCTCGACGGATTCCCGAAGTGCTCCCGCAAGTACGGAAGCATGGCGTCCACGACCTCCGGCAGGACGGGTGTCGTGGCGTTGTGGTCGAGGTAGATCGGATCGACGCCGCTCATCATTCAGAACACCAGAGTCCTGTCGGACCAGACAGTCCAGTCCGTCAGCTGGCTCAGCGAGCCGCGCTTCGTTCCCTCGGCAAGCTCGGTATCCGCGATGCCACGGGCGTCCATGCAGGTGCCGCAGACGCTGACCTCGACGCCGTGGTGCGTCGCCGGTCCCTGCAGCATCACTTCGATGCTGTAGTAGCCCTGAGGCAATTTCTGGTTCGCCTTCGCACAGCTTGCCGCGTCGCCCATCAGGAATACCTTCACGTACTCGCCGGGTCGCCTCGCGAGCGAGCCCGCGAGTCGCAGGGCGTTGTAGCTGCGTTCCGTTCCGTAGGGTGCATCGTTCAGTATGAATAGCGTCCTGGCCATGAATCATGCTCCGGGAGCGGCGTGCTTGAGCCAGCCGTCCGTCCCGCCGCACAGGGACCGGACCGACGTCAAACCCAGGGCACGAAGTTCGCAAGCGGCGCGGTCCGATCGGCCGCCGCCCTTGCCGCAGGCGGTCACGATGATTCGGTCGCGCGGCAGCTCGGATGCACGTGCGCCGATCGTCTCGAGCGGAATGTTCACTGCGCCGGTCACGCAACCGGCCTCGAACTCCGCTGGCGAACGCACGTCCACGATGAGAACGCGACCACTCGCCACCAGCGCTGCGAGCTCTGCGGGCTCGATGCACGATGAGCCCGCCGCTGGTCCCGTGGAAACCGACGCCCTCCGCAGCGTCTCCGTCATGCGGAACGCAACCACCACTCCCGAACCGAAAGTAAGGGCCGCGATGACCCACATTGCAGCCGGCAGGCCAAATGCATCGGCAGTGATGCCGGCCAGCAACGCTCCGATCGCGTAACCGAGATCGCGCCACAATCGGTACACGCCGACCGACGACGCGCGCCAGGTCGGGTGCGCGACATCGCCGATCGCGGCGAGCAGCGTGGGATAGACCATGGCGGTGCCGACGCCGAGCAGCACCGCGCCGGTGGCGAACCCGGCGAATCCCTGCGCCAGGATCACGACACCGATACCGACGGCCTGTATCCACATGCCCCAGGCGATGAGCCACTTCCGTCCCACGCGATCGGACCAGGCCCCCGTGGCGAGCTGAGCGACGCCCCAGGTTGCCGGATAGATGGCCGCCAGCACGCCGATCTGCTCGAGGTTCATCCTGGCAGCGATGAAAAACAGCGGAAACAGGCCCCAGGCCATGCCGTCGTTGAGGTTATTGACGAGGCCCGCCTGGCTGATGCTCGAAAGGTTCCGGTCGGTCAGCGACGTTCGCCAGAAGATCTCACGCTGGGTCGGCCTGTCCTCGGGCAGCAGCTCCCCGTGCAGCTTCGATTCAGCCGCCACATGATGGTGCGTCTCCCTCACCAGCGCCGCCGACAGGAAGAGCCCGACCGCGACGAACGCCACGCCGAGATAGAACGGCTCGGGGCGCAGTCCATATCGAGCGGCGATGAATCCGGTTGCGAGCGCGCTGCCCGCGACGGCGACATATCCGGCGAACTCGTTCAGTCCCATCGCGAGCCCGCGATCCTTCGCGCCCGCAAGGTCGATCTTCATGATGACCGTCGTAGACCACGTGAGGCCCTGGCTGACGCCGAGCAGCGCATTCGCCGCGAGGATCCACGACCAGGTCGGCGCCCACATCAGCAGGAATGGCACCGGCGCCGCGACGACCCAGCCGGCGACGAGCACGTGCTTGCGGCCGAATCGGTCGGAGAGGCGCCCGGCGAGATAGTTCGTCAGCGCCTTCGTCACGCCGAAGACGACGATGAACGAAAGCACTGCGGTCTTCGCCGCGAGATGGAAGTCCTGCTCGGCGATGGGCGGCAGGATGGCTCGCTCCATGCCGATCATCGCGCCGACGAACGCGTTGACGACGACGAGCAGGGAGAACTGCGCCAGGTTCTCGCGCAATCCAAGCCGCACTGCAGTCATGGCTGCGAGCCCGCGTTGTCCAGGGTCCGTACTTCCGCAGCGGAGGTCTCGACCCGCCAGCCCCGGGCGCGCCACTCCATGACACCCTGCTCCATGCGGCGGGCCTTGAAGCCCTTCCCGCGCAGCATTTCCACCGCCTCTGCCGCCATCACGCAGTACGGACCGCGGCAGTAGGCGACGAGTTCACGATCTTTGGGCAGTTCCCGCAGCCGTGCCTTGAGTTCGGCCACCGGCAGCGAGAGAGCGCCCGGGATGTGTCCCGCGGCGTATTCCTCGGCCGGGCGCACGTCGACGATCGTGACCTCACCGTTCTTCACTCGACGTAGCAGTTCCTCGCCCTGGACCGCCTCGAGGGTGCCACGCTGTTCGAAGAAAGCGCGCGTGACCCGGTCGATCTCTGCGAGGCGGGATTCCGCGAGGCCACGCAGCGCGAACACGAAACGGGAGACGTCGTCGTCCGCGATCCGGTACTCGACGAAGAGTCCCTTCTTCTCCGCTTCGACGAGGCGCGCAGCGCGAAGCACCTGGAGGTGCCGGGATGCATTGGCCAGCGAGATGGCCGCTTGCCCTGCGAGAACCTCGACGGTTCGGGGGCACTGGCACAACAAGTCGAGCAGTTCGAGACGCTTCGGGGCCGACACGGCCTTGCCCATCCGGGCGACCTGCTCGTAGATGCTGTCCTTGAACCGACGGCTTCGCGTGGGCATGCCCGCGAGTATTCAAGTAATCAATTGATTAGTCAATCAGAGCCATCGACGAGCTGTTTCCGGCGAGCATCGCGGCATCGGGACACCGGGCCGAACCACGCAGGCCGCGCATGGCCACTGCGGCATCGTCCTGCTAGCCTGACGGGTCATGCAGCGCGAACACTCTCCCGTCATGCAGCAATACCTGCGCATCAAGGCGCAGTACCCGGACGTGCTGCTCTTCTACCGCATGGGGGATTTCTACGAGCTCTTCTTCGAGGATGCCCGCCGCGCGGCCCGCATCCTCGACATCACGCTCACCGCGCGCGGCCAGTCGGCCGGCGAGCCCATTCCGATGGCCGGCGTGCCGGTGCAGACACTGGACACCTACCTTGCCCGGGCCGTCCGCCGCGGCGAGTCCGTCGCAATATGCGAACAGATCGGCGACCCGGCGAAGTCCAAGGGGCCGGTCGAGCGGCAGGTCGTACGCGTCGTCACGCCGGGCACCGTCACCGACGATGCCCTGCTCGAGGAGCGCCGCGACACGTTGCTGGCCGCGCTCTGCGGATCGGGAGACCGTTTCGGTCTTGCGTGGCTCGAACTCGCCAGTGGGCGGTTTCACGCGCTCGAGGCGACCGGTCGCGAGGCGCTGGCGTCGGAGCTCGAGCGCCTGCGGCCGGCCGAGTTGCTGGTCGCGGACGATTCGGCCGCTGGCATCCCGTCGGGCACGGTGTCTGCGGTGAGACCCCGACCACCGTGGCACTTCGATACGGGCAGCAGCGAGCAGCGACTGTGCGAGCAATTCGGTACACGCGATCTCGCCGGCTTCGGCCTTGCGCATCGGCCGCTCGCCGTCGGCGCGGCCGGCTGCCTGCTGCAGTACGTACGGGACACGCAGAAGTCCGCCCTGCCCCACCTGCGCGGCATCCGCTGCGAAGAGCGCGACGAGGCGCTGCTGCTCGATGCGGCGACGCGCCGCAACCTGGAACTCGACAGCAGCTTGTCCGGACGCACGGAGAGCACGCTGGTCGGCGTGCTGGATCGCACCGCAACGGCGATGGGCGGCCGCGAATTGCGCCGCTGGATGCAGCGACCCCTGCGCACGCGTGCGCCGCGGGAGCACCGGCTGCAGGCCATCGAGGCCTTTCTCGACACTGGTCTGCACGAAGCCGTGCATTCGCTGCTGCGCCGGGTGGGCGACGTCGAACGCATCCTCGCGCGCGTCGCGCTGCGCTCCGCCCGCCCGCGCGACCTCGCCGGCCTGCGCGACGCGCTCGGCCATCTGCCCGAATTGCAGGGCCTGCTGCTGGGCATTGACTCTCCATTGCTCGTTCAGCTGGCACAGTCGGCCGGTCCACAGCCGGAGGCCCACGCGATGCTGATGGCGGCGCTCGTGGCGACGCCCCCGGCGATGCTGCGCGAAGGCGGAGTGATCGCGTCCGGTTACGACGGCGACCTCGACGAGTTACGCCGCATCAGCGAACACAGCGACGAGGCCCTGCTCGACCTGGAATCGCGTGAGCGCGAGCGCACCGGCTTTGCCAACCTGCGCTTCGGTTACAACCGCGTGCAGGGCTACTACATCGAGGTGAGCCGCAGCCAGGCCGACCAAGTGCCCGCCGACTGGGTGCGGCGCCAGACAGTCAAGAATGCCGAGCGCTACATCACCAGCGAACTCAAGTCCTTCGAGGACCGCGTGCTCGGCGCTCGCGACCGGTCGCTCGCCCGCGAGCGCGAGCTCTACGAAGGCCTGCTCGACCGGTTGATCGAGCGCCTGCCGCAGATGCAGGCGACGGCTGCCGCACTCGCGTCGCTCGACGTGCTCGCGAACCTGGCGGAGCGCGCCATTGCGTTGCGCCTGGTGAATCCGCAGCTGAGCGACGACTCGCGCGTCGACATCCGCGGCGGGCGCCACCTGGTCGTCGAGCAGCATATCGACGGTCCCTTCGTGCCCAACGACCTGACGTTGCACGACGGCCGGCGCATGTTGATCGTCACGGGCCCGAACATGGGCGGCAAGTCCACCTACATGCGCCAGGCGGCGCTGATCGTGATCCTGGCCGGCATCGGCAGCTATGTGCCTGCGGAATCGGCGACGATCGGCCCGGTGGACCGCATCTTCACGCGCATCGGTGCGGCCGACGACCTCGCGGGCGGGCGCTCGACCTTCATGGTCGAGATGACCGAGGCAGCCAACATCCTCAACAACGCGACGCGCGACAGTCTCGTGCTGATGGACGAGATCGGCCGCGGCACCAGCACCTACGATGGCCTGTCGCTCGCCTGGGCCTGCGCGCGGCACATCGGACGGGAGATCGGCGCCTTTACGCTCTTTGCCACGCATTATTTCGAACTGACCGCGCTGGCGGACGAACTGCCTGGCTGCGCCAACGTGCACCTCGACGCCACCGAGCACGGCGATACGCTCGTGTTCCTGCATGCCGTCAAGGAAGGGCCCGCCAACCAGAGCTACGGACTGCAGGTGGCGCGGCTGGCCGGCGTGCCAAAACCGGTCGTAGGCGAGGCCCGCCGATACCTGGGCGAACTCGAGCGACGCGACCACGCCATTCGGCCACCCTCGCCACAACAGGAACTCGAGCTCGTTCCCGCGCTGGACCCGGATGCGGCCCGGGTGCTGGAGGAGCTGGCGGCCGTCGATCCGGATGTTCTCAGCCCGCGCGATGCGCTCGCGCTGCTGTTCCGACTAAAGGAGCGGCTGCCGCCTCGACACTGACGTCACGCCGATGCGTGGCGCCGCTCAGCACTTCGGCTTTCACGTCGGCGGGCATTGGGGCGGCGCTGATCAGGGAAAGTCCCAGTCTCGACGGATCGGCCAAGCGTTAGACTTCATCGAAATTAGCGCCGTACGAAGGCGCAGAGGGGCCCACGCCGTGAGATCACGTTCGCGTAATGCCTGGCAGCGACCCGGCCTGCTGTTGGTTCCCCTGTTGCTGGCTGCCGCGGCAACCGGGTGTGGTCAGCAGAAGGGCTCGGCGCCTCCGGCCGGGCCGGTCGAGGTCAAGGCAATCACCGTCGAGCCAAGCGACACGGTCACGTACGCAGACAAGGTCGGCGAGGTGAAGGGCTCACAGGAGGTGGATATGCGCGCCCGCGTGAGCGGCATCCTCCTGGCCAAGCACTTCGACGACGGGACGCTGGTCAAGGAAGGCCAGTTGCTCTTCTCGATCGACGCGCGGGAGTTCCGTGCGCAGGTCGCAAGCGCACAGGCGCAGCTCGCGTCGGCCGAAGCGAACCTCTCGCGCGCCCGCCAGGACGTCGAGCGCTACAAGCCGCTGCTCGCCGACGATGCCATCGCCCGCCAGGTCTACGACAACGCGGTTGCAGCCCAGAGCCAGGCCGAAGCGCAGGTGGATGCGAGCCGCGCAGCACTGGACGAAACCAGGCTCGGCCTCGAATACGCGGACGTACGGGCGCCGCTCAGCGGCCGCATCGGCGCGGCGCAGGTTTTCCCGGGCAGCCTGATCACAGCGGGGCAGACGGTGCTCGCCACGCTGTCGTCCGACGATCCGGCCTGGGTCTACTTCACGATCAGCGAAAGTGAGCTGCTCCACTTCGAGAGGCGCATGGCTGGCAGGCGGCTCACCGCGGACGATCCGCAGCGTATCGTGCACCTGATCCTGAGCGACGGCAGCTTCTATCCGTTGCCCGGGCTGATCAACTTCGGCGACCGGGCGCTCGATCCGACGACCGGCACGTACACGATCAGGGCCGAGTTCCCGAACCCGGACCACCAGCTGATCCCCGGACTGTTTGCGCGCGTGCGTGCGACGGGCGGCGAACTCCAGAACGCCCTCGTGGTGCCTGACCGCGCCGTGCGGGAGCAACTCGGCAAGTACTTCCTGACAGTCGTTGGTG
>Ga0113563_10002571_pt1 | contig 11002 bp, 10 predicted proteins | sample Mud3Dept3metaG_FD_80117 | JGI IMG/M metagenome (GOLD analysis project Ga0113563, IMG submission 80117) | Freshwater wetland microbial communities from Ohio, USA, analyzing the effect of biotic and abiotic controls - Mud 3 Core 4 Depth 3... | ecosystem: Environmental > Aquatic > Freshwater >...
AACAAAATTTTTGTTTATGATTACTCAATAAGATTTGTCCCGAATTCCTGAATGGTGATATTATCTGCTCTTTGAAAGTAAATCTTCATAAACTTTGTCATTCATGGAATTAACTTCCATAATTGTGAACTGACAATTAACAAGCGACCGGAGTATAAAACCAAGCTCCCGCATATCTTCATCACCCTCTTCGTAATACCATGTTATTATGGCATTTTCTGATATACCATTTATTCCCGATAATTCCCTGAGAAGCAGATAAAGCCATTTGGTTGAACCGGTATTAATATATTCAAATCCCAGATCGATTTTAGTTTTGCCTTTCCAGCTTTTTGAATAATCAGATATCCAGCTCAGGACCGGCTTGTAAAAAGCAGAAGGATTTTCAATTATGGATCGCCCCATAACAAAAAACCTCTCGTTATCCAGCACTACCCACGGAGATCTTTTTGTCGGTTTGATATTTAGCTTTTCCGGGTACATTGATAAGATTTATTTACCAGGTTTAGCTTTCCCGGCTTTTAAATACGAAAATAACAAATTTTTTAAATCTGCCGTAGTGATATATTCCTGCAGTTTTTAAAATCGGATAGAGTGAGATATTATCCGATTTTTTTGGATACTTCCTGATCGAAAAGAGTCGGTTCTTCCCATAATGAAGGATACTCTTCCTCAAACCTCTTCAGAATGGCTTTCATCACTGTCTCTCTGAGAAATTCTGATTTATTTGTCACCCTGTACCGGTTGCAATAGATACCCAGAGCTTTCATCTCCCTGTTGTTCAGCATTACAGAGAGCCTGTTGGTCCGCCTTAACCGATCCTCCTTGAATGTTGAATGCCTCACCTGATGTGACCTGCTGATTTAGAGGCTAAAATATGAAAACATTCTATTTCCGGGGAATACAGGCATAAACAGTTTGTTAACACATAAGAAAAGCCAGTCATTAACTAACTGGCTTCCTGTGCTTTATGATATTCACAACTTTTAACAGCGATTCATCGCATTCAGATCCACAAAAGCTTCTTTCAGTCTTGCAATGAATGACTCTTCACCCTTCCTGAGCCATACCCGTGGATCATAATATTTTTTGTTTGGTTTATCTTCTCCTTCCGGATTTCCGATCTGACCCTGCAGATAACCACTTTTTTCTTTCGAATATTTATTGACTCCATCCCAGAATGCCCATTGCATATCCGTATCAAGATTCATTTTAACTGCGCCATACTTGATAGCTTCAGTTATCAGATATTTCTCGGATCCGGAACCACCATGAAATACAAAATTGACAGGATTCGGACCTGTTTTGAATTTCTTTTGTATATACTCCTGTGAGTTTTTCAGAATTACAGGTTTAAGTTCAACATTCCCGGGTTTATACACACCATGAACATTTCCGAATGATGCTGCAATTGTAAACATATTGCTGATCTTCGATAATTCATTATATGCATATGCAACATCCTCAGGCTGAGTGTAGAGCTTTGAACTGTGAATGCCTGAATGATCAACGCCATCTTCTTCACCTCCGGTAACACCAAGCTCAATCTCCAGCAACATCCCTATTTTGCTCATCCGCTCAAGATATTTTTTGCATGTATCGATATTTTCCTTAAGCGGTTCTTCTGAAAGGTCAAGCATATGCGAGCTGAAGAGTGGCTTATTGTTCGTTTCATAAAAATCCTCACCCGCATCAAGCAGGGCATCTATCCATGGAAGAAGTTTGCGTGCCGCATGATCGGTATGTAATATTACAGGGATTCCGTAATATTCAGCCACATTATGAACATGAAGAGCTCCTGATATCCCTCCGGCGATAGCACCTGTCTGGTTTTCTTTTGGCAATCCCTGGCCTCCGAAAAAATGAGCCCCGCCATTCGAAAACTGAATTATCACCGGTGAATTTACTATTCTGGCTGTTTCCAGAACAGCGTTCGCAGAATTTGTTCCGACAACATTTACAGCTGGTATTGCAAAATCGTTTTTATTCGCATGATCAAATAATGCTTTAACATCTTCTCCGAAAATTACTCCCGGTTCAAGTTTCAATACTTTGTTACTCATATAATTAATTGTTAAATAAGATTTATTTTTTGCCGATGTAAATATAAACAAATTTAAAACCTGAGATCATTTGTAATATAAATGATATTTATTTACACTTTCAAAGAAAATATTTATTCTGATTTAGATATTATTTATCTTCGTAACCTTATTTGAAAAGAACCCGCACATGTAAAAAATATGCAACATTGTAATGAAATCCACGTATTTATAAATGAGCATTCGTTGCGGTCGTTTTAAATCACCTGAACAAATGAAAAAGATTTTGTTTTTCATAACGACCTGGCTTTTTTTATCTCAGGGAGTTATACATTCCCAGTACAAGATATGGTCCCTCCCGGAATGTATAAAATATGCTATTGATAATAATATCCAGATCAAGCAGCAGATACTCCAGACCAAGTTCCAGGAAAATGCGCTTGAACAGTCAAAGCTTAATCTGTTGCCTACCCTCAACGGCCAGGCGACGCATAATTATTCCTTTGGTCGTGCCCTTGATGAGACAACTTATAAGTTCACAGAAAATGAGAATATCCAGTCGAACAGCTTTTATGCAGGAGGAAGCCTGAATCTATTTAACGGCCTTCAGAATTTTAACACCATACAAAAAAATAAATATCAGCTCCTTGCCAGCGAACTCGATCTCCAGAGTATAAAGGATGATATTTCACTGAATATTGCCCTGGCTTATTTGCAGATCCTTCTTAATAATGAACTTGTATCAGCAACAGGAAATCAGCTTCAGATAACCAGACAGCAGATAGACAAAACAAAAAAAATGTATGATGCAGGTAGTGTGGCAAAAGGAAATCTGCTCCAGATAGAAGCCCAGGCTGCAAGCGAAGAATTGCAGCTTATTAATCTTCAAAACCAGCTTGATATTTCATATCTGACTCTTACACAGATGCTTGAGCTTAAATCCGCTGAAGGTTTTAAAATTTTGACTCCTGAAATAAGTATTGATACTAACACTGTAATCACCGGGGAAATCAATGATATTTTTACCCAGGCCCAGGCGTTGCGCCCGGAGATTAAAAGCGCTGAACTTAAATTAACGGCCAGCGAATACGATCTTAAAATTGCAAATGGTAGCAGAAGTCCAAGATTATCAATGAGCCATTCATTTGGTACACGTTACTCTGATGTGGCACTTAAACCAAGTGCCCCGGCTGAGAATTACACTTTCTCAGAACAGCTTAATGATAATATTAATTACGGTATCGGATTTTCTCTTAACATCCCTATTCTTAACGGATGGCAGATCAATAAATCCATAGCAAACTCCCGACTCTCAATTGAGAATAGTCGTTATACGCTCGAAGGAGAAAAGAAACAACTCTATAAAGATATCCAGCAAGCCTACGCCGATGCTGTAGCAGCATTAAAAAAATTCACTGCAAGTATGAAGGCTGTTATTTCAATGGAAGAGTCATTCAGGTATACCGAACAGAAATTCAATGTAGGGATGGTAACTCCTGTCGATTATAATGCTGCAAAGACACAGCTTCTGAATGCCCAGTCGGATATGTCGCAGGCAAAATATGAATTCATCTTTAAGACCAAGGTTCTTGATTTCTATAAAGGTGTACCACTCAATCTGAATCAATAATATAATATTACAAGACTTAATACCATGAAAAAAAACAAGCTCCTGAAAATTCTCATTATAGTTGTTGTCGTTCTTATAATATTTGCATTTATCGGGAAAAAAGCCGGATGGTTCGGTAAGCCGGCAGCTGTTAAGGTTGCCGTTGAATATGCTGAAAGACGTCAGATTACAGAAATAATAACTGCCAATGGCAAGATCCAGCCCGAAAAAGAAGTTAAGATAACTCCGGATGTCTCAGGTGAGATAGTGGAGCTTAAAGTAAAAGAGGGCGATCAGGTTGAAAAAGGGCAGCTCCTTCTCAGAATCAGACCCGATGTTTATATCTCCCAGAGAGATCGCTCACTTGCAGCCATAAGTTCTGCACGTGCCCGTCTGGCTCAGGCTGAAGCACAGTTTAACCAATCAGAATTATCTTTTAAGAGGAGCAAACAACTTTTTGCGGAACAAACTATCTCAAAATCAGATTTTGAGCAGGCAGAAGCATCATATAATGTTGCAAAAGCAGAAGTTGATGCAGCAAAATTTTCAGTCGTGAGCACTGAAGCATCACTTAAGGAAGCTAATGAAAATCTTGTTAAGACTTCAATTAACGCTCCCATGACAGGAACCGTTTCAATGTTGCTTGTCGAACTTGGTGAAAGAGTTGCGGGGACTAACCTTATGGCTGGCACTGAGATCCTGCGCATTGCTGATCTTTCCCGCATGGAGGCTCAGGTAGAGGTAAATGAGAATGATATTGTGAGAGTGAACCTCGGAGATACTGCACTTATTGAAGTAGATGCTTATCTCGATGAAAAATTTAAAGGGATAGTCACAGAAATAGCGAATTCTGCCAAAACGACGGGCGTCTCAGCTGATCAGGTCACAAATTTTGATGTAAAAATATTTGTTCTTCCGCAGTCGTATCAGAAGCTTGCTCTGTATGGGAATAATCCTTTCAGGCCTGGAATGTCAGCTACTGTTGATATCCAGACCGAAACAAAGAAGGGAATTCTAACTGTCCCTATACAGTCAGTCACAACCCGAACAGACTCTACTAAAATTAAAAAAACTGCCTCTGAAGAGGAGGCCCGAACAATTGTCTTTGTTACCGATGGAAAATATGCTTTTACAAAAGATGTGAAGACAGGGATTCAGGATAATAATTATATTGAGATCATATCCGGCATTGAAGACAGCGCTCGTATAATCTCCGCTCCTTTCAGCGCCATAAGCAAAAATTTATCCGACAGCACATTGATTGAGATAGTTAAAAAAGAAACTCTGTATAAAGTAAAAAAGTAAAATAGTCTGCAGGTCCTTTATAAATTGTAATGATACTTTGCATTGAAACTGCCACATCCCTCTGTTCTGTAGCTTTATGTGACAAAAGCAGAGTGACCGCTTTAAGAGAGAGTGATGAAAACAGATCACATGCTTCATCGCTGACCATTTTTATTATGGAAATTCTTAAAGAAGCAGGTATCAATGCCGGAGATCTTGATGCTGTTGCAGTAAGCAAAGGACCCGGTTCATATACAGGTTTGAGAATAGGTGTTTCAGTGGCAAAAGGGATAGCATATGCTGCTTCGATACCCTTGATTGGCGTCGAGACTCTCCTGTCAATGTTTTATGGTTTTACGGAATCTGCAAAAGAAAATAATAATATAATGGCTACTGATCTTTTTTGCCCTGTTATCGATGCACGAAGAATGGAAGTATATTATTCTGTTTATAATGCTGCCTGTAATAAAATTAAGGATATCCGTGCTGAAATAATGAGAAAAGACTCATTCAGAGATCTTTCAGAATCTTCAAGGCTCTTTGTTTTCGGTGACGGAGCAGCCAAATGTAAAGAAGTAATAGCCCGGAAAAATATTTTTTTTGACGGTAACTTCAGGACCTCTGCTTCATTTATGCTTAACCCTGTATACAAAGCTTTTAATAGTCAATGTTTTGAAAATGTCGCTTATTTTGAACCATTTTATCTCAAGAATTTTTTGACCACTAAATCCGTTAAAAATATCCTGGGGAAATAATTGGCCCATAAATTGTCTGTGTTTCTAAAAGAATTATGAAGAAGTTGTTTGCGATATCAATATTTTTTTCACTGTTCCTTTTACAGATAACCGGACAGGTAACAACATATCAACCGGGAGAACTCGTTAATTATACCGTTCATTACGGAGTTCTGACCGGAGGAGTAGCATCTTTTAAGCTATGGAGAGATTCTACTTTTGGCCGTGAGCTGTGGCACTCCAGACTGGAAGCAAGAACAACCGGATTCGCAGATGCAATCTTTAAGGTAAAGGACATTTATGAAAGTTATATAAATCCTGAAAATGAACTGCCTGTAAGGTCGATAAGAGATATAAGTGAAGGCAGGTACCAGAGATATAATGTGGTTCTGTTTGACCACGACACAAGACGGGATTCTGCAATAGTAACCAGCGACCTTACTGGTGTACATGTAACTCCTCCGGGTATCCATGATATTATATCGTGTTTCTATTGGTTCCGTAATCATATTCTTCCTGATATAGAAAATATTAAAAAGGGTGATACAATTGTTATTATGACGTGGTTCACTGATCAGCTGTACCCGATAATAATGAAATACTATGGTCCTGAAGAAGTTAAGACCAAGGCCGGAAAAATAAAATGCTACAAATTTAATCCCGTTACAGAAACAGGAAGACTCTTTAAAACTCAGGAGGATGTTTCCTTCTGGTTCTCAGCAGATAAAAATTTTTTACCGGTTAAAATCCGTTTTGATATCTTTGTGGGTGCGTTTATGGTAGAACTGGTAAGCTATGAAGGTTTGGTTTATCCGCTTGAAATAAAAAAGAAGTAAGTATAATTATTCAGAATAACTAACAGGTTTATGGCAAGTACTGCAGATTTCAGGAATGGACTGGTTATTGAATTCAATAATGATCTTTATACAATAGTACAATTTCAACATGTAAAACCCGGGAAGGGACCGGCTTTTGTCAGGACCAAACTGAGAAGCATCAAAACAGGCAGAGTAATCGACAATACATTCTCTTCAGGGACAAAAGTGAATGTGGCAAGAGTTGAAAGACGTCCCTATCAGTATTTGTATAAAGACGATATAGGTTATTATTTTATGCATCTTGAAACATTTGAGCAGATTCATGTTGATGAATTCTTAATTGATAATCCTGAATTTTTAATGGAAGGGCAGAATGTTGAGGTTGTTGTCCATGCTGACACTGAAACAGTTCTGTCAGTTGAGCTTCCTCAGTTTGTTGTAATGGAGGTCGTGTATTCCGAACCCGGATTAAGAGGAGATACGGCAACTAATGCTTATAAGCAGGCAAAAGTTCAGAACGGCAGTACTATTATGGTTCCACTCTTTGTAAATACAGGAGATAAAATTAGAATTGACACCCGTCAGAAGTTATATGTTGAACGGGTTAAGAACTGATTCAGGAAATGGAAGATAAAAAGATTTTTAACGACAGGTTAAGGATTTCCAGATTCAAACTGGATTCCCTGCTCGATATAACCATGTCGATAAATGCCAACCTTCCGACTGAAGTCCTTCTCTCAAAATATGAATCAATCCTCAGGGGTAGCCTCGGCATTGGTAAAATACTGATATTCAAGCGTTCTATGAAATGGGAATGCCTGTTGAACGGCGGCTTTCCCAAACATTTTGAAAAAATTGATGTCGAATCACGTCTTCTTGGTTTCGATGATATAACATATGTATCACCCGAAATGGGGTTTGAAGGTGTCGATATTATTGTCCCTGTTTTTAATAATAATGTCCATATTGCAATCCTTTTTATTGGTGATATTGAAGAGGAAGGCGAAGGTATGAGTCCTGTTCTTAAACACCTTAATTTTATTCAGACCATTTCAAGTATAATTATTGTTGCGATTGAAAATATCAGGCTGCATAATGAAAGTCTTCGCCAGGAAGCCATTAAGAAAGAGCTTGAACTGGCCGCTAAGGTCCAGCAGATGCTGATCCCTGATAATAAACACATGCCAAAAAATCCAAAAATTATTGTAACCGGATTTTATTATCCTCACTATGAAGTCGGCGGAGATTATTATGACTGTATCAAACTTTCTCCTACCAAGACCGGATTCTGCATTGCTGATGTATCCGGTAAAGGGATTTCGGCTGCAATGCTGATGTCGAACTTCCAGGCCAGTGCAAGATCTATTTTTTCTGCAGATATTCCTCTCGATGAACTCATTAAAAAACTTAATTCAATAGTGGTTAGCAATTCTTCAGGTGAGAAATTCATTACTTTTTTTATCGCCCGCTATGATGATGAAACCAGAATACTTGAATATGTAAATGCAGCACATAATCCCCCTGTTCTTTATAACACTGCATCAGGAGAATTGCTTCATCTTAATTCCTCCTGTGTGGGGATAGGTATGCTTGATGAAATTCCTCTTGTAAAAAAAGCAACCATTGAAATAAAGAATTATTCCAAGATAGTCTGTTACACCGATGGTCTTTCAGAATTAAAAGGCGAAGATGGAAAAGATATCGGGACTAAAGAAATAATACGCCATATTACAAACCCTGAACCCGTTGAAAAGAACATAATGGGAATGATCCGTTTCCTTGGGATACCTGGTACAAATCCGTATCTTTTTGATGATGTATCGATTATTGCCGCTGATCTCAGATAATGATCAGGTGAACCTTATCAGATAATAGTTTTTCTTCCCCTTTTGAATAAGAAGATATTTATTATTGAGCAACAGGTTTTTTTTAATTTCTAGATCCGGATTTTCTACTTTTTCTTTATTAAGACTCACTCCGCCGCCCTGAATTAATCGTCGCAACTCTCCTTTAGAAGAAAAAACCTGTGAATGTTCCGTACAAAGAGCCGTAAAAGTTACTCCTTTTGCAAGAATCTCTTTTCTGACGTCAAATATAGGAACTCCTTCAAAGACGGAAAGAAAAGTGTTCTCATTCATTTTTCTGAGTGATTCAGTAGTCCCTTTACCGAATAGGATCTTAGATGCTTCAACTGCTGATTCAAACTCTTCGCGGGAATGTACCATAACTGTAACTTCTTCAGCGAGACGTTTTTGCAGGATGCGTTCATGAGGTGATTTATTATGTTCAGAGATCAGGTTATTAATTTCATCGTGATCTATCAGAGTAAATATTTTTATATATTTTGCTGCATCTTCATCTGATACATTGAGCCAGAACTGGTAAAAATGATAAGGAGAGGTTTTTTCCGGATCGAGCCATACATTACCGGCCTCTGTTTTCCCGAACTTTGATCCGTCCGATTTGGTTATCAGCGGACAGGTAAGTGCAAAGGCTTCGCCTCCGGTTTTACGACGTATCAATTCTGTCCCGGTAACAATATTCCCCCATTGGTCGGAGCCCCCCATCTGAAGCTTGCATCCGTATTTATTATAAAGATGAAGAAAATCTGTCCCCTGCACAAGCTGATACGAAAATTCCGTATACGACATGCCCTCCCTGGCATCAGATCCCAGCCTTTTCTTCACCGAGTCTTTCGTCATCATATAATTTACTGTAATATGCTTCCCTATCTCTCTTATAAAACCAAGATAAGAGTACTCTCTCATCCAGTCATAATTGTTGACCATAATGGCCCTGTTCTTCGTCTCCGTATTGAAATCAAGGAATTTTGAAAGTTGCTTTCTTATGCCTTCTTCATTTTTCCTGAGAGTTACCTCATCCAGCAGGTTTCTTTCTTCCGACCTGCCCGACGGATCACCTATCATTCCTGTTGCTCCGCCTACCAGGGCAACAGGTACATGTCCGGCAAGCTGAAAATGAACAAGCAGCATTACCTGCACCATATGACCGATATGCAACGAATCGGCTGTCGGATCAAATCCGATATATCCTGTTGTTATCTCCTTATTGAGCAATTCTTCAGTTCCCGGCATGATATCGTGTATCATACCCCTCCACTTCAGCTCTTCAACAAAATTCATAACACCTCTTTTAAGAAATGCAAATATAGTAAACCGGATTAAATAATTATTTCTTCCGGTCTCTTCTCAGTATCTGGTATTTCCACCGGTTCCTGTTTCTTTTTAAACCTGTCGAAACTAATTCCAAAATTTCCTTCCCCTATTATCGGAAAGAGAGCTGGTGCAATATCGGAAATAGGATTATAGAGTTTCGATTCTTCGATCTTTTCCCGGGGAAGGAATGGTCTTCGTGCATCGATAGCATTAAGTACAACAAATATAACACTCAGGATCAGAACATTTTTAAAGACGCCGAATACTATTCCCAGTATTCTGTTAAGAAATCCCAGTGAAACTGCATTCACAAATTTATCGGCAATTAAACCGATAAAATGAATTAATACCACGATTATCCCGAATGTAACCATGAAGGCAATGATTCCGACATATTGCCCTGTCATATCGAACCAGTCATAAAGTTTTGCTGCAGTAAAAGCAGAAAATTTTATTGCACCCCATATACCGAGTATCAGTGCGGCAAGAGATATTACCTCTTTCACAAATCCGTCAGTAAAGCCTCTGAATAATGCGATGGCAAGAACTATTATTATAAAGAGGTCAATCCAGTTCATAGAAAAAAATTTTCAGGGGTGAAAGTATGAAAGATCGGGGAGGAATCAAAATTTTGTCTTGCAGTCGTGCAGTCGTGCAGTCTGCAAACCTGCAAGACTTACTTCCTTCAACCAGATCTTCTTCTTCCGGGTTTGCAAAGCCAAAAAAAAGAGATATTTTTGCATACCATAATAGCCGGTCCTATAGTTCAATGGATAGAACGGAGGTTTCCTAAACCTTAAATCCAGGTTCGATTCCTGGTGGGACTACAAAAAACGATCTCATTTTATTCATAACCGCTTAAAATCAAGGATTTCAGGCGGTTTATTTTTTTACAGGTACTCAAAATGTACGCTGAAACTCCTGGAAAGAGGAGTATTATTCGAGACCACTTTTAAAAATACCAAATAGGTCTCGCTAAATCTTGTAACTCTCTGTATGCTTTGCACTTGTTTGCAGTCTTTTGCATGAAAAATACTGCTTAAAAGGTGGGAAATTTGTAAAAATTCGAGACCATTTAATACAGAGAATTATGAAAAACAAAATTGTCACACACTTTTATGTTAAAGAAGAGAAGAAGGATGATAAAGGAGAGGCTCCTATTTATCTGAGAATCACAGTTAATGGAGAAAGAGCAGAAATTTCAACCAATAGAAGAGTGAATCCTGGCCTTTGGGACAGGGCATCTGAAAGAGTCGCAGGGAGAAGCGAATCTGGAAGAATAATTAATACTGCACTGAATAACCTGGTAGGCAAGGTCGAAAAGTATTTTAGCAATCTT
>Ga0113563_10002573_pt1 | contig 11000 bp, 5 predicted proteins | sample Mud3Dept3metaG_FD_80117 | JGI IMG/M metagenome (GOLD analysis project Ga0113563, IMG submission 80117) | Freshwater wetland microbial communities from Ohio, USA, analyzing the effect of biotic and abiotic controls - Mud 3 Core 4 Depth 3... | ecosystem: Environmental > Aquatic > Freshwater >...
CTGAGGCACTGGATGGATTCACCCGGGGTACTGAGGTAATTACCGGTAAAGAAATAAATGACCTCACATCAATTAAAATTGCTCCAAAAACAGCAATGATAATAGAGTTGAGATAGTTTCATACGGGCCCAGACCGATTATCATTGTCTTATAATTTTTTTTACGGTATTTTTTTGACCCGAACTTACCCTGACTATGTAGATGCCTTTGGCGGCATAGGCACCGCCTGACGTTTTTCCATCCCAGATTACCTGATTGACCTTGGCAGGTACCATAATCGTCCGGACAGGAGTTCCCCATACAGAAAAAATTTCAACTTTATATGGACGGGAACTCTCTTCGCCGGAGATCCTGATTAAAATCTCATCCTTAAAGGGATTAGGAAAAACAGTAATTATTTGTCCTTCGAGCTCTGATGTCTGGTCTTTGATTTCAGTTATCAGTTCTGATGCTGCTAATTTCTTTGTTGAATAGAGCCTGAATTCACCTGGCCTTAATGTAAACAAGATGTTTGGATTTGTGATAGTGACTGAATCGCCGGAAAAATATTCATACCATTTTCCGGTCTGGGGAAAAGCAGGGTCAATAGTCGTTGATATCGTCCCGAAGTTACCAAGGATATTTACCTTCATTGCCTCCCCGGTCAGTGTGAGACGTTTAGCAGGAGTTGAAAGTGAATATGAATAGTTTGAAGTGCTGAATACAGGCTGGCTCTTTCTGAGATTGTTGAGAAACTTATAGGTAAGGTAAAGCTGGTGCCTGTCTTCATCAAAAAAGTAATCCCATTTTACGGGTTTTTCACCAGTCCTTCCGTTTTCATCTATTGAGATATCATAACCCAGCTCACCAAACTGCCATATCATTTTTGGCCCCGGAATAGTGAGAAAAAACAGCGCGGCCAACTGCATTCTCTTAAGAGCAATCTTTTGATTTTTAGTATTATAATCGGCTGTTGCATCTCCCCATGTTATAGTCTTGTACATAAGGCGTTCTTCATCATGGCTCTCCATGTATGTAACCAGATTAGGAACACTCCAGCCTCTTCCGAGGTAAGAAGCTGTCGTGAGATCGGAGGTGTAACCCATCGCAGCTTCACAATAATCGTGGTTCTTATTTCCCCATAACATCATACCATACCCTGAAAGTTCCTTTTCTTCGGCATCCGGTGCAAAATGTTCCAATATGATATATGCTTCCGGATTTAGTGACCATATTCTGTCGGCCATTCTTTTCAGAATAGCGATCCTTGAGGCATCATATGCTGAACCATCACCTGCAGTGTTGGTAAAACCTTTTGTAAAATCGAACCTGAATCCGTCAATTTTATATTCCGTCAGCCAGTAGGCAATGACCCTGTCGACAAAATTCTGAGTAGCAATGCTCTGGTGATTGAAGTCTGCGCCCCATTTGTAGACCGGGTTTGGAGAGCTGGCATTGAACCATGGATTCGGAGTCTTCATGAATATCTGGTCTGTTCCGTAATGATCGAGGTAAAGCTGCACAAGCGGAGACTGACCGGAGCTATGGTTCAGAACTATATCCATAATCACGGCAATTCCCCTTGCATGACAGCTGTCGACAAAGGCTTTAAAATAGTCACCGGGACCATAATATTTATCCGGGGCAAAATAGAATGAGGGATTATATCCCCAGCTGAGGTTCCCTTCGAATTCAGAGACCGGCATAAGCTCAATTGCATTTACTCCAAGATCATCGAGGTAACTCAAAGTATCGATCATGGTTTTAAAATCATGTTTTGCTATAAAATCCCTGATAAGCAGTTCATAGATTGTCAGTCCGGATTTTTCGGGAGGCTTATAACCGGTTGTTTTCCATGAGTACGGAACCCGGTCAGTCTGAAGCACCGAAACCATTCCTGATGTTGTGTCTTTTGGATAACTGATCAGCCGGGGATAGGTTTCATCGGTAATAAATGAATCATTCCATGGATCCAGAACTTTGTCTGCGTAAGGATCAGCGATAATGATGTCTTTATCAACCAGATACTGAAACCTGTACTCTTTGCCTGGTTCAAGGCCGCTTATTTCCAGCCAGTACCTTTCACTATCAGGTGTTCTTTTCATATATCCCTTATCACAGGCCAGCCAACCTGTGAAGTCGCCGGTCGCAAATACACTATTCTTATAGGGTGCATGAAGAATAAGTGTTGCTGAATTACTGCCGGTATAATTGATCCCATCCTGCAAACCCGGTGGCAGCGATTCTGTTACAACGGGTCCTCTTACATACACAAAGAATGAGTCGGCTGCAAAGGAGGGTTTGTCCCAGGCTAGTACCTTGATCCAGTACTCACCATAATGTGAAGCATTAAAAGTATAAGTTACTTCATCAGGAGTCGTTCCGCTTGTTATATATTCATTATTAATGTAAAGGGTTATTGAATCTGCCGATGAAGCAGCTGCTTTTAACGGTATTTCATCATTCAGTTCCGCTATAAGCGAGAATTTTTCAGGAATCGTGAAAGTGGAATTCAGCCCTGTCTGGAAAACACTGATAAAGATATCAGGCCTTGTCTGAAGCGTCCCTGTTGAATTCCGGAATACAAGGCAGATCCTTGTAACACCATCAATGGAAGAGAGTGAATAAAAAGTCTTTATGTCCGGAGTTACAACCAGCTCATAAATATAATTACCAAGGTATTTCAGTTTTGGCTGGGTTGAATTATTTCCCCAGGATCCGATGACCTTCTGCCAGTCTGTCCCGTTTATTGTGACACCAGTGTGGACGTAGACATCGCCTGTATAATTATGAAGCTCACCGGCATCTTTGGAGGTATCATAGAAGATGCTCACCTGTTTTCCGGCCATTGGCACTGCGGGATCGGTTGTAACCATCTGGCTGAAAGATGCGTTCAAATATGTTATTAAGGTAAATACTGTGAAGAGCAGCTTTCTCATCCCATTACCGGTTTATGCCCGAATATTTCCATGTCATGTAGCGCATTCCCCTTATAACGTTACAGTCAAAATTGAAAAGGGTGTTACAATCCCAGGATGAGCCTGTGCCCCAGGAATCCTTCATTCCCGAAGTTATCCATGCCGGTTCCCAATAGAATATTCCCTTTCCTCCGCCTTTGATAATCTGCTGTGTAAGCTCTTTAAGGTAGTTGAATTGTCCGGCAGAAGTTGCCGGATAAGAAGGATCAATTTTGTTTGTATTAATGATATTGCTGTAGTTGTCAGCATTTTGAGTTGTCCAGGGATAAGCTGTTTCCATAATCATTATCTCCTTACCGAATTTTGACTTTAAGACAGCAATTGAGTTTTTGAGGTCATTTAATGCAGTGGTTGACCACATATAATAATAGGAGATACCAATGATGTCATAATCGCTTAATCCTTTTGATGAAAGACCGCTGAACCAGGAATCGACGTTTTCAGGCTGAGCGATATGAATTATTATCTTCGGTTTTATTGCACCTGTCGCACCTGCGTCCCTGACCCCCTTTATAGCCGAGTTGAGAAGGTATATCATATTGTTTTCATTTCCGTCCCACCGGTTTCCTTGAGGAAGGAGGAAGCCGGGATTTATTTCATTTCCCGTCTGAACATATTCGGGCATCAATCCGGCAAGTCCAAGCTTGTGAACAGTATTATATGTATAATCATAAATGCTGTCATGCAGTAGTATCAGCGACAATGACTTCCAGGCTTCCGGGATAACCTGTTTTGAAGGATCTGCCCAGGAATCGGAATAATGAAAGTCGAGACAAACCTGCATTCCGGCACCTTTTGCCCTTTCAATGCCTTTTTTAACATCCTCAAAATCGTTATACATCTGTGTTCCCTGTGCTCCGTATACTTCCTTTGTCCACAGGGGTGTATGGAACAGGCGGAACCTTACAACATTTGAACCATACTGGCTGAATATCCTGTAGGGATCTTCCACTTTGCCCGAATCTTTATAAACACCGCCATGATCCAGTATCTGGTTGACATATGAAAGGTCGCTTCCCATAACGAATTCGGCCGGTGTATAAACAACACGGGTTGTATCAGCCTGATTTTTATCACCCGGATCATTTTCATTCCTGTGACATGAAAAAAGTGACAGTGAAATGACAGTGATCATGCAGATGGTTCTCATAATGACGTCTTAGTTAAAAAGTAAAGTTAGCCATTCCTTGCCAAACTGAAAATTAAGAGGCTGTCTTTTCAGATGACAGCCTCTCTTATTCAATTGGCAATAGTAAATAAAGCAGCTGCAATTTTATTTTGCAGGCTCCATTGCGACTATTAAGTCAAGAAGATTGACAGTGATTTTATAATTACCAGGGGTGCCAATGAATTTGAAGTTCTTATCCCCGTCATTTGCATTTTCAAAAAGCGGGCTCACTGTGCCTTCAGCAAAATACGGATAATTATAGGAATCACCCCATCCGGCCTGCTTGAAGAAACGGAAAGTCTCAACAACAAAATCAGTGGTAGCCTGAAATATCCCGTTGCTTTTCCAGGTAAGCTTGACATAATTGGTTGCCCAGTCCCATCCACCGAGAGCAGCGCCGGTCATGAACAGAACCGGTTCATCAACAGCTGTCATTGCAACTGATTTTTGAGTCATGTTTACAGTGATCTCATAATATCCGGTTGTCCCGGTAAAACGGAAATTGGAATCCCCGTCATTTGCATTCACAAAAAGGTTGCTGACAGTTCCGGTAAAATACGGGAAGTTATATGAGGTAGGACTCCAGTTAGCTTGTTTAAAGAATCTGAAGGTTTCTCCATTGAGAAAATGGGCAACAGTTTTATAAACGTTTGGTGAGGAGCTTCTCACTTCCTTGTAGACATAAAGATCCCAGCTCCAGCCGCCTGTCGCTGCACCACACATGTAAATAGGCGGGAAGACAACCGCATAAGGTGTGACTTTTGCTTCAACAATGTCGGAAAAAACAGGACTTATGTCCGGATGCACTGTTGCTTTGACCCTGAATTGCAGATCGACAGCTGTTTCAGGAGTTAAACCGGCTGCTAACAGGAGTTTATTCATATCTCCAACAGTAACTGTTGCACTATTGGCATGAGTCACTGATACCAGATCGACCGGAGAAGAAAAATTATTAGCCTTCTTGTCGAACTGTACAACATATGTGACCACAGCAGTATATCCGTAATCGACATCAGTCCACTGGAATGTCTGGAATGTCTGAGCGGCATTATCCATCAACAGGACAAATGTGCTTGCAGACAAATTGTTCAGATCGTTCGATGAGATCGAACTCTTAATGACGACGTTTTCCTTGTCCTTTTCACAGGCAGTAAAGAACGCCATCACAAATATTAATAATATCAGATTTATCTTTTTCATATCTGTTTGTTTTTAGATTGATCAATACCCCGTGTTCTGTACAAGATTGGGATTAGCGCCCAGATCTGCATCAGGAATTGGATAGAGGTTATACTTGTCGTTTGTTGCAACACCTCCCTGAACACCGCCTTTCCACTGCCACAGGTAGTTTCCCCCCGTGAACTGACCGTACCTTATCAGGTCTGTACGGCGATAACCCTCCCAGTACAATTCCCTGGCTCTCTCATCAAGAATGAAGGCGAGTGTTAATTGGTCCTGGTTAATATTACCTAATGTGCTTCCATAAGCTTTTGTCCTTATCTCATTTACATAACCAAGAGCTGATGAAGCACTTCCGCCGGAACCACCCCGCAGAACCGCCTCAGCATACATAAGGTATGCATCGGCAAGCCTGAAAATCGGCTGGTCCGTATCGGGATGGGTACCATCCACTCCTGCACCACCGGTCGATTTGATATTCTTCCATTTTGTAACTGCATAACCGTGGTTGAAATTGAACATATCAGCAATATCTTTTGTTTGACCTGCAGTGTAGAACATTTTCCTCTTGTCAGTGTCATCTGTCGGGAATTTGTCGACAAACTGAGGTTTAGCCCTGAGACCCCACCAGCCTCCGCTGATGCCAAAGTTGGCAGGAAGCATTGAACCACCTACCTCAGCATTTATAATAAAGCAGGTTCCGCCCCATGTCTTTGTTTCCTTTCCGTCGTATGGAATGGCGAAGATGATACCCTTAGCTAAATGATTGTCAGCCATGAACATTTTTCCATAGCTATCTTCAAGCTGATACCCTGCGTCGATCACTTTTTTGGAATAGGTGACAGTCTCGGTGTATTTGCCTGTTTTGCCATATACTTCAGCGTTCAGATAAAGCCGTGCAAGAAGCATCCATGCTGAGGCCTGGTCAATACGACCGTATACATTTGTTTTAGCTGGCATAAGGGCAGGTTCAATTGCAAGAAGCTCGCTCTCAACATAGTCGAAGAGATCGGTCCTGGAGATCTGTTCAGGCAGGAAGCTTCCGACAGCATCCTCTTCGGTTGTGAATGGTACGCTTCCAAACATGTCAAGAGCATGGTAATAACTCAGTGCCCGCAGAAAACGTGCCTCAGCCCTGTAGAGAGTGATGGTGGATTTCTGGGTTTCGTTAAAACCGCGATCTGTCAGTTTGCTTTCGGTTGTCTGACGAATAAATTCATTACAGAGTGAGATCTGGTAAAAGATCCTGGAGTACATGTTGAATATGAACTCATTTGATGCCGACCAGTCCATCTCCTGATAATCTCTCAGGTTACCGTCATTCCATCCCAGGATTGCTTCATCAGTGGGCAGTTCCTGAGCATAGAAATATGCCCTGGTATACTGGCCGAATCCTTCATCAAGACCACTCAGGTCGTTGCTACCGTGAGGTCCCATCTGGCCTGACACTGCCAGACCGGCATAGACTTTGGCAAGGACTTTTTCATAGTTGTTGAAATCGTTGTAGATCTTTTCTGTTGTAAGCACGTCATCATCAAGTGGAATGGTATCCAGATCTTTTACACATGCTGTTGCAAATACTGAAAAGATGACCACAGCCGCACCTATCGATTTATATAATTTTGTTTTCATAGCCATTTCTGTATTAATGTTATAAAGTAAGGCTTATACCCAGAAGGAAGACCCTTGGCCGGGGATAAATATTATTATCAATACCGCTGAAAACCTCCGGATCAAGACCGGTATACTTGGTTATGGTGATCAGGTTCTGTGCGGTACAATAAATCCGTAAATTAAGCTTATCCTGCATCAGATTATTGAAATTATACCCGACTGAAAGATTGTCAAGTTTCATAAAGGAGCCATTTTCAATATAATAATCTGAAAAATACTGGGAGTTTTCAAAATTTGTGTTCTCCACATTTTTGACCCTGTTCGAGAGATAACCTGAAGCGGCCATATTTGCAAAGGAACCGGAACTCGAGAAGACATTGTTATAAATATAATTACCTACGTTGATACGGCCATTGAATGAAAAGTCGAGATTCTTATACCTGAACAATGATGAAAATCCCATGAATACGGTAGGAGCTGGTTTTTGATACCTGTACCTGTCATCGCCGGTAATGGCTCCGTCTTCATTGCGGTCGACATATAAACCCTCAATGGGTTTACCATCAGTATCATAGACCTGTTCCTGAATATAGAACGCATATGACGGGAACCCTACACTATGGATCTGGATCGTGTTTCCTACTCCACCTGATATCCCGCCAATGTAAATTCCTTTATAAGTCGGGTCATCTACAGCTGTCAGTTTTGTGATCTTATTGGTATTGTAGCTCGCATTAAATCCTAATTCCCAATCCATGTCAGTGGTTGCAATTGCTTTGGCGTTAATCGAAAACTCGAGCCCTCTGTTTTCAAGGTCACCGACATTTGTAACAATCTGGTTGGTAAGGTTGGTACCTGCAGGTACCGGAATTTGATTAATAAGGTCTTTTGTCTTCCTGAAATACAGGTCAATATCACCTGTGATACGGTCCTGCAGGAAACCATAATCAAGGCCAAGGTTATAGGTCGTTGTTTCTTCCCATTTAAGGTTTGCGTCGTAACCGCCTGCCCTTGAGGTCTGTATATATTTGTCGCCAAACTGGTAGTACGCTCCTGCATCAGCAAATGTGTAAATGGCCTGATAAGGATAATCATTGTCGCTGAGATTCTGCTGTCCGGTGATCCCGTATCCTAATCTCAGCTTCAGATTTGACATGATATTTTTTCTGAAGAAGTTTTCTTTCGAGATGTTCCATGCAAAAGCGGCAGAAGGGAACAGACCCCACCTGTTCTCAGGAGCAAAGCGCGAAGATCCGTCATCCCTGAGAGTGAAAGTCAGAAGGTATTTATCGAGAAGCACGTAATTCAATCTGCCAAAGAAGGAGATCAGGTAATTTTCAGATTTATAGTCAGAATCCTCATAGGTTACATTTTCATTTATCGATTTTGTAATCGTATTGCCATCCCTGTAAAAATGCTGCCATGAATACCCGGCCACTGCATTAAGACGGCTGTGCGTACCGAACTGACCTGTGTAATCAAAATAGAAATCGAGGAGTGAATTGGTTTTACTCTGCCTGTACTGGGTATCTCTGCCATTCCCGGCATATGTGGAATATGACAGGAAAGAATCGACAGGTATTCCAACAGACCCATCACTATTTGATTTATCAAGACCCAGGTTAAGTTTTGCCTTAAGGGCCGGGAAGAAATGCAATTTATATTCAAGTGTCAGGTTACCGAGAAGCCTGTTCACCGTTGAGACATCATTGTAATCATTCAGCTGGGTCAGTGGATTCATAGGTGCCACAAAAAGGGGCGTACCATCGGGATTTTTCCAGAGGAAATCTGTCGACTGGGTAGGATCCATTGACAGAGAACCGCCTATTGCACCCTGGTTTGCAAATTTATTGTTATTTGTCATGCCTTTGGCGCTCAGTTCAATCCTCAGGTGGTTGTCAAAAAATGACGGAGTAAGATTGAGTGAGCCGGTAACACGTTCCAGATTATCAGTCCTGAGGATCCCGTTCTGGTTTGTATATCCGATACTTGCCCTGTAAGGCAGCCTGCTCAGTCCGCCTGTAAAGTTCAGGTTATGATCGTTTGATAGTGCTGTACGGAAAACCTCTTTTTGCCAGTCGGTATCAGAATCACCAAGAAGAGCCTGCGCCTGGGTATTGGACTCATATTTTGTAGCGATGAGCTCACGGAATTCATCAGCAGAAAAGACTTCGACATTCTTTATAGGACTGCTTAGAGAAACACTTCCGTTGTAATTTACACTGAATGGCTGTCCCGAAGAACCTTTTTTGGTGGTGATCAGAATAACACCGTTTGATGCTCTTGAACCGTAAATTGCTGTTGCAGAGGCATCCTTAAGAACTGTAAAAGTCTCAATATCATTGGGATTAATTGTTGAAAGCGGATTCCTCATACCGGTAGGACCATCTGTATCAACAGCTACTCCATCAATAACGATAAGAGGATCATTACTGGCTCTGAGTGAGGAACCGCCCCTGATACGAATAGTGGCACCTGCGCCCGGAGCACCGCCTCCGGTGGTAATTTGTACTCCGGCCATTTTCCCGATTACCATCTCCTGAGGTGAGCTTACGATACCCGGATTAAAGTATTCTGAATTGATGGCTTTTACTGAACCGGTGGCGTCTTCTTTTCTGACAGTGCCATAGCCGATCACCACGACTTCCTGGAGTGCCTGTTCGCTGATTTCCATTACAATGTTAATAGTATTCCGTTTGTTTACCGGAATATCCTGTGCAGTGTATCCGACATATGAAACTGCCAGGGTAGACGTCGGAGCAACAGTAATGTTAAAGTTGCCGTTTATATCTGTAATAGTGCCATTGGTTGTCCCCTTTTCCTGGATCGTTACTCCGACCAGGGGAGAACCATCAGCTGCATCCGTAACCTTCCCTGAAACCCTTATTCCCTGGGCAATTATTGCACCCGAGATGAGAATTCCAAGAAAGAGTACAGAGAGCGTTGTAAAAATTCGTCTTTTCATTGGATTTTGGATTAAGATTACATTAGAATTGATTTAAAAGCTATGTATGGTATGGTTATTTCTTAAGCACATCAAAAATAATAATAAAAATGATTTACAAAGTAATTGAATGCATTAATTTTCAGACATTTAACATATGCTTCCGCAAACGTTTGAAATGCCCGCATTTGTTAAAATCAGTTATTGATTTTTATCAGAAACACCTTTTTTGCTTGACTTGTCAATACACAAAATCTTCATGAAGTGATCATTTTCCATCACTTTAGGAATTTCAGAAAATTTGATCTACCTTCGGACGTCAGGCTTCAGGAGTATCGGTACGAGACATGAACAAAGGACAGGTAACGATAAAGGATATAGCCAGGGAACTTGGAATTTCACCTTCAACAGTGTCAAAAGCACTGAAAGGACATCCTGATATAAGCAAGGAAACAAAAAAAGCCGTCAGGGAACTCGTTGATAAATGGAATTACAAACCCGATCCGATAGCATTGAGCCTGAAAGGCGGACAGAGCAAAATAATAGGTGTCATCATCCCTGAGATAGTTCATTATTTTTTCTCTACAGTGATCAGCGGAATCGAGGATCTGGCTTATGATTCAGGTTATCACGTCATGTTCTGTCAATCGAATGAAACTTATGAAAGGGAGGTACAGGCTGTTCAGACTTTGCTTTCGAGCCGTGTTGACGGAATTCTCGTTTCAGTCTCCAAGGTAACAGAGGACTTTGAGCATTTCCGGAAAATCATCAGGAACAGGATCCCTCTGGTATTTTTTGACAGGATCTGTGATGAGATTGAATCCGACAGGGTTATTGTTGATGATGAAGCCGGAGCATATGAAGCAGTAAAGCACCTTATCGGCATTGGCTGTAAGAACATTGTTCATTTTTCAGGTCCTCCGAATGTCAATATCGGAATAAACAGGAAGAACGGTTATATAAATGCACTCAGAGATCACAATTTACCTGTGTCGGATCAGAATATCATCAGATGCGACACAAACGAGGAAGCTGCGAAAGTTGTCCCCGGTTTACTCAGCAGGGCTGAAAGACCTGACGGGATCTTTGCGGTGAATGATATGACTGCAGCAGCAGCAATGAAAATAATCAAAAAGCA
>Ga0113563_10002574_pt1 | contig 10997 bp, 8 predicted proteins | sample Mud3Dept3metaG_FD_80117 | JGI IMG/M metagenome (GOLD analysis project Ga0113563, IMG submission 80117) | Freshwater wetland microbial communities from Ohio, USA, analyzing the effect of biotic and abiotic controls - Mud 3 Core 4 Depth 3... | ecosystem: Environmental > Aquatic > Freshwater >...
CATTTCGTCAAAGGCCCGAGCTTTATCCTTGACGGCATTGTCTGGTACTGGAACTTCCTGGTCGTTGGCCCAGGACTGCTGATTTATACATATTTCTATCTGATTTAATCCAAGGGGTTCTTCGCCCCCCATTTGATGCCAGGTTTGAGGTTGCTTTTGCCTCTTGCCTGGCATCAGTCTTTTCAGCGTGTTCCTCAGGCAGGCCACAAAATCGCATGCAAAATCTCCTTTTCCCTTTGTCTAACCACCTAATTTATCAGGCTTGGCAGGCTTTCCCGGACTGAACTAATTTGCACCTTGGCACTCTTGTGTTGCGAGTGCTAGAATACTCAAAAAGGAGGGCATACTATGAATATTGCGATGGACTTACCCGTTCCGACAGCCGTAGGCAGCCTGGAGGGCTATATACAAACAGTGAACCGCTTCCCTTTGCTTTCACAGGAGGAGGAGTTCGCACTGGCGACTAGCTTCAAAACCGAAAATGACTTGGATGCGGCACGCGAGTTAGTGTTATCGCATCTGCGCGTGGTAGTGAGTGTGGCGCGCGGCTTTGCCGGTTACGGACTGCCGCAGGCTGATTTGATTCAGGAGGGTAATATCGGCCTGATGAAAGCTGTGAAGCACTATGATCCTGATCGAGGTGTGCGTTTGGTATCATTTGCGCTGCATTGGATACGTGCCGAGATACATGAGTTTGTAGTGCGCAACTGGCGGTTGGTCAAGATCGCCACCACCAAAGCGCAGCGCAAGCTGTTTTTCAACCTGCGCAGTCTGAAGCAGGGGCTGGAGCCACTAAAACCGCAGCAGGTCACAGAAATTGCCAAACAGCTCAACGTCAGCGAACACGACGTGGTGGAGATGGAAGCACGCTTCGCCGGGCATGAGATTACACTGGAACCAGGCGGCAGCGACGATAATGATGAGAGTTATGCGCCGATTTATTATCTTTCCGACAGCGAAGAACTAGAACCGTCACGCATTCTGGAATCTGCCGAGCGAGATCGTCTGCAAACATCAGGCTTGGCGAATGCGTTGGGTGTTCTGGATCAGCGCAGTCGCCGTATTGTTGAAGCGCGCTGGTTGAGCGAAGGAGATGCGGCAACGCTACATGAATTGGCGGCAGAATTTAATGTGTCAGCTGAACGGATCCGCCAAATCGAGCAGAAAGCGTTAAGCAAAATGCACGCAACGCTGGCACCTACTGCCGCTTGAGCGCGGGATGGCTCTATGCTCATAGGGTGTACGGCAAAAGTATTGCCGAGCAACACAACAGCAACCAAGGAAATGTAAACACGTACTTGCGCTTTTCAGGTTAATTGAAGGAAACAAACTCCTTCCTGAACTGCACCACTTTTAGCAGGTACTGGCGTGTTTCGGCGTAAGGGAGATGATGGCGCAGTTTGTCGTACACGGCGGAAGCTGAAAGATTGTTAATTTCACGCAGCGCGGTTTCGTGCTGTTTTGCCGATGCGGAAAAAGTACGCAGCACATTACTCGGGCCGGTGTTGTAAGCGGAAATGACGCAGTACTCACGCGAAGCCGGGTCTGTCACTTCGTCCAGTTCATCGAAAGCCAGTACGTTCAAATACGCAACCCCCAGTTCTATGTTGTGCTCCGCATTGAGCAAATATTGTTTGCTGGGCATCTCGTTCAAGCCCTTGGCTCGTTTATAGGCAGCGCGTCCGCCGCTGCTGGGCACAAGTTGCATCAACCCGTAAGCAGGCGCAGAACTGACCGCAAACGGATTGAAGTTGCTCTCGGTGCGCATGATGGCAAATACCAGGCTAGGGCTGACGTTGTAGGCATGGGCGAATTTTTCCACCAGCGGGCGGTATTTTTCCGCCTGCTTGTTGGAGAAATTGCTAACCATATTAAACTTCACGAAATGTGCCTGTTTGCTGCCTGCATCGGTGTTTACGCTGCGGGTTTGCGCAAGCCTGACTAACTCCGCCGCAAAACCCTCCGCCTGCACCGGAGTGGCGATAACGCGGCCTTTAGCGTCCTGCACCAAACCCAACAGATAGGGTGCTCGATCACTGGTCAGTTTAATTGATCTATCCGAAAACAGGTCAACCGCGCGCGGGTCATCGGGGGTGAGCAGCGTGGTGACGATGGCGTTCTTAAGGCTGCTATTAAAATTCCTTTCATCCAGTGTTTCCACGGTGATCTCGCCGTGATCGAAATCCACGATGGCGCGGCTCAGATACCCCTGTGTGTATTTGACGTAGTGGGTGCGGTCGGGCAATCGCGCATCCTTCTTGCCCCACTTCATGCTGGCATTGCCGCGCAGAATGTCCATCAGATTTTCAAAGTCGCGCTGCACGTTTTTCAGGTCGCTGGCGAGTTGTAACGGGTTGTGCAGATAAGCGCGCTGTTTGCGCTTGAGCAGAGCGCGCACCGCTGCTTCGGGGCTACCGCTGGAGGCAACGGAAACAATAGTTCTGGTCGAAACGCTGTTGCATGAAGTGAGCAGTAGGATTGCCACAAGAGATAACAGAATGTCGCGCTTCATCGTGGATCTATCTGAAAAATTTAGTTTTATCAAAATTGTTTGATCAGTTAGCCGCTATGCGTGAATACGGATTTTATCGCTTCCGCAGGAACGAGATGCAAATATTGATACTCGCTACGACAGCGAAAACTTATGTGATGTTGTCGCCTTTAATTTGCTGCTAATATTACAAAATATATATTCCATCCAGAATGTGCACATCGATTCAATGGAACACGACCTCCCTTCTGCCGAAATCAGAGACCTGTTTGCCAACGGCAACCCCGCCGATGCATGGAAGAAGGTAACTCAACTCGTCCAAAGCATCAGTCCCAACCTCGACTTAACCGGGGTGCGCAACGTGTTTGACGATGTCCTGCGCTTGTTCAACGGTTCCTATTCCGGTTATAGCAGTATCCAGACACCCTACCACGACCTCCGCCATACGCTGGATGTGTTCATGTGCGCAGTGCGACTGTTGCACGGGGTGCATCTTTCCGGCAACCGGCTCAATGACGAAGAAGTTGCATTGGTTCTGGTAGCGGCCTTGCTCCATGATGTGGGCTATGCGCAGCAAACAAGCGAAGCGGAAGGGAGCGGCGCGCAACACACCCGTATCCATGTCCCGCGCGGCATCGCCTTCATGGAACAGAATCTCGGCAAGTGGCATCTTCCGTCGTCATGGAATGTACCTCTGGCATTGATCATGCGCTGTACCGATTTGGGACAAAAATTGTCCAGTCTCGACTTCCCCGATCAGCGCATACGCCTGCTCGGACAAATAGTCGGCAGTTCCGATATGGTCGGGCAAATGGCCGACCGCGCCTATCTCGAAAAGCTGTTGTTTTTATACCTCGAGTTCAAAGAAGCCGATTTTGGCAATTTCCAGAACATACATGACCTACTCAAAAAAACGCGCATCTTTTACGAGTTTATTTATGCAACCCTGGAAGGCGAGTTTGACGGTGTCCATCATTACCTGAGCCAGCATTTCAAAAACTGGATGGGCATCGACAAAAATTTATATATCGAATCCATTGAGCGCAACGTCGTTTATCTGGACAAAGTCATTACGCTGAACGAGGCCGAATGGCTTTCCATGCTTAAACGCCACGGCATCGCGCAAACCTTCCAACAAATCAGCGGTGCCGACGCGACTCCCTAGCTACCTGACCCAGGGGCAGCATCGCATTGCTTTTAAACAACCATACCACACCGCACGCACATTATTTAGCCAACTTCCGTAGCGCATCGCGTCGTCCGGAATCAATCGGGAACCGCGTCTTTTGCCGATAAATGCACCCGTTAACCCCCGCGGCAGCGCGCCGGGTTGCCGCTGCGTTATAATCGGCACACTGGTTGCATTCAAGAGAAAAAACGGACAGGCAATTGCGCGAAGCTGCGCAACTGATTATTGAGCCAACTCCCGGATGCAAATCGGCATTAAGGAGATTTAAATGAACAAACAGGAAGTCGCAATGCTCAGCAAGGAAATAGAGATGCTGATGAATGAGCGTACACGGTTGCTCAAAGTGGTCGGTGCCGCCGCAGTGCTGGTGGCGAATACCGATGCCGAGAATTTGCCGGATACGGTGGTGGATGCAGCGGAGATGCTCTCTGAAATGCTGAACGCCTTGCCCGAAGAAACGCTGAAGGACGCGCTGGAATCGGTGCGGGCCGAGGTAGAGTAAGCCAGGAATGGTAGGGTGGGAATGGAACAGCGCGCGGGGCTGATACTCACCGGCGGCGGCGCGCGTGCCGCTTATCAGGTCGGTGTGCTCAAGGCGATTGCCGAATTGCTGCCGCGCAATGCGCACAACCCTTTTCCAGTGATCTGCGGAACGTCGGCAGGCGCGCTTAATGCCGCGACTATTGCGGTGAATGCGCGCAACTTCCGCAAGGGGGTGCGCTACCTCAATAATATCTGGAAAAATTTTCACGCGAACCAAGTTTACCGTACCGACGCGCTTGGCGTATTCACCAACACCCTGTTGTGGTTGGCCGGGATCATCCTGAGCGGCATAGGAATCCACAAGCTCAAAAAAATTTCGCTGCTCGACAATTCTCCTCTGATCGAATTGCTTGACGAGGTCATGCCCTGCGAGAAAATCCAGGACAGCATCGATGCGGGGCTGTTGCACGCGTTGAGCATCACCGCATCGGGTTACGGATCGGGGCAGTCGGTTACGTTTTATCAGGGCGCGAGCGACATTGTTCCGTGGCGTCGCGCGCGTCGCGTCGGGATTCCCACCAAGATCGAGAACAAGCATCTGCTGGCATCGTCGGCGCTACCGTTCTTTTTCCCCGCGACCCTGATCAACCGCGAATATTTTGGCGATGGTTCGATGCGCCAGATCGCACCGATCAGTTCTGCTCTGCATCTGGGCGCAACGCGGCTGCTGATCATCGGTGTCACGGCCAATGAAATACGCGAACAACCCAGTCGCGGCGATATAGGCGATTATCCTTCCCTGGCGCAAATTGCCGGACACGCGCTGGACAGCCTGTTTCTAGATAGCATGGAAGTGGATTTGGAACGGGTACACCGGATCAATAATCTGGTTGCGATGATGCCGGAAGAGATGAGCAAACGCGCCGATTTCACCAGGGTGGAGGTGTTGGTAATCAAGCCCAGCCAGCCTATCGACAAAATCGCCGAGCGCTATGTCGCGGAATTCCCCTGGACGATACGCTTGTTGTTGCGCCTGATAGGAGCCGCGCATCGAAGCGGCGCGACGCTGATAAGTTATCTTTTGTCCGAGGGAAGTTTTTGCCGCGCATTGATTGATCTCGGTTATCGGGACGCAATGGAGAGGCGTGATGAAATTCTGCACTTTCTCGATATGCAGCCGCATCGGGATGAAGACATGCCGCAATGACTATGCTGCCGGGAAGTAGGAAGTGGGGAGTAGCGAGTGGCAGGAGCGTCTTGGAGGGCGAGCCATATCTTGTCGTTCATTCCAGAACCTGGCAGATGCTGCATTTGCTGGCTGATGGCGAATTCCATTCCGGCGAGGTTTTGGCAGGGCAGCTTGGCGTGTCACGCGCCAGCGTCTGCAACGCTCTGGCCGATGTTGCGAGCCACGGCGTGGAGTTGCAACGGATACGCGGGCGCGGTTATCGCCTGGCACGCCCGTGGCAACGGCTGGAACGGGATGAGATAGTGAGCTGCCTGGCGCATGATGCCGGGCAGTTCGATATCGAGGTCGTGCCGCAAGCCGCATCCAGCAATACTTTGCTGTTGCAGCGCGCAAGGCTGGAGGCAGCCGGTGGCGGGGCGCTAAACGGCAGCGTGCTGGCGGTGGAGTTGCAGACCGCCGGGCGTGGACGGGTAGGGCGTACCTGGCATTCCACTTTGGGTGGCACGCTGACGTTTTCCCTGTTGTGGAGGTTTGATTGCGGGCTGAACGCACTATCCGGCCTGAGCCTCGCCGTGGGTGTAGCCATCGCGCGCGCGCTCAACTCATTCGGTGCACAGGGTGTGCTGCTGAAATGGCCGAACGATATCCTGACCCCTCAGGGCAAGCTTGGCGGGGTGCTCATCGAAACGCAAGGCGATATGCTCGGACCGAGTACGGTGGTGATCGGTATCGGACTGAATTGCTACTTGCCGCCCAATCTGACGCGGCAGATCGACCAACCCGCCAGCGCGCTGGATGAAGTCTGCCGTAACATGCCGACGCGCAATCAGTTGCTGGCTGCGCTATTGCGGGAATTAGCGAATGTGTTGCGGCAATTTGCACAGGACGGTTTTGCAGTATGGCGGGCCGAATGGGAGCAATACCATATTTACCGCGACCGGACGGTCAAGTTGCGCATGGCCGACGGCTCGACGGTGAGCGGGATCGCGCGCGGCATCAGCGATATCGGGGAGTTGTGTCTGGAGACTGAGCAAGGGGTGCGGCGTTTCAATTCCGGGGAAGTGGGGGTGGCGGCGTGAATTTGCTGATCGACGCTGGCAATACGCGGATCAAATGGGCTATGGCTGGGGCGGGCGGAGATGGCTGGTCGCATAGCGGCGTGTTACCCGTCGAACAGGCGGGCGAACTGGCGCAATTGTTTGCCGGATATTTCGACAGGGCTGGGATGAATTCGCGCGACATACAAATCTGGGTGAGCAATGTCGCCGGTGAAGAGGTCGCGCGGCACATCCGCAATATCAGCAGCGGAGGTCTGCCCCGGTTTGTTGTCGCGCAGGAAATGCAGTGCGGTGTCCGCAACGGTTATGCCAGTGCTGCCCAGCTGGGCAGTGACCGCTGGGTAGCGTTGATCGCGGCATGGCATAGGGTACGCAGTGAATGCCTGGTGGTGAACTGCGGCACGGCCACCACGATAGATGCCTTGTCCGGTCACGGGGAATTTCTCGGTGGATTGATCTTGCCCGGCATCGAACTGATGCAGCGCAGCTTGTGCGATGCAACGGCCCAGTTGCAATTGCATGAGGGCAAATACGCGCCGTTCCCGCTGAATACCGCCGACGCGTTGTTGAGCGGCGCGATACAAGCCAGTTGTGGCGCGATTGAACGGCAGCATGCGCTGCTTGGCGATAGCACTGCGCCCGTGCTGTTGGGCGGCGGTGCAGCCGCGTTATTGCAACCCCGTCTTAACCTGCCGATACAAATGATGGATAATCCGGTGCTGCAAGGATTGTTGTTAATCGCACAGGAAGCGGGCGCGTGATGAGGGCATTATTCTGGATATTATTGTCTGCGAATGTAATTTTCTTCGCGATGATGCAATGGGGCGGGAAGCTGTCCACCGACGAGCAAACGGTACCGGCACAACCTGCGCTGCACGAGGATAAAATCAGCCTGCTGAATGCGCCGCAAAGCAGCCCAATTGTAGCGTTGTCGGCATCCGCTCCGGCCTCAACAGCGGTGGCCGCTACAGCGCAGCTAACGGCTAAACCGGATAGTTCGTGCCTGGAGTGGGGGGAGTTTTCGGGAGCGGATTTGGCGCGGGCCACGCTGGCATTGTCAGCGATCCAGCTCGGCGATAAATTAAGCCAACGCCAAATCGAGTACAACATCGGTTATTGGGTGTATATCCCACCGGTTAATGACAAGACGGCGATGGTTCAAAAAATTGCTCAGCTCAAGGCGCGCGGGGTCAAGGAGTATTTCGTGGTGCCGGAAGCGGGGCCATGGCTGAATGCCATTTCGCTGGGCGTATTCAAAACGCAAGAGGCGGCGCAAAACTTCTTTGATGATTTGCGTGCCAGAGGCGTACGTAGCGCCCAAGTCGGCGAGCGAGCCAGCAAACTCAAAGTGAACATATTTGTGTTGACCGGAGTGGAAGCGGCATCCGGAGCCAAGTTGGCCGAAATACAGAAGGATTTTCCCGGCAGCGAACTGAAAAAGATACCTTGTGCACATTGACAAGATAGGGCGGAATCTGGAGAATGCCGCGCTCTTCGCGGTGATATAGCTCAGGTGGTTAGAGCGCAGCACTCATAACGCTGAGGTCGGTGGTTCAAATCCACCTATCACCACCACGTACGTCAAGAAAAAGCCCCGCCAATCGCGGGGCTTTTTTGCATTCTAGCCCTATACCCATAGCGACTTAAGCAGTTCGGCCACAGCCGACGGTTTGCAAGCGTATCTAACTGCCATAAGCCCTAACCGATCATTCAGTAAGCCATCCGGTTTTTAACCAGAATTTACTGTTAATAGCTTGAAATACACGAGCCTTCAGGGGTATGCTATTCCATCGGAAAAGGCATACACTGTCCAGTCGCGAATCTCGATCAATGTCGATTGAGTGCGAATTCTGGGTGAGGGTAGCCAACAGATGCGTTGAAGGGAGTTGTCATGCGTTCACTTTTCATCCGTTTATTTATTCTGTCGGGTTGGTTTTCCCCCCGCTCCCGCCGCAACTGTCGCGCTGTGTTGCCGAGGTGTCACATGAGCGCCGCCATGCCCTTTGACGTGAAATTCGCGCAGCGATTCGTTCGCTCGGCTCCGCCCCCCTCGCTTCGCTCTCCCCGCTTGCGGGATAACCAGCGACTTGGCTGCGGTATTTTGCAGTCTAGTCGAATGGCTAGTTGTTTCACCCAGAGGGTTGGGGAGAGGGAAACGGGCATGGCGGGTTTCATCATCAGGGGCGGTGTCTTTGCCATGCCCGTTAGTCAAAAAATACGCCTGCTGTTCGCCATTCTGGCCGGTTTGCTTGGCGCGCCGGCCTTGGCCGCATTTACCGACAACGGCAACGGAACGGTGAGCGATACCGCCACCGGCCTGATGTGGCAACGCTGCTCAATGGGGCAGACATGGGATGGCAGCACCTGTGCCGGGAATGCGACGGGACTCACTTGGGATGCGGCGGTAGCGGCAGCGACGACCGACAGCTTCGCCGGACAGACCGGCTGGCGACTGCCCGACCTGACCGAGCTGCAATCGCTGGTGAAGGCTGGAAGCATTCCTTCGATCGACTCGGTGACCTTCCCGAATACTCCCGGGTCGATTTTCTGGTCGTCTACGGACTATATCGGCAATTCGAACGTTGGCTGGAATGTCAGTTTCAGCAGTGGTTACTCCAGCTACAACGTTAAAAGCTACGCCTATCAGGTTCGTCTTGTGCGGACCGCTCAGTCTGCCGCCGCTTTTCCGGTTTGCACCCTGATCGCATCTCCGGCTTCGATCTCAGCAGGCGGTATCGCTACTTTGACGGCCAGTTGCAGCCCCGCGGCCACTTCTTATAGCTGGACCGGTGGCACTTGCGTCGGAGATACCACCAGTACCTGCACCGTGACACCGTCGGTTACAACGACTTACACCGTGGCTGGCCTCAGCGCCAGCGGTTACGGGGCTTCCGCCGGTGCCACCGTGACGGTGACAGCAGCGCCTACACCAGTTTGCGCCCTGACCGCATCACCGGCTTCGATTTCCGCAGGCAACAGTTCTACTCTGACGGTCAGTTGCAGCCCGGCGGCGACTTCCTATCTCTGGGTGGGCGGCACATGTGCCGGCACAAGTGGCTCAAGCTGTACGGTTAATCCGTCTACTACCACCACCTATTCCGTGCTGGGTAGCAATGCCTCCGGCACGGGCAGTTATGCCAATGCCACCGTAACGGTGACATCACCCATTCTTACCGTCACACCATCCGGCACGGGTTATGGCAACGTCGCATCCAGCCCGGCGGGAATTTCCTGCTACGCTCCCGAGCCGAATGTTAATTACCTGATCGCGCCCGACTGCTCGGAGAGTTACGTCGGCGGCATCAGTGTCACGCTCACCGCCACTCCGTCTTCCGGCAGCTTCTTCTCAGGCTGGAACGGCGACTGCACCGGCACCGGCTCGTGCATCGTCCCGATGAGCACCGCCAAAAACGTCACTGCTATTTTCAAACCAGTCCCTTTCGTCGCCAGCACTACCAGTAACATCACCGCGACCAGTGCAACGATCACCACCTCGATTGCCTTCAACGCCGCCGACAAGGGCAAGCAGGGTGCGGTATTCATTACCGCCTGGGTACCCGCCAATGGCTTGGGCACGTTCGGCATATCGACCGCCGCCTCGAGCAAAGCGCTGAATGTGACCGCGACCAGCGAAAACCCCTATCTCGCGGGCAAGGTCAACAGCGGACAAATGCCCCTCAACCATCTTCTGGCAGCGGCGGATCCCAATTCCTTCGTGCTGATCCAGCGTACTACCTCCGGCTGGCAACTGGTGGTGGACGGGCAACTGATCCCCTATGCCAGCGGCGTGCTGGGCGATTCGCTGGCCGCCCAGAGCATCCTCAACAACACCGACCCGACCAACCTCACCGGCGCGCAGTTCTGCGTCGGTTACGGCACCAGCGCCGCCGACATGATCAAAGAGGGCCGAATGATACCGGTGGCAGCTATCTCCGACTCAGGCTCGACCGTCACGACCAACGGCAGTTGCAACGTCGCCACCAACCCCTACAAGGGACTCTGGTGGAATTCGGCCGAGTCCGGCTGGGGTATGAGCGTCACCCAGCATGACAATATCAATTTTGTTGCGCTTTATACCTACGATCAGAGCGCGCAACCCGTCTGGTATGTCATGTCCAGTTGCCCCATCGTCACTGCGGGCAGTTGCTCGGGCTACATTTACAAGGTGACCGGCGGCACTTCCCCGGCAGTGTCATGGAATGGAGCGAGCAAGGCGGTCAGCACGGCGGGTATTGGAAAGCTGACTTTTAGCGATGCCAATCATGGCACGTTCGAATACACCCTGAATGGGATTGCAAGTTCAAAGAATATTGAAAGGCAGTTCTTTTCCAACGGCACGGCGCAGGTTGCGGTGGATTACACCGATTTGTGGTGGAACGCCAACGAATCCGGCTGGGGTGTCGCGCTGACCCAGGATCACGGGATGATTTTTGCCGCATGGTATGTCTATAGCGCCAGCGGCAACCCGGTCTGGTACGTCGCATCCAGTTGCCCCTTGTCCGGCAGCGGCTGCACGGGCGATTTATACCAGGTCACCGGCGGGGCCGCGCTGACCGCGACATGGAACGCGAGTCTGGCGGTCACCAA
>Ga0113563_10002575_pt1 | contig 10997 bp, 7 predicted proteins | sample Mud3Dept3metaG_FD_80117 | JGI IMG/M metagenome (GOLD analysis project Ga0113563, IMG submission 80117) | Freshwater wetland microbial communities from Ohio, USA, analyzing the effect of biotic and abiotic controls - Mud 3 Core 4 Depth 3... | ecosystem: Environmental > Aquatic > Freshwater >...
CAATGCCGGTCTGCCGCCCTTTGCCGGATTCTTCTCCAAGGAAACCATCGTCGAGGCACTGCATCATGCGACAGTCCCCGGCGCCGGCTTCGCCTATGCGCTGGCGGTGGCAGGGGTTTTCATCGGCGGCTTCTACTCATTCCGGCTGGTGTTCTACGCCTTCCACGGCAGGGAACGTTTCGCCGATCCGCAACATCCCGATGTCAGGGCTGCGGACGCCGAAGCGGCTGCCGCAGCGCACCATGACGACGATCATGGACACGACACCCACGCACCGCATGAATCGCCGGCCGTGGTGTGGGTGCCGCTGGTGCTGCTGGCCATCCCGTCGGTGTGCGCCGGCTGGTTCATCGGCAGCTTTCTCTACGGCAATTATTTCGGCAGTTCGATCACCGTCAATCCCGCGCATACCGCAATGGCGACGCTGGCCCGGAACTACCACGGCGTCATCGGCATGATGACCCATGCACTGGGTACGCTGCCGTTCTTGCTGGCGGTGGCCGGTGCCGGCACTGCATGGTTCATCTATATCGTTCGTCCCGACCTGCCGGCGGTGTTGCGCCGCAGGTGGGGTGTGCTGGTGACGATACTCATGGAGAAATACGGGCTTGATCGTTTCAACGACTGGTTCTTTGCCGGCGGCGCGCGTGCGCTGGGTACGGGCCTGTGGAAGGGCGGCGATGTCGCGGTGATCGACAATCTGATGGTCAACGGCTCGGCGCGCGTCGTCGGCTGGTTTGCCGCCGTGATCCGCCAGGTGCAGTCGGGCTATATCTATCACTATGCCTTCGCGATGATCATCGGCGTGCTGCTGTTGCTGACGCTGGCCTATGTTGGTTAAAACTGAGCGGCTGAAACCGAAGAAAAAGACCTGACGATGCACGATTTGCCGTTACTGAGTCTCGCAATCTGGATGCCGATCATCGCCGGCATCGCGGTACTGTTTACTGGCGGCGACCGCAACGCGCCGGCGGCGCGGGTGATCGCGCTGATTGGCGCAGTTCTCGGTTTTGCGGTGACACTGCCGCTGTACGCGGGATTCGACCTGCAGCAAGGCAATTTCCAGTTCGTTGAACTGCGGCCATGGATCGAGTCCTTCAACGTCCATTACCACCTCGGCATCGACGGCATCTCGCTGCTGCTGATCCTGCTCAACAGTTTTACGACCGTGCTGGTGGTGATTGCCGGATGGTCGGTGATCCAGTCGCGGGTGTCCCAGTACATGGCGGCGTTTCTGGTGCTGTCCGGACTGATGAACGGTGTGTTCTCGTCACTGGATGCACTGCTGTTCTACGTGTTTTTCGAGGCGACGCTGATTCCGATGTTCATCATCATCGGCGTCTGGGGCGGTCCCAACCGCGTTTACGCGGCGCTGAAGTTCTTTCTCTACACCTTGCTCGGTTCGCTGCTGTCGCTGGTCGCGCTGATTTACCTGTACAACGCAGCCGGCGGCAGTTTCGCATTGCTCGATTTTTACGAAACGCCGCTGCCGCTTGTTGTCCAAGTAGTTGTTTTTGTTGCATTTTTTATGGCTTTTGCAGTGAAGGTACCGATGTGGCCGGTGCATACCTGGCTGCCGGATGCGCACGTCGAAGCGCCTACCGGCGGATCCGTGGTGCTGGCCGCGATCATGCTGAAACTGGGCGGATATGGTTTTTTGCGGCTGTCGCTGCCGATCGTGCCCGATGCCAGTGTCTATCTGGCGCCGGTGATCATCGTGCTGTCGCTGATTGCCGTAGTCTATATCGGGCTGGTGGCGCTGGTGCAAACCGACATGAAAAAGCTGATCGCCTATTCGTCGATTTCGCACATGGGCTTCGTGACGCTGGGCATATTCCTGTTCAATGTCCAGGGTATCGAGGGGGCGGTGATCCAGATGATTTCCCACGGTTTCGTGTCCGGTGCGCTGTTCCTGTGCGTGGGAGTGCTGTATGACCGCATGCACTCGCGGCAGATCGCCGATTACGGCGGGGTAGCCAATAAAATGCCGGTGTTTGCGGCGTTGTTCATGTTTTTTGCGATGGCCAATTCCGGTCTGCCGGGTACCAGCGGCTTCGTCGGCGAATTCCTGGTGATCATGGGGGCGGTAAAAGTGAATTTCTGGATGGCCTTTGCCGCTGCGGCGACGCTGATATTCGGCGCTGCCTACACGCTGTGGATGTACAAGCGCGTGGTGTTCGGCGCGGTGGCCAACGCCCGGGTCGAGGCCCTGCAGGAGATCAATGCCCGCGAGTTCCTGGTGCTGGGCCTGCTGGCGGTGCCGGTGCTGGTCATGGGCATCTGGCCGCAACCCTTTGCCGACGTGCTGCACGCATCGGTCAGCGAACTGCTGGCGCACGTCTCGTACAGCAAACTGCCGGTGCAATAGGCGATCACCATGGAATACATCACTCCCCTCTGGCCCGCCTATCCGGAACTGTTCCTGCTGGTGATGGCCTGCGCGATCCTGATCATCGATCTGTTCATCAGTGACGACAACCGCATCTTTACCTACGGTCTGACCCAGTTCACGCTCGCCGGCTGCGCAGTGCTGACGTTTTTTACCGGGAATGCCGAACCGGTCTACACCTTCAGCGGCATGTTCGTCGATGACCTGATGGCGGATGCACTGAAGCTGCTCACCTGCCTTGCAGTGATCACCATCCTGATCTATGCCCGCGCCTATACCGCCGCGCGGGGCATGTTCCGTGGCGAGTTCTTTGCGCTGGCGCTGTTCGCGACCCTGGGCATGATGGTGATGATCTCCGCCAATCATCTGCTGACGCTGTATCTCGGGCTCGAACTGCTGTCGCTGTCGTTATACGCGATGGTCGCCCTGCAGCGCGATTCGGTGCAGGCGACCGAGGCGGCGATGAAATACTTCGTGCTCGGTGCGCTGGCCTCCGGCATGCTGCTCTACGGCATGTCGATGCTCTATGGCGCCACCGGCACGCTGGAAATCACCGCGCTTGCCCAACTTTCTGCGGAAGGGGTGCGCACCCAGGCGGTGCTGGTGTTCGGGCTGGTGTTCATCGTTGCCGGTCTCGGTTTCAAGCTCGGCGCGGTGCCTTTCCACATGTGGGTGCCTGACGTCTATCATGGCGCCCCCACCGCGGTGACGCTGTTCATCGGCTCCGCCCCCAAGTTCGCGGCGTTTGCGATTGTGATGCGCCTGCTGGCGCAGGCGCTCGGCGCCGAGTCGCTGGTTGACGAGTGGCGGCAGATGCTGCTCATCATGGCCGTGCTGTCGATGGCCATCGGCAACCTGACTGCCATCATGCAGACCAACCTGAAGCGCATGCTCGCGTATTCGGCGATCTCGCATATGGGCTTCCTGCTGCTCGGCGTGCTCTCGGGCACCATCGACGGCTACGGCGCGAGCATGTTTTACGTTGTCGTCTATGTGCTGACGACGCTGGGTTCATTCGGCGTGATCCTGCTGCTGACGCGGGACGGTTTCGAGGCCGAGAATCTGGACGACTACAAGGGCCTCAACCAGCGCAGTCCCTGGTATGCGTTCCTGATGCTGCTGTTGATGTTCTCGATGGCGGGCATACCGCCGACGGTGGGTTTTTACGCCAAGCTGTCGGTGCTGCAGGCCGTGGTGCAGATGGGGCTGTGGTGGGTGGCGGTGATCGCAGTGACATTTTCGCTGATCGGTGCGTTCTACTACCTGCGTGTCGTCAAGCTGATGTATTTCGATGCGCCGCAGGATGATGCCCCGGTCAAGGCCGCAGGCGATGTGCGTGCGGTGCTGTCGGTCAACGGTCTCGCGATGATCGTGCTGGGGATCGCACCGCAGCCGCTGATGGTGCTTTGCATCGAAGCCGTCCGCGCGTCCGTCTGATTCCGGCGTAGTCCGAGCCCGTGCGCAGGCGCGAACCGGCATGAAATCCCGCGAGTCCGGAGACTTTACCGAAACGCGCATCTCCTCGGAGGCCGTATTCGACGGCAGGCTGTTGCACGTCAGGCGCGACATCGTGCGCCTGCCCGACGGCGGCGAGGCGGTGCGCGAATATATCCGGCATCCGGGTGCGGCGATGATCATTGCCCAGCCCGATCCCGATTCCATCATTCTCGAGCGGCAGTACCGTTATCCTCTTGCGCGGCATTTCATCGAGCTGCCGGCGGGCAAGATCAATCCGGGAGAGGATGCGCTGACCACTGCGCAGCGGGAACTGCGCGAGGAGTGCGGTTACGCCGCCGCCGAATGGCGGCATCTGGCAACGCTGCATCCCTGCATCGGTTATGCCGATGAACGCATCGAACTCTATCTGGCCGGGGAGCTGACGCAGGTCGGCAGTGCGCTCGACGAAGGAGAATTCCTGGAGGTGCTGACGGTGCCGCTCACTCAGGCACTGGCCTGGGTGCGTGATGGCACAATTACCGAAGCCAAGGCCGTGACCGGCCTGTTGTGGGCCGAGAAAATCCGTAAAGGCGAATGGTAGGCGGGGTGGTCCCGGTTCAGGCGCGTGCCGACCCGCGCGACCGCGGGCGCATACCCTCACCGAGACGCGCCACCGGCTGCAGAAAGTTGCCCTGGGCATACAGCGTGCCCGCATCCTTCAGCAGTTTCAGCGTTTCAGCGTTTTCAACGCCTTTGGCGACGACCTGTCGCTTCAGGTCATGTGCCAGCCCGTTGACGGCCTTGATGAACACGCGGCTCTCCGCGTTGTCCCGCAGGTCCTGGGTGAAGCTGTTGTTGATTTTCAGGTAATCGACCGCAAAGCGCTTCAGGTAATAGAACGAGCTGAATCCGGTGCCGAAATCGTCGAGCGCAAAGCGCACGCCGAGCGGCCGCAACTGATCGATGAATGCTGCCGTGGCGTCGATGTTTTCCATCGCCGCTTTTTCGCTGACTTCGAAGACCAGGCGCTCACCCGGCACCTCCGAAGTCTGCACGATTTCTGCCAGTTCCCTGACCCAGATGCTGTCCGAGATCGATGCGGCAGACAGGTTGACCGAATAACGCTGCATCGGCATGCGGGTGCGCTCGTGAATGTGGGTCAGTAACCGGGCGACCACGCGCTGGTCCAGCGCGGGGGCGTAGCCCAGGGACTCCGCAGTACCCATGAACTGCTGTGCAGGGGCCCAGGCACCGTGCTCATCGCGGATCCGCAAGAAAATTTCATGATGCATCGTGGTGCCGGTACGGATCTCCACGGCGGGTTGCACGTAGAGCGAAAGCTCGTCCTGATCGAGAGACTCGCTGATCAGCCGCGACCAGTAGGTGCGGCGGTGAGTGGCGCGCAGCGCATCGGATGCGGGATTAAACAGCTCGACGCGGTTGCGCCCCTGATCCTTGGCCTGATACGTTGCGGCATCCATGGCGGCGAGCAGCGTGGCCCAGTCGTTGCCGTGAAAAGGATACATGGCCACCCCGATCGAGGCGGTAATGCTGGACACGACGCGGTTGCGCGCAGTTTCCAGCCGGTAGTTCTGTATGGCCTCGAGTGCGACGGCGGCCGTGGTCTGCGCGTCCTCGCGCAATGCGTCGGCCAGATGCAGCACGAACTGATCCTCGCCGATGCGGAACAGTTCGCCGTTGCGGTCGCGCGCGACGCTGCGCAGCACGCCGGACAGGCTGACGACGAGTTGATCGGCTGCGCCGTGGCCAAAAGCGGTATTGACGCGCTTGAAATGATCCATGTCGATCATCACGACAGCGCCGACCTGGCCGGTCTGCAGCGCGGCCTCGACCTGGCGCTTCAGCGCGTCACGGTTGGGCAGGTCGGTCAGCGCGTCATGCAGCGACACATGTTCGGCACGGCGGATCGCCAGATGCTGTTCGGTGACGTCGCGGGCAGTGCCGCGGATACCGAGCATCTCGCCGTTCTCGTCGCGCGTGATGCGCGCATTGATGCCGATCCAGCGGTCTTCGCCGCGCGCAGTTGTCAGATGGGTAACGTGGTTCTGGACTTCGCCGCTGCGGCGCAGCATCGACAAAAAGCGACGGTTGGGGACATGCGCGCCATTGGCCTCGAAGCTGAAAAAGCAGCGCCCGATCAGATCGCGCGGCGCCAATCCAAAAATCTCGTGGGCCGCGGCATTGAGGTAGGTGAAGCGTCCTTCGGCGTCGGTCTGCCAGATCAGATCATGCGAGGTTTCGACGAGATCGCGATAGCGGCCTTCGCTTTCGATCAGCAACTGGATGATCCGGCGTTTTTCAGCGAGTGTGCGCTTGATGCTGGCCAGTTCACGCGAGGTTTTCTCGGCGAATGCGCCGCCGTTGGCCTGGACCAGGCGGTCGATCACTTCCCTGGGGTAGCGGCGATGGCCGCCCTCGGTGCGCTGGGCGCCCAAGATGCCCTGCTCATCCCAGCGACGCAATTTCTGCGCCGAGATGCCGAGCGCCTGTGAAGTCTGCTCGATAGTGTAGTGATCCGTATCGGACATGCGGTCGGTCTCGGTTGGCCCGGGGGATGACGGCTGCTTCACCGGCAGTGTAGCAGAGCCTTCAGAGCCTTGTCTGGTGACGTCCGACTGCGGCTGTTTCTGCATCTTTTGTCCCGCTTCTCCGGGTCAGTGGATGACGGCTGCCGGCTCCTGCAGGCCATTTTGCCGCGATACCAGCCGCTGCATCAGTTTCAGGTCCCGGGTGGTCAGCCGAAGGGCGGCGTCGACCCAGACGCTGACTACATCCAGCAGTTCCTCATAGGTAATCTGGTGTACACGGCGACGGACGGCGGCGAGCGCGGCAAGACCATTGCGGGAACGGCTGCGCTGCTTGATCAGGGCGTTGACGGCGGCAACACCTTCGCCGTCTTCGGCGACGACATCGATGACGCCCAGGTTGCGCATTTCATCGGCACTGTAGATTTTTCCCGACGAGATGATCTCTTCCGCCGTGCGCTGTCCGACCTTGCGGTCGAGGAAAGAATACGCACCCATGCCCGGGAACAGGTTGAAGAGTATTTCCGGGAAGCCGAAGCGCGAACCGCGTTCGGTGACGATGACATCGCTCGACAATGCGGCTTCAAACCCGCCGCCCAGGCATTCGCCTTGCACCAGAGAGACGGTCGTCACGGGCAGGTCATGGCCGACATAGTTGCGATACAGCACGTCGATGCAGGCGCGGCCATAGGCGGTCAGTGCCGCACGGTCGCGACGGTCGATTTTCTGCCGGAACAGATCGAGGTCGCCGCCGAGATTGAACACGCCCGGCATGCCCGAGGCGAGGATCACGTATTCGATGGGCTCCGAAGTATCGCCGCAATCGATCTGGCCCTCGCTGCCGGAGAGAAAACTGTAGTAGGCGCGAATGTCGGCGAGCAGTCCCGGGTTGAAACAGGGGCGCGGCGCCGCTGTCCAGTGCGACCACAATGCGCGGGTCTGTCGGTCAAAACGTGCCTGCAGCTGGGGCGAGAAGCGGAACTCGGTGGCAGTGCTGAAATCCGGGCGCACGACGGCGTGGTGGACATCGATAACGGCGGCAGGCACTTGCATTTCCATGATATATCCCCTGTGGTTGAATATCGATTCTGAAGTAACAGCTTCCCCAGCAAGCATTAAAGGTCAGGAAGCACACGCGGGCAAATCTAACAAATTGGGAGATTTTAAATTAATCCAATAAAAACAGATAGTTATAAGTGTTTTTTGTTGCAATTTGTCAACAACACAATAGGTTGTGGTATTTCGCTTTGCGCGCACTTCTAACTGCGGTTTCGCATCCGATTCGGCGTTTGACTGCGACACACAGAGCAGCTAAAAAGGATGTGTTGCGAAAAAAATCTTTCCTACGGCGTACTGTTGCGGATTAATACGTGCTGCGCGCACTGCTCAGATTGATTCTGGATGTGATGTTCCGCGTGCGCACCACCGGAGACGTCAGCCAATTGACGCGTGGCCGGCCGCTGGTCCTCGCCAATCATGATTCGCTGCTCGATGCCCTGCTGATCGCGGTATTTCTGCCCGCACAGCCGCTGATGGTGCTGCCGCGCGCGCTCGCCAGGCACTGGATCGGTACGCTGGTGCGGCGCGTTGCGGATTGCATTGAGCCGGATGCGGGCAGCGGGGATGCGCTAAAGCGCGTGGTGCGGGCGGTGCGCGCCGGGCAGCTGGTGGTCATGTTTCCACAGGACCGGGTGACCACCACCGGCAGCGGCATGAAGATCTACGGTGCCGCCGGTGTCGTTGCCGTGCGTGCAGATGCTGATGTCATTCCGCTGCGCATCCGCGGTACGCTGCATACGCGTTGGGCGGCGACCAGTGCCCGCTGGCCCCGCGCCCGCTTCCCGCGCGTGACATTGCAAGTCCAGCCTGCCACCCGCTGTTCGCGGCCCGCTGCCGGCGTTGCCGGCCTGCGGCGCCAGCGCATCAACGACGAAATTCAGGGCATCATGCATAAGGCCATGGTGGCGGCGGAGCCGCACCGTGCGCTGTTCGATGCGCTGCTCGACGCGGTGGAGATGCATGGCCGCCGCACGCACATCATCGAGGATGTCCGGGGGCAAATACGCACTTACGGCGATTTGCTGAAAGGCAGTCTTGCGCTGGGCCGACTCAGCGCAAAATTCACTGCACCGGGCGAGCGCGTCGGGGTGCTGCTGCCCAACATCGGGGCGACCGTATGCCTGGTATTCGGTCTGGCATCCCGCGGCCGGGTGGCGGCGATGCTCAACTATTCCAGCGGTGTCGAGTCGGTGCGCGGCGCCTGTGCCGCGGCGACCGTGAGGACGGTCATCACTTCCCGTAGTTTCGTTGACGTTGCACGTCTCGAGCCGCTGCTGGCCGGGCTGTCCGGTTGCCGTATCGTCTATATCGAAGATCTGCGCGCCACGATGGGGCTGCGCGACAAGCTGTGGATATTGCGGGCGATGCTGCGACCCCGCAGCGCACTGCCGCCGCAGGATCCGGCGACCACGGCGGCCGTACTGTTCACCTCGGGCTCGGAGGCACGGCCCAAGGGCGTGGCGCTGTCGCACGACGGCGTACTGGCGTCAATGGTGCAGCTGCGCACCGTGATCGACTTTGGTCCTGACGACAAGTTCTTGAACGCGCTGCCGATGTATCACATCTTCGGTCTGGTCGTCGGCACGCTGATGCCGTTGCTGACCGGCACGCGACTGTTCCTCTACACCAATCCGCTGCATTACAAGGTGATCCCGGAATACGCGTATACCCGTGACTGCACCTATATCTTCGGTACCAGTACCTTCCTCGGCAATTACGCCCGCCAGGCCCACCCCTATGATTTCTACCGCATGCGGTTTGTGATCTCCGGCGGGGAAAAACTGCATCCCGAGGTGGCGCAACTGTGGTTTGCGAAGTTCGGCCTGCGCGTGCACGAGGGCTACGGCGCGACCGAATGCGGTCCGGCGATGGCATTCAACGCCCCGCTGACCTATCGCGGGGGCACGGTCGGCCGCTTCCTGCCGGGCATCGCTTACCGCATCGTGCCCGTGCCCGGCATCGAGCAGGGCGGATTGCTCCACGTCCGCGGCCCCAACCTGATGCAGGGTTATTTTTTCCACGAAGCACCGGGCGTGATGCAAACGCCGCGCTCCGAGGTCGGCGAGGGCTGGTACAACACCGGCGACGTGGTCAGCGTCGATGAGGACGGATTCGTCACGGTCCACGGGCGCGTCAAACGCTTCGCCAAGATTGCCGGCGAAATGGTCTCGCTCGAGCGGGTGGAATACATCGCCTACCAGGCCTCGCCCGGTTTCAAGCACGCTGCCGTGGTCGAGATGACGCGCTCCGGCGAAAGTACCGTACTGCTGACGACCGACCCCAGGCTGGACCGGATCGCACTCCACAACGCAGCGCGGCGGATCAGCGCGCAGGACCTGGCAGTGGCGCGGCGGGTGGTCAAGGTCGATACCCTGCCGCTGCTCGGTTCCGGCAAAGTGGACTACGTCACGTTGAAGGATATGGTGGTGTTCTGATGACGTCTCCGGCGCGGGGAAAACCCGTGGTCGTCGCCCAGTTCTCCGATCTGCATGTGATGGCTGCAGGTCAGCGCAACGAGTACGGCGTCGACGCCGCGGCAGGCCTGATGCGCTGCATCGAGCACCTCGGGGCCCTGGACACCGCGCCGGATCTGCTGGTCGCCAGCGGCGATCTGGTCGATGCGGGAACAGCGGAGGAATATCGGCGGGTGCGCGAATTGCTGGCGCGTGTCGAGGTGCCGGTGTGCCTGATGCCGGGCAACCATGATCGGCGTTCCCCGCTGCGGCAGGTGTTCCACGACCAGGACTATCTCGGGCGCAGCGGCCGCATCCATTACCAGCGGATGGTCCGCGACTTGCGGGTGATTGCACTCGACAGTGTGATCGAGGGTCGCGAGGGCGGTGACCTGGATGATGTGCAGCTGCAGTGGCTGGATGATCTGCTGTGTGATCGGCCGGAGCAACCGGCACTGGTATTCATGCATCATCCGCCGGTAGCCACCGGGTTTTCACGCATGGACCGGATTTCAGTTTCAGGGGAGAGCGCGCAACGGCTCGGCCGGATCATTGCCGACCATCCGCAGGTGCGGGCTGTGCTGTGCGGCCATGTGCATCGCAGCGTGCAGGCGCTCTGGCAGGGCACCCAGGTGTCGGTATGCCCGAGTACGGCATTCCAGGCGCGGCTCAGGCTCGGACCCGGCAGGTTTGAGGCGTCGCCAGACGAGCCACCCGCTTACCAGCTGCATTACTGGGACGGCTGCAATCTGGCGACGCATACCGTCACGGTGTAAGTGTGCGGTTCCCGAGGTGGATCGGCCGCGCCGTTCAGCGCGGCTCGTCGGGGAGCGGCGGCAGTGAGCGCAGGTAGGCGATGATGGCCGCGAGATCTTCAGCCGTGAGGCGGCTCAACGTGTTGGTGACGACCTCTCCCATCGACTCTGCCGTAACGTCGCCGTCCGCGGTGAGGCCGGTGGTCAGGAAATCCTTCAGTTCACCGTCAACCCATTTTTTCAGCCGCGTTGGCGTCAGGTTGGGGACACCTTTGCCGTCCGGTCCTTTGCCGCCCGCGAGAAAGCGGTCACGTTTCGGTCCGCCCAGGATGTTGCGCGGCGTATGGCATTCGCCGCA
>Ga0113563_10002576_pt1 | contig 10996 bp, 7 predicted proteins | sample Mud3Dept3metaG_FD_80117 | JGI IMG/M metagenome (GOLD analysis project Ga0113563, IMG submission 80117) | Freshwater wetland microbial communities from Ohio, USA, analyzing the effect of biotic and abiotic controls - Mud 3 Core 4 Depth 3... | ecosystem: Environmental > Aquatic > Freshwater >...
AATCCAAAGATTCGTAAACATTTTTTTTTCCCCATGGTGATTCACCTTTTGCAGATACTTCTTCGTGGTATGAGCAAAAAAAAAAGAAAGAGAAAAAGTGGGGATCAATACCCCATGAGATGTCGTAGGACTGGGAACAAATGAGGGAACATCCCAAAGAGGTGGCTTAGCAGAGCTTGGATCGAGAACCGATACTCTTTAGGCATCGTTATGTCCAGTGTTCCCCAGTCGCTTTCATCACCGATTGTGTCTTTTGCCTTGATTTTAACGGTAAACGTTCCTTGCTCACTCCAGCTATGGGTTATGGTAGCATCAGCCCCTGAATTGTACGGGCCAAGCCAGTCGCTTGTGGTGCCGTCTCCCCAGTCTATGTAGTAGAACACATCATCTTCGTTTGCATCTGTTGTGGACATCTTAAAAAGATATGCTTTTCCTGGTGCACCAGACGCAGGACCTGTGATTGTCGGAGTGTCCGGGGCATCATTTAGGACAATGGTGATAGTCAAAGGATCTGACCAGTCGCTCGTTGCTCCGTTGATGTCTTTTGCTTTTACTTTCACCGTGTAATTACCAATAGCGGACCAAGCATGAGATCCCGCAACGGTGAGGCCTGATGAATACGGTCCAAGCCAGCCACTGTTGCTCCCATCATCCCAGTCGAACAGATAATAGACCTGGTCGTTGTTCGGATCAGTACTCATGCTGGTAAATGTGTATTGTTTGTTGATCGTCCCATGAGTTGGTCCATAGGGTGTGGATGGTTTTGCTGGTGGATCGCTAGTGGTAACCGGTCCCATGCTCAAATCAGGGTTCCCAAAGATAGATCCCCATTCAAAGGTCTCCATATAGGTTCCGGCTGTCCATAAGTCATTGACATACATTTCTCGTAACGACCATTGAAGCGCTTGACCTTGGGTGTAATTTCCTGAGGTGCAACAGGTGGTGAAGAAATAATCAAGCGACTGACTTGAGCCATCCATCGGGTTGTTCCAACCAGGCATTCCATAGGCGACCTTATTCGACCCAAGGAATCCGATCGCTCCCTGTTTCAGCATCGCTTGACCAATGTTAAGGTAATCCGTATCGGAGTTACTGCAGGAATCTGCAAAAACAATAGATGGGAACTCATCGTTCAATAAAAGACACGTGCCTTCATCAACGAAAGGTTGCGAGGGATAATACTCATAGGCTGCATCAGGTGAGCCATGTCCTGCCCAGTCAACAAACGCATAACTCCCCGTGGACCAGACTGATTCGACATTGTTATAAGTAGCATCATAGTCACAAGGATACGGGGATTGTGCATCCTCATACATCCGGGTCATCGTCCAGTCTGTCATCCATTCCTGATCAACTTTTGCTTCCATCAATACTGCATTGTCTGTATCCGGCCAGAAAAACGTTCCAATGAGGAGGATGTTTTTCTTAAAAGCATCATCCTGGTTCTGTTCATAGGCGACGGTTTTTTCACAGATGCTTTGGACCGTATCAGGGTCACTCCAGGGGATACGCCCTGTGTTGACCTCTGTTGCAAAATCAATAGGATCAGAGCTTTCTCCATACTGATGATCTCCATCAGGATCCCAGGATTGAGAATCAGGTAACGACAACTCTGCATAGTAATAATCGGTTTCAGGGTCTTGCCAGGTGGTTCGCATGGGAACATCATCTACATCACCAATGAGACAGACATCAAGAATACCCCAGCTGTCCGAAGGGTATTTTTCTAGCAGGAAGGTTCTCATTTTCGCTGAGAGATCCCATCCTTCGTAATAGCTCGCAATCCATTCAGTGGTGACCACATTCACGTTACGTCCTTTCGCACTTTCCCAATCTGCAAGTGCTGTCACGGATGAAGTGAGGGCGTCGGTGGTGATGATAACATAATCGTATTGCTCTCTGTTTACTGTTGTTTCTGGATACCAGTTCTTCGCTTGATGGTAGTTCAGAATGATTTCTTCTGCTTTCTGTTCTGCCGTTGGAATGTTATCTCCAATAATATCTGCTGAGGTGAATCCATTTGGTATCGAATAATAGATATTCACCGTGATATCTGGATAATAGAATAATTTCCCAGAAAGTGGATAATAAATAATCGGGGTGATTCGTACATCAACGAGATTGTATTTACGATATCCACCAGTGCCTACAAGCTCCCCGATTGATTGCGGGTATGGTTCATCCTGGTTATACACTGATTTGAAATTCTCATCGTATTGTTGTTGATCACGAGCACTCATTGTTGGATCCTCAAGACCAATCACCTTTGCAAGAGGATTTGGGGAGATTTTATAAGTCCCGGGTATCAGAATTTTATTACCTTCAAATGAGATTTTGTCGACTACCGCCCCTGGTGGAATCGCAATTGAAAAAATTTTCGAAGGCAGGTTTGGTTTTCCTGGAATGAGCAACCGACCGAAATTTTCTATGGAGATGCCAAGACCTTGTTTTTCTTTTACAAATTCATAGGATCCCACGGGGATCGTGACGGTTACTACACCAGGTTCGATTGTTGATTTTTTTGTTTCTTGTAGCAAGTTTGTCGCACTCACTAACGCACCGCTAATCATTAGCATACTTACAAAAATACCTAATAGTTTTTTCATCATTAACAACTACCTCGTCCGATATAAATATAAAAATAATACAGGGGGAAGTAGTATTTAAACCTTCATATAAAAAAAATTTTAGATGATATTTCTTTAATGTTAAAAATGGAAAAAAAAATTGGAAATAAAACCATAACAAATTCATCAAAAAAAGAAAAAACCTCGTTTTAAATAAGTTACTTGATTATTGATGACCTTTTGTATTGTAAAAAAAGAAGCGACGATTTATCTCCCTAAAAAATTCTTTTTCTTAAATACGTTTATATATTACTTAAGTATAAACAAATACAGTTCGGGGGACCCTTATGAGGAAGATACATAATTTATTAATAAAATCAACAACAAGCCTTCTTTTTTTAGTATTGATCACCACCTCTACCAGCCAGATGCTCATTGATGCCAAAAAGGACAGTGTATATACTTCACCCTCAAACGATTTTGAAGATGGGACTCTATCAATAATGACCTGGGAAGACCTTTTTGATAATACCACAAAGATTGACACAAACCCACCGGGCGCAGGTCAATCTGATAATTATCTTGTCTCAGCTGGGCAGGTTTCTATGGTGAATACGTACCCCTCGTGGACAGATCCTGCATGGACGAAAATGAAGCCGATTACGATAACCAATACTGCTGGTCAGACACTCACCAATACTATTGTTTATTTTGTCGTTGCTCATGAATCAGGGATGCAGTCGCAATATCAGGATATCCGTTTTAAACACGAAAACAATCCAACAACCTGGTTGAACTATTGGATTGAGCGGTATAACAGCACCACAGCTCACGTCTGGGTAAAAATACCAAGCGTACCTATGGGGACAAGTACGATGTATCTCTTTTATGGGAATCCTTCCGCTTCGAGTCAAAGTAGTTATCCTGGTGTATTTAGTTGGACTTCTTTTTGGGCTGATGATGAAAAAACGACTCTCCATGCGAACAATGAAGGGACGTGGGATGCAGACGTCAGTTATGGGAACAATGAGTTTTTGATTGCATGGGAGGAAGGCCAGCCTTATTACCCTCCCTACGCTTTTGGTTATAAACAAGAAATTAGAGCATCCATGTATGACATCTATGGGAATAAAATTGTTGATGATGAGCAGGTTTTTAATGATGGTAGTTTTTATTATAGAAATGAGAATCCATCGATTGATTATGGTGGGGGGAAATATTTTGTCGCATGGGAGCATTATGACACCGTCGCAGATCCAAGTGTCACGACGATGGATATTAAAGCAAGGACTGTGACGCGAAATGGTGATTTGTTACAGCTTGGTTCGGTGATTGATGTCTGCACTGCATCCAATTGTCAGGCAGATGCAAATGTTCAGTTTGATTCAGTGAACAATCACTTCTGCGTCGTCTGGGAGGATGCTCGAAACGGTGGAACAAATTATAATATCTATGGTCGTCTCTATGATACAAATGGAAATCCTGTTGGAAGTGAAAAAGGGATTGCGACAGCAACCAATAATCAATGTGAACCATGGGTTGCTTTCGATCCGATTCATGAACAGTATATGATGGTGTGGGAGGAAGGAATCACCCCTGATAATGGTCCGTTTAGTATCAAAGCAGGACTTTTTGATGAAACCCTCACTCAGATAGGTAGCACTATTACGATTGCAACAGGGAGTGATGCTATGGATTATAATTTCCCCTGTGTAGAGTTCAATCAGCAGACCCAGCGATTTCTCGTCACCTGGAATAATGATGATATCAGCTCAAATGATTGGTGGGGGAACCTCTGGGGGAAAATTTTTGATTCCTCTGGGAATGTCGTTGTCAACACCTTTCAAATCAAATCCGGGGAATATGTTCGTACTGATATCGTTCCATATTTTTCATCATCCTTCTTTGTCTCATTCAATAGCAAAGGAACCAGCGGATCAGGATTAATATGGGGGAAGATTCTTTCTTCCACCGGTGAATTAATCGGAGGTGATATTCAAGTATCGACGAGCGCCTCAGCTCTCGCAGACTGGGCGAATATCGCTGTGGGGAACAACCAGGTGTTTGTTGGGTGGGAAGATCTTCGGATCACGTACCCATCACCGTGGGATAACATGCCTGATGTCTATAGTAATCTGTTGTCCTCTTCACAAGCAGGATCAGCAGTGACCTATACCATAGGCACAGAGAAACAACTTATCTTATCTGCTCATATCACCACTATCAGGATTACTCCTGCGAACTTCCATCATTGGGACGTGTTCAACGCGACGTATCTAGATGGAAGTATCAGCTTTGATGTCCTCGATGGCATATCCGGGGCGATGCTTCTCCAAAATGTTCCCCCCGGATCAAATCTTTTTACTCAAGGTATCCTTGCATCGACCATTCGGTTGAAAGCAACCTTCACCAGAGCAAATCCTTCGACGACACCAAAGCTTGACAAATGGAACGTGAAATGGCAGACCAATGAACCACCAATGATACCAAGCAATCCCAGCCCTGCCAACACATCCACTGATGTTTCGGTTACCGCTGATCTCAGTTGGTCTGGTGGGGATCCAAATGGGGACCCTGTCACCTACGATGTGTATTTTGGATTAACCAATCCACCAGGAAAAATCGTCAGCAACCAGACTGGAACGATGTATGATCCTGGTGTAATGAATTATGGAGCTATTTATTATTGGAGGATCGTCTCGTGGGATAATCATGGAGCCTTTACTAGTGGTCCTCTCTGGCTTTTTACTACGCATAACGATGCTCCGAACCAGCCGAGTAATCCAATCCCTCCTAATGGGGCAACGAGTGTTTCTGTCGATGTTGATCTCAGTTGGTCTGGTGGCGATCCAAATCCTGGTGATGTAGTCACCTATGATGTGTTTTTTGGTTCTTCTACTCCACCAGGTAAGGTTTCTGCGAACCAATCTACCCTTCTGTACGACCCTGGGACACTATCCTACAACACACAGTATTACTGGAGAATTGTCGCCTGGGACATTCATGGTGCTTCGACCCCCGGGGTGATATGGAGCTTTATAACGGAAAATAGAGCACCGTACCCACCGAGCTCCCCGTCTCCGCCTCATGCAGCAACAGGGATTAGTGTCATGGTCGATTTAAGCTGGATAGGTGGTGATCCTGATGGTGATACTGTCACCTATGATGTGTATTTTGGTACGAGTAGTTCACCACCAAAACTAAGTGGGAATCAATCAGCAACAACATATGACCTGCCGGTATTAAATTTCGGAACCACCTATTATTGGAAGATAATCGCCTGGGATGCACATGGTGCGAGCTCAGTTGGTCCTCTATGGAGTTTTATGACAAACTCTCTTCCCTATGAGCCAAATAATCCAAATCCAACGAACCATGCAACCAATGTTGATATCAATACCGATCTGAGTTGGACCGGTGGTGATCCTGATGGTGATCCAGTCACCTATGATGTGTATTTCGGAACAACATCTCCTCCGCCAAAAGTTACAAGCAATCAATCTGGGACAATCTATGATCCTGGAACTCTGAATTATTTAGTGACGTATTATTGGAAGATCGTTGCATGGGACGCCCATGGTGCTTTAAAAGCCGGTGCTATATGGGATTTCACCACCACATTCATCCCAAATAACCCTCCCTATATCCCGAACAATCCGAACCCACAGAACAATTCAAACAATGTTCCTATCACCACTGATTTAAGCTGGACTGGCGGGGACCCTGACCCTGGTGACACTGTGACCTACGATGTGTATTTTGGATCAACCAATCCACCACCACTTGTGATGATAGGGCTTCCAGCCACGACCTATGATCTGGGGACGCTTGGGTACTCAACTACGTATTATTGGAAGATTATCTCTTGGGATAATCGTGGGGCATCTACTCAAGGCCCGCTCTGGGTGTTTACCACCATGTCAGTACCAAACAATCCACCATACGCCCCAAATACGCCCACTCCTATGAATCATGCGGTTGGTGTGAACATTAGCGCTGATCTTGGGTGGAATGGCGGTGATCCTGATCCAGGGGACACTGTCCTGTACGATATGTATTTTGGTGCGACGAATCCACCACCTAAAATCAGTAGTAACCAATCTAGCACTTCATATGATCCAGGTACTCTGAGTTTTGATACAACCTACTATTGGAAGATTGTCGCCTGGGATAATCATGGTGCTTCAACCATGGGTCCTCTCTGGGATTTTTCAACTGAAAGCCTGGTGAATAATCCCCCCTATCTTCCTTCTGATCCCGAGCCTTCGAACCATGCGATAAATGTAGATATTCAGACTGATATCAGTTGGAATGGGGGAGACCCTGACCCGGGTGATACCGTGACCTATGATGTGTTTTTTGGTTCAATATCCCCGCCTCCAAGAGTGGTCAGCAATCAGACTTCCACAAGCTATGAACCAGGTACCCTATCCTATGAAACAACCTATTATTGGAAGATAATCGCCTGGGATAATCATGGTGCGTCAACACAGGGTTCTCTGTGGGATTTCACAACAATGGTCGAACCAAATAACCCACCGTATCCCCCCTCTGATCCATCTCCGTCAGATGGAGCAACTGATGTCGATATCTCTGTGGAGCTGAGTTGGACTGGTGGGGACCCTGATGGTGATCCTGTCACGTATGATGTTTATTTCGGAACATCTTCTCCTCCGGTTCAAGTGGCAGCAAATCAATCCGCCTCCTCCTATACTCCTGGGTCTTTGGAGTATATGACCACCTATTATTGGATGATTGTTTCATGGGATGACTTGGGTCTTTCGACACCAGGTGATCAATGGTTATTTACAACACAGTCAGAACCAAATAATCCCCCCTATCCACCAAGCGATCCCTCACCGATTGATGGGGCTATCGATGTCGATATTCACACCATGCTCAGCTGGGTTGGAGGTGATCCTGATCCTGGTGATATCGTTACCTATGATGTGTATTTTGGGACGTCTTCTTCGCCACCTCAACTTATCGGTAATCAGACTGATTCTTCATATCAACCATCAACATTACAAGAGAATACGACCTATTACTGGCGCATCGTCGCATGGGATGCACAGCAATCGTCAAGTGCCGGTCCCTTATGGAGTTTTACTTCAGAAATCCTGGGTGATATCACGCCCCCTGCTGTTCAAATCACGAAACCTGATAACGCACTCTATATCCGAAATGATAGAGTGTTTCCATTTTTCGTACCACTTGTCCTCTTTGAAATCGATGTTCAGGTTACTGCGTCAGATGCTGAGTCAGGGATTGAACGAGTAGAGTTCTACATTGATGACATACTCAAAGCGAATGATACTCTGGAGCCGTATAGCTGGACATGGTCTGAACGGAGTTTCTTCATGTACACGTTGAAGGTGATTGCCTATGACAACGCTGGACATCACACAGAAAAAGAAATGCGTGTCTGGAAATTCTTCTAAATCCACGTCTTCAATAAAGAGAAAACATCCGCAAGGATTACCGGGAAAGAAACAACCGAGTTGGTTTACAAATCATTCAACATCAACAGATGACTCGATTCTCTCGATGGTCTTCTGAATGAACTGGTCATCAGAAAACGTCATTCGAATGGCCTTCTGAGGGCAAGAATCAACGCACCGTCCGCATCCTTTACATTCCTCAGTAACAACCGCCTGTCCATTTTGGAGTTCAATCGCTTTGACGAAACAATGCTCAATACATGTTCCACACCCAATGCATTTCTCTGTCACCATGACTTCTAACCCTGGCATTCTTTTCACTTTCGATCGTATCTGAGGATCAACATCAGCAAGGATTTTCCAGAGGCAACAGCAACTGCAGCAGTTACAAATCGTTAAAAGCCTTCCATCAGAGCCTACTCCAAGCCAGGTTTCATCTATCTTATCCCTCCCAATCAAATGAATAAGCCCCTCCTTGCGACATTTCTGCACATAATCTAAGGCTTCCTCTATCGTTGCTTCTCTCCCAAACTCTCGACTGATGCCTCGTGCAGCTTCCCCGAGAAAGAGACAACCGTATTCAATCGGATGGTTCTTACAGTGATTCGCCTCACGACAGATACAGAATTTCATGATAAAACGGTAGGTTGTTTTTCGTATGAAATGCTCCACGACTATTTAGGGGAGGACGACATTCTCTGGTGGTTTGATTGCTTTATTTAAAGTAATTTCAACAACAGAGTCTTTTGGTAGAACCGTGAGATTTGTTTGTTTAAAAAGCATTTGATTCGTAATTTGTTTCAGGATTGGAAATCTGGTCATTTTGGCAGCAATAAAACGGTACGGAAACAATTTTTCAAGGAAAAGGACGAAACGTCGTGTTGGTTTCATATCAGGTGTTACTGATAGTGTTTTAGATAATAAGCATATCGATTTCATGAAACAAGCATAGTTTCTTGGGGAGGTATCTTTTTATCCTCCTAACGAATACAAAGAATAACCGCGGGAGTGAAAGGGTATGAATAAATGCAGATTTCTTGAGGAATACTGTATCCCTCTTGTAACCGGTGATGGGAAGGAGTCTATGAAGAGTGAACGATGCCGATTAGGCAATGAAATTCCTCTGGGTGGGTGTTTAGAAAATTGTCCTGATTTCGAACCAGGAACATAATGGGATAACCTCGTATCGAAGGATTGATTTTCACTGAATGAACTTAACTCGCTTTCCAGACAAGTCCAATAAATCGAACGACGATATTTGTCTTCGTAGGGGTTATTATGATGGTCTCGAGGGTTTCATTAATTGGGTTTATTTTCAAGTCCATGGTACTAATCTCAGTTTGGAATTGCGAATCGAGGAGACGTTTTTCTTCAAGAAGCGCCTGGTAGTTTTCTTTTGCATATTCACTTTCTCGTTTTTTCTTCATACTTCGCCCCATATCCCGAGAGGTTGTCCTGAATCCACCAAGGGTTTTTTTCCCAAGGAAACCACCCAAAAGGGTTGTCCCAAGTGATATCGCGGTCTGATATTTTTGGTCCCTGTTTTGTGCTTCGTGTTCTTGGACTTTGATTTCTCCACGTCGTAGCTGTTCGTCAATTTTCATGAATTTCTGAGCATACTTTTGTCGTAGTACCGTTACTTCTTCATCTCGTTTCTCTCGTGCGAGTTGCTGGAGGCGTATTCTGAAGTCTCGATCGGTTTCCCCAATCATCGATACTGAATTAAGATTTTGACTTTTATACAACTCAATTTTTTGTGTTTTTAATAACCAGTTCGTAAAGTCTGTTTCCCACATTGAATAGTTTTTTGCTTTCAAAGCTGCGGTAGGTACACCAGCGTATAGGACATTTGCGGGAGGTGTTTTTTGTAGGTCTGAGAGATTCATGGTTGTCTGTTGTGAGTTCTCCCAATTGACAGCGATTGGTTCATCAGTAACTGGAGTGAGGAATAAAACATCTTTCATCTGATCAAGTTTTGTTTTTGTATTCGTAAAACGTATTTGTGCCGCTCCAAGTAAATAGGGATGGTATATGGAGGGTTGGTTTGTTGATAAGCTCTGGGTTGAGGGGATAAAATAGTGGGGGATTTCAGGGGGTATTATTGGTATTTGTGAAATTGCTTGTGAGGGAGTACCAGAAGATATTGGACCCAACGGGGACGGCTGTGTAGGTTGAGATGGTAAGGTTTCTTTCCATTGTTTTTTCATTGGTTCTGCCAAGACCTTGATTTGTTCTCTAGTCAATGGCCCTCGAAGATAGGAGAGTGCCCATCGTGTCTCAAAAATTGTTGGAGCATCATCATGGACATTGTTCATTAAGAAAACACGGTTCCCTAATCCTGAGAGCAGCTGTTCCATGTTCTGACGGCTAAACTGTTGCTCTCCGGAGAGAGATGCTCCTTCTAATCCATCGATAACGCGTGCCTTGTCCCGCTCGGTTTGTAATCGTCCAAGAAACCAGGTCCCTGCATTTGAGATGGCCTTATAATCGAGATCAACTGGGTTTTGTGTCGCAAGAACAATCCCTAAACCAAACGCTCGAGCTTGTTTCAACAATGTAAGTAAAGGGATTTTTGATGGAGGGTTGGAAATTGGTGGGAGGTAACCAAAGACTTCATCGATATAGAGGATGGAGCGTAAACTGGTTGTCCCAGATTGTGTCCGCATCCATCCAACGATTTGATTGAGTAATAGTGAGGTGAAGAACATTCGCTGGGCGTCATTGAGATGAGCAGTATAGAAAATCGATACTTTTGGTTTTCCCTTCTCTGAAAAAAGTAGTTTGTTGATCTCCAGTGGTTCTCCTTCAAACCAGAGGCTAAAACCAGGGGCTGCTAAGAGATTATTTAGTTGCATCGCAAGGTCAAATCGGTCTTTTGGTGGGTAGAATGATTCGACATCAAGCATCCCGATGCGTGTCATCGGTGGAGTCTGGATTCGTTGTATGATTTGGCCGATGTCGATGTCCTGGTTTCGCTGCCAGGCGTCT
>Ga0113563_10002577_pt1 | contig 10996 bp, 8 predicted proteins | sample Mud3Dept3metaG_FD_80117 | JGI IMG/M metagenome (GOLD analysis project Ga0113563, IMG submission 80117) | Freshwater wetland microbial communities from Ohio, USA, analyzing the effect of biotic and abiotic controls - Mud 3 Core 4 Depth 3... | ecosystem: Environmental > Aquatic > Freshwater >...
GCTCAGGAAATCTCCATGCCCGTCCTCCATCCTGCAGAGGTATGGCAGCAGACCGGGCGCTGGGATGCAATCGGCGGTGAGATGTTCAGGCTGAAAGACCGCAACGAGCGCGATTTCTGCCTGGGTATGACCCATGAAGAGATCATGACCTGGCTCGCCTCAAGAGAAATCCGCTCGTATCGCGACCTCCCTCAGGTATGGTACCAGATTCAGACCAAACTGAGAGATGAAGCCAGACCAAAAAGCGGAGTGCTCAGGACCAGAGAATTCATCATGAAGGACAGCTATAGTTTTGATGCCGACGAGCAGGGCCTTGACAAAAACTACCGGCTGCATGCAGAAGCCTATCAAAGGATCTATACCCGCTGCGGACTAAGGTTCATGCAGGTCGAATCTGATCCCGGGATGATGGGTGGAGGTTATTCCCACGAATTCATGGCTCCGAGCCCTGCGGGAGAAGATCAGGTGGCCATCTGTTCGATCTGCGGGTATTCTGCAAATGTTGAGCTGGCTCTTTCCAGCCCCGTTCAGATTGATGATCAATGCTGGCAGCCTGAAGAGGTGCATACTCCCGAAAAAAGAACGGTTCAGGAAGTATCACGCTATCTCAAACTCAATCCTGCATATTTCATCAAGAGCGTTCTGGTGGTTTCCGACAATGGACCGGTACTGGCTCTGGTGCGCGGTGATCAGGAAGTTCATGAAAAGAAACTGGCAAAAATTATCGGCACTCACCGGCCTGCTCAAAAGACCGAGGTGAAAGATACTCTTGGGGTGGAGGCCGGATTCATCGGCCCCATGGGACATGCCGATATCAGGATCATCGCAGATCCCTGCCTGAGACACGGAACGTTTGTCAGCGGCGCAAACAAGCAACATTACCATCTGAAAGGCATTAAGGCAGACAGGGACTTTTCCGCGGAATGGCACGATATCCACATCGCACATCAGGGAGATGCCTGCACGACATGCGGCGGTAACCTCTCGGTCGAGCGCGTCATCGAGATCGGCAACATCTTCAAGCTTGGCACGAAATATTCTGAGGCACTGAAAGCAGTCTTCCTCGATGAGAATGGCAACGAGAAACCGATCATCATGGGCAGCTATGGTATCGGCCCTGCCCGTATTGCCGCCGCTGCCATCGAACAGAACAATGACAAGGACGGCCTTATCTGGCCAAGATCCATAGCGCCTTTTGATGTAGAACTTATTCCCCTGAACATGAATGATGCATTGACCGCCGAGACCGCGGAGAATCTCTACAGGGGACTTACGGCACATCGTATCGAGGTGCTCATGGATGACAGGGATGAACGAGCGGGCGTCAAATTTAAGGATGCGGACCTTATCGGTATTCCGACCCAGATCATCCTCGGGGAGAAGAATCTCAGGCAAGGTCTTGTCGAGATAAAGGACAGAAAGACAAAGGAAGCCGTCAAGGTCAGTATTGAAGCGGTTGTCGATAACATAAAATCTCTCGTGGGCAACTGATCATATCATCACGGCCTGTGAGCCCCTTGCTTCTTCACGCAGCTAACCGTCTTTTCTTTCGTCACTCCCACGGCAGTGCCTTTTTTGCATTTTCTTAAGCTTCACCCAGGATCTTACCGATTGACGTCAGTACGCAGACCCACTGCCAGACAAAGAACAACGCTCAGAGATCTTGTCGCCAAATTTGGTTTATGGGATGCATGGCCAGCCTATGGTATTATCTTTGTCAGATTCCTTCCTCAAGAGGATCGGTTACCGTCCTTTCGGCACGTCGTTCTGCAGACTCCGGTAACGGTGTCTCTTCTTTTCTCGGATGCTTCCTCCCCCTTCGTGGTCTCCGTTTTCTGCGCTTCTTCTGCTCCTGCTGCCCTGCGGAAAGAGACTCGCCTGTCTGTGACGGCTGCTCAGCAGGCTCTTCCGTTTTCCCGTGTTCAGCTGTCGGAGCATGTTTCTGAGGCGCCGGCTTCTGTTCCTTTTTATGATGCTCCCGATGCTGCTCCTTATAATGCTCTTTGGGCGCGTCAGGCCGGGCAGCTTCAATCTTGTACTGTCCGGGAAGGAGCTTGGCATCAGCAATGAGGGTGATCGAGACATTATATTCCTGCTCTGTCGCAGCGATGTCAGGCCGCCAGGTGTTGATCATATAGTTCATGCTCTCTATCGGCAGACGGCAGGTCATGCCGCTGGTGCCTTCTTTTGTTGCTAGCACATGGATCTCGCGGAGCGCCGCAACCGCGGCCATTTCATCGCTTTTGACCACGCCTGTCCCTCCGCAGAGTTCGCATTTATGGTGGCTCGACTCCTGATAGGCAGGACGCATGCGCTCCCGCGTCATTTCGACTATGCCGAACTTTGAGATGGGAGTCATCTCAAAGTGGGCTTTGTCCGGAACCATCGCATCCTTCAGCCGCTGCTCGACTTCACGCCGGTTCTTTGACGATTCCATGTCAATGAAATCTATGACAACAAGACCGCCCAGATCGCGGAACCTGAGCTGGCGGGCAATCTCGTCAGCAGCCTCCAGGTTCGTCTTGAGTGCCGTTGCCTCGATATGCTCCTCTTTGCGCGATCTGCCTGAGTTCACATCGATCGCGGTGAGCGCCTCGGTCTTGTCTATGACAATATATCCCCGTGACGGCAGATAGACGAAGCGCTCATGGATCTTGGCGATCTGCTCCTCGATGCGGTGTCTGCCGAAGATGGGGGCCTTATCCTTGTAAAGTTTGATATTGATCTTGCGCCAGGGAACCGTCTTTTTCAGAAATTCCTTGGTGTTCTTGAAAGCCTCCTGGTCGTCAATTAAAACCTCGTCAACATCCGAGGTGAGATAGTCGCGCACTGTCTTGACCGCAAAGTCCTGTTCCTTGTAAATGAGCGCCGGGGCATGCGCCTTCTTTGCTTCGGCCTGTATTTTGCTCCAAAGTTTGGTAAGATACTTAAGATCATTATCCAGATCCTCTTCCGTCTTGTCGCTGCCGGCTGTTCTGAGGATAAAACCCATCTTCTTCGGAAGCTTCAGGGAACTGAATATCTCTTTCAGTCTTCCCCTGTCCTCTCTGTCCTCGATCTTTCGTGATACGCCGACTTTCTCCTGCCCTGGCATCATGACGATATACCGGCCGGGAATAGAGATATAGGTTGTGAGACTGGCTCCTTTATTGTCCCTCTCGTCTTTTTCAACCTGGACAATCAGTTCATGCCCCTTTGAAATGACTTCCTGAATCCGCGGTCTTTTGCCTCCCTCGATCGCATGCTGATAAAACTCAGGTTTGATCTCACGCAATTGAAGGAATCCCTGCTTCTTCTGCCCGAAGTCGACAGATGCAGCCTGGAGTCCGGGCTCCACCCTTGCAACTTTCGCCTTGTAGATATTTCCTTTGAGGTGTTCCTTGCCGGCAGTCTCGACATAGAAATCAATCAGCGCATCGCCTTCGACAATCGCAACACGCTTCTCCTCAGGATGCAGCGCATTAATCAGTATTCTCTTTTTCACCTTCACCTCGTATGTTGATGATATCTTCAGCGTCCTGATCCTCGGGCTCCCTGTGCACCAGCAGTATTGATTCCCGTAAGTGCATGTTTGGATACAGGACCGTTGCCTCTATGATCTCCGCAAGCGGATAATCATGAAAATGGTCTTCACTGAACATGATCCTCAAAAAACGCCGCTTCAGCAGGAAACAGCGTTTCATGCTTCCGTCATCCGAGCGAAACGGTATGATCACATGTTCCTGGTCTTCATAAAGACCATATTTCCGAATAAGTTCCTGTATCTCATCCATGACCGCAATTTCCGCACAGGGCACGGGGGATTAGCCGATCTGCACAGCTTCGTCCTGCGGCGAGATCATGATCGCCCCCAGATGGCAGTGGGATCAGGGTCGACCCCCTCAATATCGTCCGGAAGTGTCTGCATGAACAGCTCCCTGTTTCTGAGATACCTGATGACCAGAGCGTCCTTCAACCCGGAGGACGCCTTCCGAAGCACCCCGTCAGGATCCTCTGCTTCTAGCATCGACGGCACCAGACCATCGATCTGTTCACGGGAGGTTTCGCGCAGAGTCACGTTCGCTTCCGTATCCCGGCTCAGCGCCCTTTTCATGACCTGGACACTCGCTTTAAACATGTCATCGGACTTCATTGCGGTTCGCGCCAATCCTCTATTTCATTGTATCAAAGTCACCTAAAAGCACAAGGACTTTAACCGTCAGACATTGAACCTGAAGTTGATGATGTCGCCATCCCTGACTTCATAGGTTTTTCCTTCAAGTCTCAGTTGTCCTTTGTCCCGGGCGCCGGACATCCCTCCCTGAGCAATAAAATCATCGAAGGAGACAACCTCGGCCCTGATAAAACCGCGCTCGATGTCAGAATGTATTTTCCCGGATGCTTTCTGCGCAGTCATGCCTCTTCGTATTGTCCAGGCCCTGACCTCGTCCTCCCCGCACGTAAGGAAGGATATGAGCCCGAGCAGTTCATAGGATACATGGATCAGTTTGTTGAGTGCAGGCTCCTCTATGCCGAGGTCATCGAGAAACGCTCCTGCCTCATTTGCGGAAAGCTGGGCTATCTCCATCTCAATTTTACCGCAGAGGCTGATCATCTTGACCTGCTTGCCCTGATAAAAGGACTGAAGATCTGTCAGTTGCTGGGCTGTTTTTTCCGTGTTCAGATCGGCTTCGGAGACGTTCAGCGCGATGACCTCGGGCTTTATGGACATGAACTGAAGATGGCGCATCGCCTTCTCTTCATCTTCAGAGAACTCGATGTCCCTGAGAGGCCTTTCCTGTTCGAGCAGTTCCTTGCATTTGAGGAGCACTCTCTTCTCCTTTTCATCAGGTTTCTTGCCCCGTTTCATAGCCTCATCCATCCTCTGCAGTCTCTTGTCCACGAGTTCCAGATCGCCGAAGATCATCTCAATCTCCAGGGTCTCGGCATCCCTGCGGGGACGAACAGCCTCAAGCGGATGGATAACCGTCTCATCTACAAAACCCCGCACCACATGCACAATGGCATCGGCATCCTTGATAAAGTCAATGACCTTGCGATTCTGGTCCATATCGCCTTTGGTAATGCCGAGATAATCGATGTATTCAACCGTTGCATAGGTTATCTTCCTGGGTTTATAGATCTCCGCAAGGCTGTCGACGCGTATGTCAGGCACCTTGACAACGCCCAAATGCGGCTCCGCATTCAGGGTTGGGTAGACTGTTGTCTCAAGATTTTTGCCTGTGAGCGCATTGAATATTGTTGTCTTTCCTGCGTTTGCAAGTCCGATGATCGCTATCTTCACAAAACGTCTCCTCTTTCACGCATAAATGTTTGTTATTATACACAATACCCGCAGATATGTAGTTTTTTCGTCACGCAGTGAACTTAAACGGTCGAAAACAGGCGACACGCCGGCTCATGGGACGTTACCGGAAACTCCCTGCAGGCTGTTGACTTTCAGAAGAAACGGCATTTACACTGTATCTCCATGAAGAGAGATGTTACAGTACTTTTAGCTGAAGCCCTTGATGCTCTTGGCGTATCTCCCCGTCCACCCATTGAGATCGAGGTGCCCCACGAGGAATCCTTCGGTGATCTTTCGACACCCATAGCCATGGGACTCGCCAGATCGCTCAAGAAAGCCCCCAGGAAGATAGCCGAAGATATCGTCAGTAGGTTGAACGTAAGCAACATCTTCGAAAAGATCGAGATTGCCGGGCCGGGGTTCATCAACTTTACCTTCACGAAAGCATACCTCTTTTCGTCGCTGAAACAACTCCTCAGGGCAGAAAAAACTTTTCTGCGGGAAAATGTCGGCGAAGGGAAAAAAGTGCTCGTCGAATTTGTCAGCGCAAACCCGACCGGACCCCTTCATATCGGTCATGCACGGGGCGCAGCAGCAGGCAATGCGCTGTGCAATCTCCTTCAAGAATCGGGATTCAGTGTTGTCCGCGAGTATTATGTCAACGATGCCGGCAGACAGGTAAAGCTTCTCGGACTGTCGGTTTATGCACGGTATCAGCAGATGCTCGGCAATGAAGTCCCTTTTCCTGAGGATGGATACCGCGGTCAGTATATTGATGACGAAGCATCTGCCCTTCTTGCCGAAAACGGAGAAAAGTACCAAAGTATCCCTTTTGAAGCATGCGGCGATGAGATTACCTCGTGGACCTATGCGAGAATGCTCCTGCTGATTAGAAGGGACCTGGAGCGATTTGGCGTGAGGGAATTCGACGCCTGGGTGAGTGAAAAAGAGATCTTTGCGAGGGGAGAGGTAAGAAAGGCTATCGAAGCCCTCAAACAACAAGGATTCATTTACGAACATGACAATGCGTTATGGTTCCGCTCAACAGATTTTCGTGATGACAAGGACAGGGTTGTCATCAAGAGTGACGGAGAATATACCTATTTTGCATCAGATATCGCCTATCACAAGAACAAACTTGACCGGGGTTACGACGTCATCATAGATATCTGGGGGGCTGATCATCACGGCTACATTCCGAGAATCGAGTCGGTAATGCAGGCATTTGGTTATGATATTTCCAAATTCAGGGTAATCCTTGTTCAGATGGTCAACCTCCTGAAGCATGGGGAACCCTTCCAGATGTCGAAACGGGCAGGCACCTTTGTCACGCTCAGCGATATCATGGACCTTGTCGGCGCAGACACAACCAAGTTCATCTTCCTCACACGGAAAGCTGACAGCCATCTCGACTTTGATCTGGATGTCGTGACTGCGACGTCTGCTGAAAATCCTGTCTACTACGTGCAATATGCCAATGCCCGGATCAGCAGCATCCTGAGCAATGCGAGAGAAAAAGGACTTAACGCAGGACAGGGCAGCGATTTATCACTTCTTTCAGAGCATGCAGAGCTCAGCCTGATCAAGAAACTTCTCGCCTATCCCATGGTCCTCGAAAACGCCGCACGGTCCCTCGAACCCCACAGGATCACGTTTTACCTCCAGGAACTTGCCGGCATGTTCCATACCTATTACCATAACCACAGGGTCATCGGCGAAGATCCTGCTTTGACCGGCGCACGCCTTTCCCTTTGCGAAGGAATCAGGATCGTGCTCGGCGATGCGCTCCACATCCTCGGGGTGAGTGCCCCTGAAAAAATGTGATAAACCAATTGCTGTTGTCTCACACGGATATCGCTCGTAAGCGATAGAGTTGACAGTGTACTGCCTGTCCTGTTTTAATAACTTTCAATGATTCAAAAATCCGACAAGATCTGGATGGACGGGGAGTTTGTTGATTGGGACAAGGCGAACGTCCATATCCTCACGCACACGCTGCATTATGGACTTGGCATGTTCGAGGGCATACGCTGCTACAAAACTATCAAAGGTTCTGCAATTTTTCGTCTTGACGAGCATGTGGACAGGCTTTTCGCTTCATCGCATATATTTAATATCGAAATCCCGTATTCAAAAGACGACATACGTCAGGCGATTATCAAAACCGTCAAAATCAACAAACTCAGGGAGTGTTATATCAGACCGCTTGTTTACATCGGATACGGGGCTATGGGGCTCTATCCAAAGGGCAACCCGATCAGCGTGGCAGTTGCCGTGTGGCCGTGGGGTGCATATCTCGGTGATGAGGGGCTCGAGAAGGGCATAAAAATAAAAGTCTCCTCCTTCACCCGTCATCATGTGAACTCTTCCATGACGCGCGCCAAGGTATGCGGATACTATGTAAACTCTCAAATAGCAAAAAAAGAGGCCATCGCCTGCGGCTATGACGAGGCCCTGCTCCTCGACTCTGAAGGATATGTCTCTGAAGGAAGCGGCGAGAACATTTTCATTGTACGAAATGGCCGGATAAAGACCACACCCCTTACCACAATCCTTGAAGGCATTACCCGGGACAGCATCATCAGGATTGCCAGGGACAACAGGATTCCGGTGGAGGAGGAACGCTTCACGCGTGATGAGATATACATCGCGGATGAGGCCTTTTTCACCGGAACCGCGGCAGAAGTTACGCCGATCAGGGAGATCGACGGCAGAAAAATCGGCGTTGGCAGCCGCGGCAAAGTCACCAGGAAACTGCAGTCAATATTCTTCGACATCGTAAAGGGCAGGAACAGGAAATACGAGTCCTGGCTCACCAGAATTTAGTTGTCATCCCCCGTGATAAAGAAAGAGGCTCCCTGAATATTCAGGGAGCCTCTTTCTTTAAAACAGAATAAATTATTTCTTGTGGCATTTTCCGCAGTCGGCTGCCTCGCTGGACTTGAATGCCTTGGTGCCGTTGTGGCACTCGCCGCAATTCTTGCCCGCATCCATGTCTGCCATGGTGTACTTGCCACCCTTCTTCATCGGGAAGATCTTGGTATGGCAGTCATTGCACTTCAGGCCCTTGTCTGCATGGGACTTGCCGTCGAACACAACCTTGCCCGCACCACCGCCTTCGTACTCGACGGTCTTTCCGGGCGGCGTCGCAAACGCGCTGCCGACAAATGCTATGATAACAACCAGAGCAATAAACAATGCTGTCTTTTTCATCTCTTCACCCCCTTTCCTTTTCTGAGATTCTGCTTTCTGACAAAGGAAAAATACGCATCGCTACAGGTCACATTGGCGCAAAAAAAATGATCAGCAACGAGCTTCTTGGGGTCAGCCTGTTACCAACATCATCACGCAAACGTACGCATATTCAAGAATATCTCACGTCTGCCGGAAGATGTCAAGAGGCTTTATTGACGAGTTTGCATTCTCAAATCTTACCGTGGTAAAATTGCGGAAAATATTCAGGAGAACTCCATGTCTGATAAGATTAAAACCGGTCTGACCTTTGATGACGTTTTATTGCTTCCGGCAAAATCCGAAGTGCAGCCGAGGGATGTAGATATCCACACCAATCTTACTCAAAAGATACGGTTGAATGTTCCTCTCCTCACCTCTGCCATGGATACGGTTACCGAAGCCTCAATGGCGATAGCAATTGCCCGCGAGGGCGGTATCGGTATCGTCCATCGTGCAATGCCGCCGGACCGGCAGGCCCTTGAGATCGACAAGGTGAAGAAATCGGAAAGCGGCATGATTATAGACCCCATCACCGTTGGGCCGGATGCGCCCGTGTCCGACGCGACTGCTCTCATGGAACGGTACAGAATCTCAGGTGTGCCGGTGACCGTAAACAATAAGCTCGTTGGGATCCTGACGAACAGGGATCTCAGGTTTGAGAGAAAACAGAGCAAGAAAGTCTCTGAACTCATGACCAAGGACAGACTAATCACCGCCAGCATGGGTACGACACTTGAAGAAGCCAAGGATCTGCTGAATAAGTACAAGATCGAAAAACTTCCGATCGTTGACAAGGACTACCGCCTTAAAGGCCTTATCACCATAAAGGATATTGAGAAGCGTAAGAAATATCCGAACTCGTGCAAGGACAAACTCGGCAGGCTCATGGTTGGTGCAGCCGTAGGCACGGGCGAAGATACGATGATACGAGCAAAAATGCTGATCGGTGCAGGTGTCGATGTCCTGGTCATTGACACTGCGCATGGCCACTCAAAAGCGGTTATCTCGACCCTGAAGATGATAAAAAAGAAATATGACATCGAGATAATAGCAGGCAATGTTGCCACTGCAGAGGGAACGGCGGACCTTATCAAGGCAGGTGCAGACGCCATCAAAATAGGCATCGGTCCCGGTTCGATCTGCACAACCCGTATCGTTGCTGGTGCTGGTGTTCCCCAGCTCACTGCGATCATGGACTGCTATTCAGTTGCGCGCAAATTCAATGTGCCCCTCATTGCCGACGGCGGCATAAAGTATTCGGGGGACATTGCAAAGGCGCTCGCCGCAGGCGCAAGTTCGGTCATGATCGGCAGCCTCTTCGCGGGAACGGATGAATCACCCGGCGAGATTGTCCTTTTCCAGGGAAGGAGCTATAAGGTTTATCGGGGCATGGGGTCCATCGGTGCCATGGCTCAAGGAGCAAGAGACCGTTACCAGCAGGAAGGCGTGGAGACCCAGAAACTTGTGCCCGAAGGTGTGGAGGGCAGAGTCCCCCATAAGGGTTCGCTTGCCCAGACGGCGCACCAGCTGCTCGGCGGCCTCCGCTCCGGAATGGGGTACTGCGGTGCAAAGGACCTTGTTTCCTTCCGCAAAAAAGCCCGTTTCGTCCAGATCACCAATGCAGGTCTCAGGGAAAGTCATGTCCATGATGTTATCATCACGAAAGAAGCCCCCAACTATAGGCCTGAGTGGTAAATAAGCCGCTCATGGGGGAGGAAACAGCTACCGCATGCATGAAGACAAAATATTAGTCCTGGATTTCGGTTCACAGTATACCCAGCTTATTGCGCGAAGGATTCGGGAAAGCAAGGTTTATTCTGAGATCTTCCCGTTCAATGCTCCTCTGGAAAAGATCAGGGGCTTTAACCCAAGAGGCATCATCCTTTCCGGCGGCCCCTCAAGCGTCTACGACACGATGGCCCCTGCCCCTGACATGGAGGTGCTCAAGCTTGGAATCCCGGTCCTTGGAATCTGCTACGGTATGCAGCTCTTGGCGCATCACCTGGGCGGCAAGGTTGCACGCTCAACCAAGAGGGAATACGGAAACGCCGAACTGATTGTCGATGACGACGCGGACTTTCTCTGGGGTATATCGCAGAGGTCCAAAGTATGGATGAGCCACGGCGACAGGATAGAAAAGCTTCCAAAAGGTTTTTCGGTGATCGGACATACCGCCAACTCTCCTGTCGCAGCAATGGCAGATGTAAAAAGACGCTTTTACGCCCTTCAGTTCCATCCCGAAGTTGTTCACACTGACGAAGGCACCCGCATCCTGCACAACTTCGTCTTTACCGTCTGCAAATGCAGACCGACATGGGAAATGTCATCGTTTATTGAATGGTCCACCGCCGCCGTTCGCGATCTGGTAGGAAATAAAAAGGTCGTGTGCGCACTGAGCGGCGGCGTTGACTCCTCCGTGGTTGCGCTTCTTGTGCATAAGGCGATCGGCGACAAGCTCACCTGTATTTTTGTAGA
>Ga0113563_10002579_pt1 | contig 10994 bp, 13 predicted proteins | sample Mud3Dept3metaG_FD_80117 | JGI IMG/M metagenome (GOLD analysis project Ga0113563, IMG submission 80117) | Freshwater wetland microbial communities from Ohio, USA, analyzing the effect of biotic and abiotic controls - Mud 3 Core 4 Depth 3... | ecosystem: Environmental > Aquatic > Freshwater >...
ATCATAAAAAATACCTGCTCCACCGAGAGCAAGGATTCAATGATCCAGTCGATGTGGAAAGAATGCTTAGGGGAAAAACAATCCCATCAAGATCACAATGATCGCTTTGCCAACGACGACCAAAAAGGTCAGGGACGCCACCTGACCCAGGTTTGCCCATAGGAAAGCCGGGTTAACCAGCATCCCTACCGAGACAAAAAAACGTTTAGCGGATGGCGAATAGATCCGCTCCAACCTGGTGGCTTAAGTGCGACTGGTTGATTATTGCTCCAGCCATAAAAGCGCCCAGTGCGAGAGAGACTCCGAAAATTTCCGAGGCGCCAAGCGCTGTGCCTAACGTAATCGCTATGATCGCCAGGATGAACAGCTCGCGTGAGCGGGTATGGGCGATTTTTTCATGCAGCCAAGGGAGGAACCGGACGCCAGCGAAAAACATAATTGCGACGAATGCGACAGCCTTGAGCAGGGTTAGCGCCAGACTGCCCCAGTTGAAACTCCCTCCATTCGCAACCAGTCCCGGCATCAAGACCAGGATCAACACCGACAGGATGTCCTCCATCACCAGCCAACCGACCGCTGCCTGCCCATACGAGGTATTGAGCAGATTGTTATCCATCAGCCCGCGTAAGAGCACCACTGTGCTGGCCACCGAAATAGACAATCCAAGTACAATCCCGGCCGTCAGCGACCAGCCCCACAATTGGGTCAGTCCGAGACCTAAAAAGGACGCAATGTAGGTCTGTATCGGCGCTCCTGGGAGTGCGATGTCGCGCACCCGCCGCAGGTCAGCAAAGGAGAAGTGAAGACCCACGCCGAATATTAGAAAAATGACGCCCAGCTCGCCGAGTTGTCCGATTGTCTTTGTATCGCCCACAAATCCGGGCGTGAACGGACCAATCACGACGCCAGCCAGGAGATAGCCGACAATCGCGGGCAAGCCGATTTTCCGGGCAATAATACCGCCAATAAACGCCACGATCAGCGCCAGGGTGATATTGATCAGTAACGGAAGGTCATGCGTTATTTGGGGTGTCGTGAAACCAGGTGATGATCGAGTTGTATTCGTGTTCCTTCGTCAGCCCGGCTTTCCGTGCTGTCGCAATGGAAGGACGGTTGCTTGAATAGCAATGCCAGCCGATGCGCCGGATGCCGCGTGTATAGGCCAGGTCGATGAAGGCCAGGGTGCAGGCAGTTGCCAATCCCAACCGCTGGAACGGCGGTAAACTGGCGATGCCAATCTCGCAGCGCTGGCCAAGGTTATATTCTGACAGGCACCAGCCTGCCAGTTGGTTCCCAAACACCGGGACGATTCCAAAGCTTTTTTCAAGGAATTCATCCACCGAATCGCGCTCCGAGCACATTTCTTCCCGCAGCGCCTCCAGCCCGTGCAGATCCAGATCGGCCAGCAGCGCCGGATCGACCGTGCGCAGGTTGAATTCCGGTCGCAGGCGCGATTCCCAATCCACAGGCCTGGCCTGGGTTTCATAGTACTGCCGGGCGAGATTAAGCGACTTCTTGCCCAGGAACTGCTCCTCTAATACACCCTCCCAGTTTGGTGAGCCCGGATAAATGATGAACAAATCCGGGTTTATCCCTGCCTGTATATGTTCAAAAAAAGATGGCTGCAGAGCGTGATTGAATCCATCATTATCGGCGCGTCCAGCCAGGTAATAGCGAAATCCATGCACCAGCATCGCCGTCTGCGGATCCAGTAGATCATCTACCCAGGCGCGCCCGTGCGTGACACCGGCCAGGATCGCCTGGGTCGCCAGGTGAAACTCCATGTCTTGAAAAAGTGGTTTAACGGTGGATAACTGTCCCTGCGGCAGCTCGAATAAAACGGCCTCAGAGTGCATCATGCGAGCAGCTTGCCCACGATCACTGTCACTGCCTGCCCACCCAGGATGACGCGGTCGTCCGCCAGGATTACGCGTAATATGCCGCCGCGCGCCGATGCCTGGTAGGCCAGCATTTCCTGTTTACCCAGGCGCCGGCCCCAGTACGGACCAAGGCAGCAATGCGCCGAGCCAGTCACCGGGTCCTCGTTGACTCCCGCCGCCGGAGCGAAGAAGCGCGAGACGAAATCGAAGTCGCCTACGCCCTGGCTGGTGACCATGATCCCTCGGACCGGCAGGCGATGCAGCTCAGCGAATTTAGGTTCGACCGTCAATACATCCTCAGGTGTGGCAACCTCCACCAGGTAGTCGAAACGGCTCTTACCGATGTAGAGCGGCGAAACCCCAAGCGCCTCGACCAGGCCGTCCGGCGCGACCGTTTGGGTGGGCGGCGTAGCCGGGAAGTTCAGCTCGATTTCGTCTCCGCAGTGTTCGGCGGTTAAGAGACCGCTCAGTGTGTAGAAATGGGCGATTTGGTCGCGCCCCAGCCGGCCAGTTTCCCATAATATATGGGCGCTGGCCAGCGTGGCATGGCCACATAAGGCTACTTCAACCGCTGGTGTGAACCAGCGCAGTCGGTAGCCATCCTCTTCCGGCAGCAGGAAGGCCGTCTCCGACAGGTTCATCTCGCGCGCCACGTTCTGCATCCAGCTCGCATCCATCGCCTCGTCAAGCAGGCATACCCCGGCTGGGTTACCAGCGAACGGCTGGCTTGTAAATGCATCCACTTGATATATTTTCATCATTTATTCGCCTTATTTAAAACCGATTTCAACCAACGGCTAAGATTGAACGCTAACTTTACTAACTACGCTAAGCGAACTTTATTTATAAAATCTGCGTTCTATTGAATTAGCCGTAGAGCCGCAGCAATATCCTCCGCAATCATCATTCTCTTGCTTTTCTCGATCCCAAAGCTCGGCCCGGCCTGCAAATAAGACGGGAAAGCCGGCTTTTCATTGAACCGGAAATCTCCACCGCGGATCTTGTAAGTCGATCCGGCCGGGATGACCCTTCCCTGTCCCTGCCGCCGGGCGATTGCATTGACCGCCTTGATCGCCACGTCGCCCATCAGCAAGTAGGCCTGTACACCTGTGAACATAGCCAGCTCGTGCTCAAGGATGACTGAACACTCGTTCACCGTAGCCGTCTCGATCCCGTAGCCGGTCTTGCCGCATTTAACCGCCGTGGTCAGGTACACGCCCCATTCGAGCAGTTCTTGAGCGGAGCTCACCGCGAGGTCAGCGTCGTTGAAAGCCTGGACCGTTGTCTGTGCATAGGACGCCCGCTCTCCAGCGTAATAATAGTCGGCCGGGTCATTCGGCGCTGCCTCAGAGATCAAGACGATTTTGATCTTTTCCGGATCGAGCTCCACATCTGGAACGACGTACCGATTGTGCTTAACGTCCTGGCACGGAAAATTCACACAAACGATGCACTGCGATATCTTCATTACAAACCTCCAATCACAACACCAGCTTTAGCACCACCTCATCCCCGGCCATCTCACCGGTGCGCTCAAAGCCATATTTTGTGTAGAACTCCTCCGGGCTGCCCGGACCCTGGCCGCAGCTCAACGTCAACTCCTCTGCTCCAGGGCGACCGCGCACGTAATCCACCAATCGATTCATAGCCTCCCGGCCGTAACCTCGCCCCTGGTATGGTCCGGCTATCATATAGCGCCACAGGAAATATTCGGGCGTCTGTTCGTCATCGATTAACATCAGGAACCCCACCGGCGTCTTTCCGGCGTAAATAGCACGAAACCAGGCATGCGGGCTGAAATGGGCCTGCGCCAGTGAGATGGCGTTGTCGGCCACCATGCCCCGCTGCAGATCGTCCAGCGTCTCGCTCAACAGGCAAATCCCGCGCACCGTATCTTCATTAATCTCGACCAGGCTGACTTCCTCGTCCGCGTCGATCGTCTCACGCAGCAGATCACGTAGCGCCCTGGCCGTTTTAGCGACCGGACCGGAGGACCCTGCCACCTCCGCCGTCCAGCGAATGGCAAGATCGAGCGCCAGCTCCCACCAGTAGACATCGCTCTCCTCGTCTGTGATTTCGCCGAGGACGCGCTCGCTCAGCATAGCAAGCTGCCATTCATATCGGCGCGGCAGGTTGGGCAGGGCGTCTTCGAGGGCTGAGTAATAGTTCGACAGGGCAGTTTTGAGTTCGTCGGAAAGCTCGGCAGTTTCGAGCTGAGTGAGCAGGTCGGCGTCCATGTTTTTTCCTTGTAATCCTGGATTTTAGCTTATTATAATCGCGCCGAAGCCCAGGCTCACATCCATTCGATTAGCCTGGGCTGACCGATTTTAACTCCTATTCAATAGACTGCCTAGCGGATCTTGATTGCCAGTACGGTCGTATCATCCTCAGGCGGTTTGCCTTCCATGAAACTCTCCAGGTCTCGCCGGATAGCGTGTACTACGTCTGCGCTCGGCTCGTCCGCATTCTGCCGCACCACTGCTTCCAGCCGCTCCAGTCCGTAGTCTCCTTGGCCTCCATCGTGCGCTTCGGTCACCCCATCTGTGTAGAGAACCAGCAAGTCGCCCTCCGATAAATTGATCACTCCGGTGGTCGGGAGGAAGGGCTCAATCAACCCAACAGCCGGAGCGGTGGGTTGTAAGCGTATGACACTGCCATCGGCGTGGCGATACAGAAGTGGAGGGTTATGCCCTGCATTGACGTAACATAGCCGCCTGTCAGCAGTTTCATAACGCGCCAGGAATACCGATACAAAGGTAGTGAAATTGTGGTTATATAGAAACAACCGGTTGACCCGCTCCAGTACAGCCGCCGGTGTATCGTTATCGGGCGCCAGTAAACGCAATGCGGTCTGCACAGAAGACATTAAAATCCCAGCTGATATGCCGTGTCCGACCGCATCGGCTATGGCCAGTCCGTCCGCGCCATCCCGAAACTTGAGAAAATCAAAATAGTCACCGCTGACGATCTGAGCCGGGCGGCTGAAGGCTGACAACTCCACCCCACTCGGCATAGGAACTTCCTGCGGCAACAAGGCGCGCTGGACCGCCTGCGAAAATTCAAGCTCGGCTTCCAACCTGCGGCGCTCATCGTCCGTGTAATGGTCGATGCAGACACACGCCGTATAGTCCATATCCAGCAAACCTGGATCGACTGATAATTTACATACATCGCAGACCCCTAAGGTGCTTTGATCGATTTCGTCCAGGGCGGTATCGATGGCGTGCAATTGGTACTCTACCGGCTGTGCATCCGGGCTGCCGGTGTGCAATTCCTTCTCGTCTGGCGGCGCCGCTGCCAGCCAGTCCGCCAAGTTGTGACGCTTTTCTTGCAAGTCTTTCTGGATGCGTTGTGAGAGGTTTGTATCCATGTTTACCTACATCCTCGCCGAGCGCCGGGGCGCGGCCACATTAACATGGAGAGCCGTTGCACAGCACTCACTCATTTAGAATAGATGTTCTTATTATATCGCAAAATTAACGAAAAAACAAGGCTTTCAGTAAAAATTCGGATTTATATGATCGTAATAGCAGGGATGACAGGTCGGATTCTACATTCCTTGTTTACGTGGACGATCTCTTCGCCGTGGCCCCAATCTGCTCTAGTAAAAGCAATCGTCTGATTGAACAGGTTCTGCCCATCGTGCATATACAGCACCGGGAAACGCCGCTCCGGCTCGCTATCATATTCTGACGGCAGCCAGACATCTACGTTTTGGGCCGCGATGCACTGGCTCGCGAAGTCAAGATAACGATCAAGTTTGCCCAGAAAGGTCATAAAATTCAGATCTATTTATCCGGCAGCGTCCCTACATAATCCACCCCCCTCAAGACCCAGGCTTCCAGGTCTTCATCCCGCTCGATACCCGGTGGAGAGACCAGCACCCAGCCGGCCATCCTCCGTCCGTATGTGTCGAATGGTTTTGTGAACGGCTGTGTTAAAATGGCTTCGGTTTCCTGGGGATCCACGCGTACGACCAGGTCATCCCCCACCACACCGCAGGCCATATTTCCACGGATGATGAACCCTACCCCGCCGAACATTTTCTTTTCCTGCAAGCCGGGTAGATCGCCGAGTACGACGTTGATTCGTTCCTCTAATTTAGTATCGTAGGCCATCGATATACTTCTTTCTCGCAGAATAGATTTTTCTCGATCTCGTCGCCCACTCATGGCGAATAAATTCACTACCGCCCGGTTACTCTATTCGCTGAAGGCATACTGTTCTATCTCCGGTTTCTTTGCCCAGAAGAGCCCCTGGAACGCTAAAAGCAACAAGATCACCGACAGAGCTGTTCCGAATATCGTATCGACCAGCTCGATGGTCTGCCACTCCTGTACCAGCGTCGGGTAGACGCGCGGCGGCTCGTGGGTGATATTTCCACGCCACATTGCGACCGTACTCATAAATTCAGTGGAGAATTCTTTCTCTGCCAATGAACGGATGAAAGGTAGAGTTTGAAAGTACCCAACAAAAAGAATCACCACGATACCCGACACAAATAAAATCCCCCCGGTTAACTTCGCGTACTCACTCAGGCCCCAGGTGATCAGGGTGATGAAAAGCAAAATCCCAATCAGCCCCAACAACAAGTAAAAGATATTTGTCGTATCGAACCTGTGGGACCAAACAAGGGTTAGAGTTATCTCAGAATAACCAATCCAGATCAGCACGATCGATATCGGCAGGCCGATCAAGAGGGCAATCGTAGAAAGAAATTTGCGCATGAGTTCAATCTCAGAGCAGGACCGCTTTTTCTGGATTATAACTTATCTATTGCGGATATTTTATGATGAGACTCAGGAGCTACACCCTTCGAGATTTGCCGTTTATGAGAACAATAGCCGATCCCAAGGCGATAAGCCCGAACACTACCAGGTACAGTAAATTGACCGGCTTTCCCGCTAGAATGTTCCAGGCGCTCGCCAGCGCCAGGCCAAGACCATAGATCAGTGTGACGCCGCTCATTATCCGGGCGGTGTCGAAGCGCGCCAGGCTGTAGATGCCGGCGATTGCGATAGTGAACAGCATAACCGCGATCAACCGGCTGGTCAGCAGATCGCCCGGCCAGGCCCACACTCCATTGGACGGGCCATGGTCAGTGAAGAACAGCGCTAGCGACCAGGCTGCGCTGATCGCTGCGACCAGTCCCAACCAGGCGCGGCTCAACTGGCTGGCTGGCACCAAGTCTTGCGGTGTGTCAGGCAAAACCACTGGTTGGCGGATTAAAAACCCGATCGCGCCGCCGGGCAGAACCAGCGCCACCGCCAGGAACGGGTAAGTGATCGGCTGGGTGAAATCCAGCCGGTTCAGGTGGAATACCAGTAATAATACAAGCAACGGAGTTAAATAAATTGCCAGCATCCACAGGATCAGCCGCAGCCGTCGCCAGGTTGGATGTTGTAAAGCCATCCATGAGACAAAGGCGAAGCTCCAACCGGCCGAGGCCAGCATCCGCCCTGCCAGCGGTGGTAACGCCCAACCAAAGGCGCCCGGGATGTTGAACCACCAGCTAAACGCGCCGATAAACCCGCCCGCCAAGGTCAGGATAACAAGCATCAACAGCAGTTTACCGGCTCGGGTCAGTCGTGCTGCAATCGGGCGGATCCAGGTATAGTAGCCGGCATACTCGATCGCCGCCAGTAGGAATAGCGCCAGTATGATGATAAATAGGCTGATCCACCGGTCAGGCAGCATCGCTCAAACCTCGCGATAATCGCCGGCGCTGACGGTCATCATCTCTTCCGGCATGGCTGCGAAGTCAAAGGCTGTCTCGGCCTGGTCTGGCTGCAGAGTTTGCAGGCCGGTGTCCCAATCGAGTTGAAAGATATTGGCAAAATACTTCGCTAACAAAGCAGAATACAAGATCAGGCCCGCCTCACGGTTCTCGGCCACCGCCGAATCTGACCAGTTCTGCGAGCTGACCAGAGCGGCATTTTGGTCGACGATGATCAGCTTATCATGGCAGTGAGTAAAGAATCTCTTGTTCAGATAACGAATGTTCACTCCCAGCTTTAAGCCATATTTCGCCAGGGTGTGCAGCGATTTTTTCTCCTTATCCAGGTCGCCGCCGATCGGGATCGCTAAGACGACGCGCACGTCGAGCTGCGGGTTGCGTTTCCAGGCTTTGCCGATGGCCGTGAGCAGCTTCTGGATTTGTGGCTGATCGCCTTTAATGTACTGCTGTTCGATCAGGATCGACTTCTTGGCCGACTTCAGGAACGGCGGCACCACCTTCATATAGTTATCCGGCGAGAGCACCGGCGCGACGCGCATGGCCTTGGCTGGTGCATACCACCGGCTAGGGAAGCGCTGCGGAGGTATGTTCGGAGGACGGGGCGCCTCCAACGGGACTTCCAGCGCAGGGGCTGCTTCGAAGGCAAACCCTGCAATACCCTCCGCATCCAGCTCGAGCTTCATATCGGCGTGCAGAATCTTGGTGAAAAAAGCCGCCAGCTCGACGCTGTGTACCGCCACGCCGGTATCGCGGTTGCCTTTCACAAAATGCCCTGGATCACCGCCATCTACCTCATTCTTGGGTATGCTGACCTCCGTTTAGTTGCCGCTTTGCACCAGGGTCCATTCGTCATCAATTACGATCACCTTCTCGTGGCTCGAGCGGAAGTACTGCGCGTCGGGGCTTGCGCAAGACGGCGCCGGCATACCTTGCACCCCGACCGTCGTCAGCGCTTTAAACAGTGCGTTTTCCCCGACCAGGTTATCCAGGTCGAGCATCAGCGCGATCTTGACCCCGAACTGCAAGGTCGCCAGCAGCTCGTCACGGATATCGCAGGCGGTGAAGTCATAAATCTCAATCAAGTTCGAATCTATCATATTATTTTAACTTATTTGGGCGTTAATGCCGCCCTATTAAGTTTCATAATTTTGTGCAATATCTGAATCAACGGCAGGCTGACAATCATAACTGTCAGCACTTGTCCATTATAGGTATTGTCCGCAGGATATGATTCGCTATTCAAGTTAAGAGTCAGAGTGAATGGGTAGGTCGTCGCGAGTGTGTCGCCGGGCATTCCCAGCGTGAGTATGAAATCCTGCTCCTGCTAAAATTCGGCCCTCAGGCCATCTTTCTCACCCGTACCTCCACCCATGGCTCCTTACCAAGCAGCTTGAGGAGTTGGTTCGTGTCGGTGGAACCAAAGTGGTAGGGGTAGAGGATCTTTGGCTTAAATGTCCGTGCAGCGCTGGCAACCATCTCAGGAGTCATTGTATAAGGCAAGTTCATCGGTAAGAAGGCTACGTCGATATCGTGCAGGCCTTTCATTTCAGGGACGTTCTCAGTATCTCCAGCAAGATAAACCCGTAACTCGCCAAAGGTCAACACATAGCCATTCCCAATCCCTTTTGGGTGGAATGGCTGGCCATCCCCACGCTTGTGCAGCAGGTTGTAGGCCGGGACTGCTGCCACGGGGATGCCCTGGATTTCGCGCTGCTCGTGATTGTGCATCACCAGACTGCCCGGCAGCAGGCTGGCGCTGGCAGCGTTACACACCACCTGCGTCCGATCCGTCCGAATCGCCCCCAGCGCCGGCAAATCCAGGTGATCGTGGTGTTCGTGAGTGACGAAAACCAGATCCGCCGCGGGCAGCTTCGTATAATCGGCTACCTGGCTGAACGGATCGGTATAGATGTTCAGCCCATTGAACTCGAACAGCAAGCTCCCATGACCCAGGAACTGGATAGTGAGATCGCCCGAGTTGGTGGGGAAAACGTCGCGTTCATATTTAGATGGATTGGACATGGTGAACCTCCAAAATTGCTGATTGTATTATTTTATTAAGTCTCCTTCGATCGGCAGCCCTTCGAGTTCCATGATCTTCAAAGCATTGGTCGTCGGGCTGGGGCCAGGACGGATGATATAGTCAAAGGCCAGCCGGCCGTCCTTTACCTCATCGCGGAAGTGGTAATTGCTCACCCGTCCATCCGCCTCGGCCAGGTGGGCCAGCTCGAGGTCGTGGGTAGCGATCAGCCCAGCGCCGGGTGCGCCGATCAGCGCCTGGGTGTAGGCGCGACTGCCAGTCAGGCGCTCGCGGTTGTTCGTGCCGCGGAAGATCTCGTCAATCAGGTAGAGGAGCGGCAATGGCTCGGAGGCGCGCAGTTCATCGAGCAAGCTGCGTAAGCACTTGACCTCTGCATAGAAATAGGAAAAACCATCCACAATCGAGTCGGAGATGCGCATGCAGGTGTGTAACCGTAGCGGCCTGAGAGCCAGGCTGTCGGCACAAACCGACCCGCCGGCAAAGGCCAGACACAGGTTGACCCCGACCGTTTTGAGGAAGGTGCTCTTGCCGGCCATATTCGAGCCGGTGATCACCAACACTTCGCCTAACCCGGGGATGGTGAAATCGTTCCCGACCCGCCGCTGGGCCGGGATCAGCGGGTGACCGAGGTCTTTAGCCTGAAAAACTGGCCCGGACTGAGGCGTGACTTGTGGGAAGCAGTACTTCGGATTGAGACCGGCAAACTCACCCAGAGAGATCAGCGCCTCCAGCTCGGTCCACGTCTCCAGCCAGGCCGGCAGTAGCCCGGCCAGGCGCACTTGCATCCTCCCGGTCAGGAAGGCAAATACGTAATCCCAGGGCAGGAACATATTGAGCAGGAGGTGGATGATTGGGTTGCTGCGCATCCCCACCCCGGCGGTGGTCCATTTCACTCCACGGAGAATGCGCGAGGGCAGGTTTTGCGGATCGCGGAATGGAACAAGCAGGTTAGCCAGGTCCGGCTGGCGCGGCAGTGGGTAGCGCTCGAGATAACGCAGCAGGGCGCCGAATTTATCCAGCTCACGATCCAGGTGGACGACTGCCTCCAGGTATTCGGTCAAGCCTTTGGCAGTAAAGTAATAAAATCCCAGGTAAGCCGCAAACGAGAAAACCCAATATGCTGGGATCAGTCCCTGGATGTTCAAAATGAACAGGATCAGGTTGGTCAGAGTAAATAACGAGCCGACCAGCAGCAGCCATTTCAGACGTCCGGCCGGAAGCTCCACCTGGAACCACTCGAGCAGGCCCGCGCCGTTAAGTTGCTCTTTGGAAACCAGACGCAAGTTGAGCAGCAGGCGCATGCGGAACCGACGCAGCGGGGCCAGCTCCTTCACCA
>Ga0113563_10002581_pt1 | contig 10991 bp, 10 predicted proteins | sample Mud3Dept3metaG_FD_80117 | JGI IMG/M metagenome (GOLD analysis project Ga0113563, IMG submission 80117) | Freshwater wetland microbial communities from Ohio, USA, analyzing the effect of biotic and abiotic controls - Mud 3 Core 4 Depth 3... | ecosystem: Environmental > Aquatic > Freshwater >...
CGGCTGCGACTCGATGATCGGTTCGATCGTGCGCGGCGTGTCCGTCGCGGGGCGTGCGCTCCGATCGGTGCGCGCGCTCGCGGGGGCGGCGAGCCTCTCGTCGGTGCGTTCGGGGCGAGATCCGCGGCGCGTCGCGACGACGATCACGATCGCCGCCGCGGCGGCGAGGCCGGCGACGAGGAGCGCGGCGGTCCGGCGGCGTGACGCCGCGGGCCGCGCGATCGACGGCGCCGGCAGCTGGTCGGCCCGCGCCATCAGCTCGGCCGCCATCGCCTCGCGGCGCTCGCGGGTCAGCACGGGCAGCCGCGTGGCGGGCGTCGCGGCCGGCGCCGGCAGCTGGTCCGCCCGCGCCATCAGCTCGGCCGCCATCGCCTCGCGGCGCTCGCGCGTGAGCACGACCACGGGCGTCCGCTGCCCGAGCGCGCGCAGCGCGCGCTGATCGTCGAGCGCGTGCAAGCAGCTCGCGCAGGTCTCGGCGTGCGCGAGGATCGCGTCATCGCCCTCGGTCGCGGCCGCGGCGAGCTGCTCGGGTGCGGGGCAGCTCACGAGCGACCTCCGAGCGCGGCGCGCAGCGCCTGCCGCGCCTCGAACACACGACGCCACAGCGTGCCGTCGGGGATGCCGAGCGTGGCTGCCGCGTCGCTGCCCTTCTGGCCCTCGAGATCGACGAGCACGAGCGCGGCGCGCAGATCGTGGGGCAGCGCGGCGATCGCGTCGGGCAACCGCGCGACCAGCGCCGGATCGGCGGTGTCGCGCAGCGGTGGCACCTCGGCGACGGAGCGCAGCGCCTGCTTGCGCCGGATCTCGCCCCGCGCGTAGTTGCGCACGAGGTTGACCGCGATGCCAAACAGCCAGCTGCGGACCTGCCCACCGCGGAAGTTCACGGCGCTCTGGAACGCCGTCATGAACGTCGCCTGCACGAGATCCTCGACCGCGTCTGGATCGCTACCGCGCATGCGCGCGACGAACCGATGCACCGCCTCGACGTGGCGCTCGAACAGCAGCGCGCGGGCCGCGCGATCCGCCGTCGCGCAGGCCGCGACGAGACCCTCGTCGGTGAGGTCGTCGACGCGAGCCTCGCGATGGAGGCGGATCAGCTGGCCGATCGGTTTCATGCGGGTGGTCAGATCCGCCGGCGGAGGCCCGTGAAGAAGAACACCCGGCTGTCCTGGCGTTCGACGTCTCCCGCGGTCTTGGTCGGGAACCGCTCGGCGATGTGGTGCGCGGTGAGCCCGGCGCTGAGGCCCCAGTGTTCGCCGAGCCGGAGCGTCGAGATCAACGACGCGGTGCCGACGACGCCGCCACCGCTGCCCTCGAAGTAGCTCATCGTGGGCGACCCGGTGTCGAGGGAGCCGAGGGCGTCGCTGTAGACACCACCGAGGCCGAGGGCACCGCGCAGCTCCCACCGTCCGTAGCGCAGGGTGTACGCGCCGTAGGCCGTCACAGCGACGTCGTTGGAGCGCATCGTTCCGGATCCGGATCCACCGACCACGCGCATGGAGGTCTCGGTCCACGCGAGCGACACCCCGAGGGTGAGGCTCCCCTTCGCGATCAGGTCGAGCTCGGCGCGCAGGCCGCCGTCGGCGGAGTCGTCGGTGTCGAACATCGCGCCGAACGAGAGCCAGCGCGGCTCGCCGGCGAGCCGGGCGCGCGGTGCGGCGACGGAGGTGACGGCGGGCGTCTCGCTCGGGGCCAGGTACAGCGGAGGCGGGGTTGGCGGCGACGCGGGCGCGTTCGACGCCGCACCTCCGGGCGCCGCAAACCCCGGCTCGGTGCGCGGCGCGACCCAGTCGTCGGCGACCCAGCTCGCGACGAGGACACCGGCGCTCTGCGCGTCGGGCACGTAGCGCTCGTGGAGCCGCCCATCGGGGCGCTGCGCGATCAGGTAGTAGCCGGTGTCGGTCGGGATCACGCGCAGATCGATCGTGCTCGTGCAGCGCGGCTCCGCGGCGAGCCACGACTCGATCACGTGGCGAACATCGTCGGGGGCGCGGACGAACCGGACCTCGCACGTTCGGGGCTGCGGCTCGGGCTGCGCCGCCGCCGGTGCGGTCATCGCGACGAGCACGGCGAGGAGCGCCTTCCCGCGACTCACAGCGAGTACCTCATGCCGGCGACGAACATCAGCTCGCCCGTCCGCGTCGCGATCGTCATCTTCGGATCCCACGAGTACGGATCGAGGGTCAGGAGCTCCTGGCGCATGAACGTCGCGACCGGCCCCGCGGTGATCGCCCACCTCGCGCCGAAGCGGCGTGACAGCGTCGCCGACGCCTCCGCGGCCGGGGACACGACACTCACGCCTTCGACCGCACCGTCCGGCGCGTCCGAGCTGCTGTACGAGTAGGCGACCAGCCCCGACTCGGTGTGGAGGACGCCGGCGCCGGCGGCGATCCGCAGCTCCCAGCGGCCGAACGTCGAGGTGCGAGCGAGGAACGCGATCGCCTTGAGGTCCTTGGTGCCGAAGTACGCCGGTGCGCCGGTGGCGTACGTCGGGTCCGTCGACTCCGACGCCGACAGCGCGGCGCCGAGGCTCCAGGCCCCGCGCCGGATCACGTCGAGCTCGGCGCGGATCCCGCCGCCGCCGGCGCCGCCCGCACGGATCATCCCGGCGAGCGAGAGCCAGCGCCCGGCCTGCGGGGCGGTCACGGTGCCGTGCGCTGCGATCCCGTGCGCGGGCTGCTCTGCGAACGGATCGACGATCAGCGGTCGCGGCGCGACCGGCGGTGCTGGTGGTGGCGGCGGCTCGACCCAGTCATCGGCGACCCAGCTCGCGACCAGGACACCGGCGCTCTGCGCATCGGGCACGACGCGCTCGTGGATCCGGCCATCGTCGCGCTGGGCGAGCAGGTAGTAGCCGTCCTCGGTCGACACGACCCGCAGATCGATCGACGTCGTGCACCGCGGCTCGGCCGCGAGCCAGCTCTCGATCACGTGGCGGACGTCATCGGGGGTCCGCACGAAGCGGACCTCGCACGACGCGCTCGGGTTCGTCACCGGCTGGGCGGCGGCGGGCGAGACAGCGAGTGCGATGACAGCGGCGGTGACGATACGCATGAGGCTCCTCGGGCGGGTCCAGCGAAGAACCGTCGACCGGCGATGGCGCTAGAGACCGCAACGTAACTCCACCGCGACCGCCGGTCGACGGAGACCTTCGGGAGGGTGGTATCCGCAGCCCAGGTTTTCATCGCGGCGGCGTCGCCTTTTTCGTGCGATCTCGCGGGGCCCACACGCCGTTGACCCGGACCAGGACCGTCGTTCCCGCCAAACCATCGTCTTCTCGGTTCCTTACGCCGAGCTCGATCGATCCCCAGCGGAGCGCCTGGTAGCGGACCCCGATCCCGATCACCCGCTCGAGCAGGGCCCGATCGGGCTCGAGCCGGGGCACCCACATCACATCGGCCATCAGCGACGACTTCGGGAACTCCCGCGGCGTCCACTCGAACCCGGCGAGCGGCTTCACCGTGGGACCGAGCGAGACGTCATCGCGGAAGCCCGCGTCGAGCGCGGCGACTCCCGCATGGAGCCGCGTCGGGCCGACGACCCAGCTCGCCACGAGGTGCGCCTCTGCGGCCCGGGCCTTGCCGAACGTGTGCCCGCGCGCCGCGAACGTCGTGCGCACGCCGAACACGAGCGCGGGTGCTCCGCGCCCCCAGGCGCCTTGCCGGACGCCGAGCCGGAAGCCCGCGCGCCCCATCACGATCGCGTCGGGCCGATCGTCGTCGCAGGCCGTGCAGCCGCGGACGTCGTTCTCCGCGCCGAGGTCGAGCGCCGCGAGCCCACCGAGGCCGATGCCGAGGTTGATCATCCCACCGTCGCCGAACCGACCGTAGCCGGCCGTGCCGATGACGGTGCCCGCGGGAGGCAACCACGCCGTCGGTGCGGTGAGCACGCGGCTCAACACCGGATCGGCCGCCGCGACTCGCGAGGTCGCGAGCACGACGAGCAACGTGAGCGAAAGGCGCATGGCGGGGCGATGCGTGGGCGGTTACTTGAGGCTGTCGACGGCGCGGCGCAGCGCCCACGAGGTGAACGTGACCTGACCGAAGATCTGCGCGTCGAGCAAGTTCGCCGTGCCGATATCGGGGACGCGCACGCCGGCCTCGAGGTTCATGAAGTCCGCGACGGCATACCGAACACCCCACGACAGCGTCGGACGCAGCTTGATCTTGTCGTCGTTCGACGTGCAGCGATAGCAGAACTCCGGCGACCACCCGAGGTCGATGAGGATCTGCGACTTCGGCAGCGGCCGCACCTCGAGACCGCCGAACGCGCGGACCTGGTTCTTGACGTCGCCGTCGTGGAACGCGAACTCGGTGCGTGCGGTCGCGCCCGGGCTGAGGAAGCCCGCCATCGACGCGTCCCAGAACGCGCCACCGACGTGGATCGCGGTGTTCTTGCCGAGGTGCTTGCTGGCGACCAGCGTCAGCTCGGCGATCCGCGTCTGGTAGCCATCGTGGTTGCGCTCGAACGACTTGCGGAAGCCGAGCGTCATCCCCGGCATCCCCTCGAACAGCCGGTCCTCGCTGACGCCGAGGCGAAACGACGCCGTGACGTAGGGCTGGATCCGCGAGGCGCTGGCATCGCCGTCGTCGCTGCGCTCGCGCACTGCATCGGTCGTCGCGATGCCGAACTCGGCGACGTCGCCGAGACCGACGCGCGTGTCCGAGGTCACGCCGCCCCCGGTGTCGAGCGAGGTCCGCGAGTACAGCACCGCGGCGGGCAGCAGCCACCCGGTCGGGGTCGTCAGCATCTCCGGCATGCTGATCGGGCCGCGCGGCAGCGGCTTGCGCTTGGGCAACTCCGGCACGCCGGGCGTCGGCGCGTAGGGATCGGGCCCGATGTCCCCGCCGGTCAGCGGCGGATCGACCGGCGGCGGCGGCGGCGGGTCCTCGCTGTCGCTGCCGATCTTCGCGCCGCTTCCACCGGTTTCACCGCCCGGTTGTGCAGGATCGACGGGCTGTGGTTGGGCCCGCGCGATCGCGGCGGTGACGAGCACCGTCGTGATGATCAATCCCTGTCGCTTCTTCATGGCTTCTTCCTTCCGCGCGCCCGCGCGCTAATCACAGAACACCCCGGCGGCGCGGCAGGCCAGCGCACCCCAGGGTACGAACACCTCGGCACCGAGCCGGATGTCCCATTGCACGACCGCGTCGAGCCCATCGGCCGGCGCAGCCTTCGCAACCTCGAGCTGGTATCCGATGCTCCCGTCGATGATCAGCGATGGGATCACCGCCCAGCGCAGACCGAGCCGGCCGAGCAAGCCGTAGTCGATCGTCGGATCCTCGCCGCTGCCCGGCACCCAGCGGAACTGGGGTGCGAGCGCGATCTCGCCGACGATCTTCGCCGTCGGGTTCATCGCGATCTCGTAGCCGGCGGTCGGCAGCGCCAGGGTCCGCGGCTCGGCATCGAAGGTCTGCGCACCGGACAGCGCGATCTTCGCGCTCGAGATCCGCGTCCCGCCGTGGAGGCGGAGCCACGGCCAGCTGTCGAACCGGAGGCGGCCGACGATGTACAGATCCGTGACGGTCTCGGTCACGGTCGTGCCGTTGAAGTACTCCTCGCGCGGGACGCCGAGGCGGAACGCGATGCCGAACGCCGGGATCCACGAGTGATCCGGAAGCGGCACCTTGATCTGGACGCCGACCGCCGGGACCGGCGCGTGGACGCTGTCGATGCTGATCGCGGACGTGTGCCGGTACTCGAGCTGGGCGATGTCCCCAAAGCCGATCGCGAGCGCGCCGGCAGACGTCAGGAGGCCCGGCTCCTGGAGCAGGCTCCCGTCGCCCGACAGGCTCATCATGTACGCGCCGACGACGTCGGCGATCGGCATCGCGAACAACCGCGAGCTCGCGAATGGCCCCCGGAAGATCCGGCGCATCGAGGCGTCGCGCGTGCGCACCGGGACCCGCGTGGCCTCGATCGGCTCGTCGGTCCGCGGCTCGCTCGGCGCGGTCGCGGGTGCGGTCGCCAGGGTCGGGATCGGCGTGGGGCTCGGCGCCGGGGCCGGCGCGTCCGTCGCGAGCTGCGGATCGGCCGCCGCCTCGGGAGCGGGCTCGGGCGTCGTCTCGGGCGCGACCGGCTGCGCGTTCGCGGCGCGCGCGGCGCCGGCGAGAACGAACATCGCGAGCAGTGGTCGGACCATCTACTCTCGTTGTGCAGCAAGACCACGTGAGATGGCTACGTGGGTGCCGTGAACATCGCGTGATCGCCGAACGCTGCCGCCCGATCGGTGGCAAGACCTGGCCAGTCCTGGCGAATGCAGCGGCGTTAGATCGGCGTGAACGATCACGCGGCCTGGCAGGATTGGGTACCGTGATGACGTGGTGGGCGACGCAGCGACGTCTCGCAAGTTGATCGCGCAAGCGCGCCCGCGGCCGTGGGGCGGCACGAACGAGGAGGAGGGGCGTACCTATCTCCAGGCCCGCCTGAACCTGTACTCGAAGCTGCTGTTCTGGAGCTTCGTGGTGCTGATGGCGTTCCTCGGCGGTGCGTACCGGCTCGACCTGATCACGATCCCGAACGCCTCGGTCGTGTTCGTCGGCGCCGCGGTGATGCTCGCCGTGATGGCCTTGATCTGGCGCGGGGTCCTCGTCCACGGCAAGCCGTCGGTCGAGCGCATGCAATGGATCGACGTCCTGTATGCGTGTGCGATCGGACTGTCGTTCGGCGCGAGCGCGGCGATCCAGCACGATCTCAAACCCGCCGCCTACACGTCCCTGATCTTCGCGTGCTTCACCGTGTTCACGCGCGCGCTGGTCGTGCCGTCGAGCGAGCGCCGCACCGCGATCGTGTCGAGCCTGACGTTCCTCCCCGTGCTCGGCGGCGGCGTGTACGCCGGTCTCGTCGTCAAGCAGGATCTCCCGACCGCCGCGTACATCGGTGGTGGCGCGACGTTCTTCGCGGTCGCGGTCGTGATCGCGACCAACGGCTCCGGGATCATCTACGGCCTCAACCGCAAGCTCAGCGAGGCGATGCAGCTCGGCCAGTACAAGCTCGATCGCCTGATCGGCGAGGGCGGCATCGGCTCGGTCTATCGCGCGAACCACGCCCTGCTCCGCCGCCCTACCGCGATCAAGCTGCTCAAGCCGGATCGCAACCGCCCCGAGGACCTCGATCGGTTCGAGCGCGAGGTGCAGCTGATGAGTCAGCTCACCCACCCGAACACCGTCGCGATCTACGACTACGGCCGCAGCTTCGACGGGGTCTTCTACTACGCGATGGAGTACCTCGCCGGGATCGATCTCCAGGACCTCGTGGTCCAGTTCGGTCCGCAACCCGCGGGCCGCGTCGTGCATCTCCTGTCCCAGGTCTGCGGCGCGCTCCAGGAGGCGCACGACGCCGGGATGATCCACCGCGACATCAAGCCGGCGAACATCATCCTGTGCGAGCGCGGCGGTGCACCCGACGTCGCCAAGGTCGTCGACTTCGGCCTCGTCAAGGAGCTCACGCACGAGACCGGCGACTCGACGCAGGTGGTGCTCGGCACGCCGGCGTACCTGCCGCCCGAGGCCGTCACCGATCCAGGACAGATCGGGCCCGCGTTCGATCTCTACGCGCTCGGCTGCGTCGGGTTCTTCCTGCTCACCGGCCGCCGGGTGTTCGAGGGCAAGACCGAGGTCGACCTCTGTCTCCAGCACGTGACGCAGGCGCCCAGACGCCCGTCGGAGCTCACGACCTCCCCGATCCCGCCGGAGCTCGAGGCCGTGATCCTCCGCTGTCTCGAGAAGGCACCCAGCGCGCGGTATCCGTCCGCGATGGCGCTCGCCGACGCCCTCGCCGCGGTGCCCGCGGGCCGCGACTGGGGCACCGACCACGCCCGCACCTGGTGGAACGACTTCCGCGCGCGGGCGGACCAGGTCACGGCCACCCCCGACGCGAGCTTCACCGTGACGATCGACCTCGAGCAGCGGGCGACGATCGCCGGTCCCCACGCGGCCTCCGGCGACCTCGCCTCGTAGGAGTTTCTCGGTCGTGAGGAACGCGTGAACGGGCGTGCGTCCCCGCCCGCCAGGCCGTAGCTATCCCGTAGAAGGCCATGTCGGAAGGTGTCACCCGCCGGAGACTGATCGCGCAGCGCATCGCACTCGTCGTGCTCGTCGGCGTGGTCGCGATCGTCTTCCTGTCGTCGTCGCTGCTCGCCGGGGTGATCGCGCTGGTCACGATCGCCGCGGTGCTCCTCGACACGCTGGCGCTGTCGCGCCTCGACACGCACGACGAGGCGCGTCCGGACGCGACGCCGCGGCAGATCACCGTCGATCTGAGCCGACGATCGTGACCGCGCTCGCGAGGTAGTAGCCGCGGCCGGGCGCGACCGCGAGCAGCGCCTCGACGCCGAGCTCGGCGAGCTGCACGCGCAGGCGGCGCACGACCTGCCGGACGTTCTCCTCGTTCGCGTACTTCGACTGGAACGGGAGGTCGCGGGCGAGCTGCTTGGTCGCGACACAGCCGCGGACCGCCGACGGCGACGACGCCTCCTCTTGCGCCCGCGCGCACAGCGCCCGGAGCAGCTGGAACTCGAGGACCGGGAGGCCGCGCTCCGTCCATGCCTCGGCGCCGACGGCCCGCGACAGCAGCGAGCCACCGGTCGTCGGATCGCTCGATCCGACGATGCACAGCTCGAGCGCCTCGTGTCGGGTCTGGAACCGGACCAGCCCGCCGACGATGCTCCCCGTCTGCATCGACACCGGACCGACGGGCTCGTGGATCAGGTCGGCGAGGAACCACATCGCGACGTCGCCGATCTTGAGGACCGCGCGTGGCGGCAGCGGCACGCGGCCCTGGACCCGGGTGCCGTCGACGAACGTCCCGTTGCGGCTGCCGAGATCGCGGATGTTCCACCCGGTCTCGGTCTTCCGGATCTCCGCGTGCTCGCGCGACACCGACGCGGCGAGCACGACGAGCTCACCCTCGTGGTTTCGGCCGATCCCGGTCTTCGGGGCGATCGCGTGCGCGACGCCGAAGCCTTCGACGACCCAGGCCTCCGCGTCCGTCGCCTCGACGTTGGACCGCACGTGATCGGGGATCAGCCCCTCGCACGCGGCCACATCCTGCGCGCATGCGCGGCACAGCGATCCCACCTCGGTCCCTGCCCCGCAACACAAGCAGCCCATGTCCAGCCATCGAACCACCAACGCCCCGGGGAGTGCAAGGCCTCGCTGGCGTGGGCACACGTTCGGGCGAGTTGACATGTACTCCCCCCCGACGTAGCCAGGATGGAGATGAGCCGGGTCCTGGTCCTGTTCGCGCATCCCGTGCTCGAACGATCTCGCGTCAACCGCCGTCTGCTCGACGCGATCCGCGACCTCGACGGGGTCACGATCAACGACCTCTACGAGGAGTACCCGACGCTCGACATCGACGTGAAGCGCGAGCAGGACCTCCTGCTGTCCCACGACGTGATCGTGTTCCAGCACCCGTTCTACTGGTACTCGGTCCCCGCGATCCTCAAGGAGTGGCAGGACCTCGTCCTCGAGCACGGCTGGGCCTACGGTGCGGGCGGCACCCACCTCCGCGGCAAGATCACCTTCAACGCGATCACGACCGGGGGCCCCGAGACGGCCTACAAGAAGGGTGGCTACAACCGGTTCACGATCCGGGAGCTCCTGGCGCCCTGGGACCAGACGGCGTTCCTGTGCGGCATGCGGTTCCTCGCGCCGTTCGCGGTCCACGCAGCCCTCAAGGTGATCCGCGACGAGGACCTCGCGGACTGCCGCGCCAGCTACCGCCAGCTGATCCAGGCGCTGCGCGACGACCGCGTCGATCTCGTGCGGGCCGCCGCGGGCGAGAACCTCGCGAGCGAGCTCGCCGACGTGATGGGCCGGGAGGTCGCGTGACCGACAGCAACGTGATCGCGGCGGTCGGCTGCGTCGGGGAGCCGGCGTGACCGATAGCATCCTGTTCCAGGCGTTCGTCTACCTCGCAGCCGCGGTGCTGTTCGTCCCGATCGCGAAGCGGCTCGGCCTCGGCGCCGTCCTCGGCTACCTGGTCGGCGGCGTCGTCGTCGGTCCATGGGTCCTCGGCTTCGTCGGCACCGAGGGGCACAAGGTCATGCACTTCGCCGAGTTCGGCGTGGTGATGATGCTGTTCGTCGTCGGCCTCGAGCTCCGCCCGGCCCTGCTGTGGCAGCTCCGCCGCCCGATCGTCGGCCTCGGCGGACTCCAGGTCGCCGTGTCGGCCGCCGTGATCGCCGGCGCCGCGCTCCTGCTCGGCGTCGAGTGGCGCTCGGCGATCGCCGTCGGCCTGACCTTCGCGATGTCGTCGACGGCGATCGTGCTGTCGAGCCTCGCCGAGCGCGGCCTGCTCAAGACCTCCGGAGGCCAGTCCGCGTTCTCCGTCCTGCTGATGCAGGACATCTCCGTGATCCCGATCCTCGCCGTGTTCCCGGTGCTCGGCATCACCGTCGCGCGCGCGGTCACCGACATCACCTCGGAGGCCGGCCGCCCGTCGTGGCTCTCCGGCCTGTTCGTGCTCGGCGCGGTCGTCGCCGTCGTCGGGATCGGCCGGTTCGTCGTCCGCCCCGTGTTCCAGTTCCTCGCGGGCGCGCGCCTGCGCGAGTCCTTCACGGCCGCGGCGCTGATGATCGTGATCGGCATCGCCCTGCTCATGCAGCAGGTCGGGCTGTCGCCGGCCCTCGGGACCTTCCTCGCCGGCGTCGTCCTCGCCGACAGCGAGTACCGCCACGAGCTCGAGACCGACATCGAGCCGTTCAAGGGCCTGCTCCTCGGCCTGTTCTTCATCTCCGTCGGCGCGCAGATCGACTTCGGCCTGATCGGCAGCGAACCGCTGATGATCGCCGGCATCGTGGTCGGCACGATGGCGCTCAAGCTCGGCGTCCTCTACGTCCTCGGCCGGTCGTTCGGCCTCGATCGCCCGGCGCGCTGGCTGCTCGCCTTCTCGCTGTGCCAGATCGGCGAGTTCGCGTTCGTGCTCCTCTCGTTCGGCGTCCAGCAGAGCATCTTCACCGCCGCGTTCGCGAGCCCGCTGATCGCGGC
>Ga0113563_10002583_pt1 | contig 10989 bp, 8 predicted proteins | sample Mud3Dept3metaG_FD_80117 | JGI IMG/M metagenome (GOLD analysis project Ga0113563, IMG submission 80117) | Freshwater wetland microbial communities from Ohio, USA, analyzing the effect of biotic and abiotic controls - Mud 3 Core 4 Depth 3... | ecosystem: Environmental > Aquatic > Freshwater >...
CCGGACAGATGGAGTGAATAACTATATAGCTTATTCAGATAACATAAATGTCTGGCGCGAGGCCAGGCTAATTCAGAGACCAAAATTTCCATGGGATCTGGTTCAGGTTGGGAATTGCGGTTCACCAATTGAGACGGAAGAAGGTTGGCTGGTAATTACACACGGAGTAGGACCCATGAGGGAATATGTATTAGGAGCATCATTATATAGACTTGATAATCCTGAAAAAGAAATTGGCAGACTAAAGACGCCTTTATTAGCTCCCAATGCTGAAGAAAGGGAAGGATATGTGCCAAATGTCGTGTACTCTTGCGGTTCTATTATCCACAATAGAAATCTGATTATTCCGTATGGCATTTCAGACTATGCATCTTCTTACGTGTCTATTGATTTAAATGAACTCCTGAATGAACTTAAGAGTTCAAAATAGCAGCAACAGCGGAAGTCACTGCAAATATTACTGCAATTACAACCTACACTTCTTTACTGTTGTATATATAAAATCTTTTCCTTTCAGAAGACAGGGGGAATGGGTAATAAAAAATCAAAGGCAGTTGCCGTTATAGTTGCTCACCCAGATGATGAAACATTATGGGCGGGTGGAACTATACTGAGTCATCCATCATGGCAATGGTTTATCGTTTGTCTCTGCAGAGGAAGCGATACCGATCGTGCTCCCAGGTTCTTTAAAACATTACAAGTTTTGGGGTCTGAAGGAATAATGGGCGATTTGAACGACGGACCGGAACAAAAGCCTCTGGATGAGAATGAGCTGGAGCATACAATATTGAAGCTATTACCTTCCATGCATTTCGACCTGATTATTTCCCATAATCCGGGTGGTGAATATACAAGACATGTCAGACATGAGGAAATAAGTAAAGCAGTTATTAAGATTTGCAATGCAGAAAAGATATCTGCAAATGAACTCTGGACTTTTGCTTATGAAGATGGCAACAAGAAATACAATCCAAGACCTATAGAAACCTCTCCGGTCTTTCACATACTTACCAAACGGATATGGTTGAAAAAATACAGCATAATTACAGGAATATATGGATTTGAAAAAAATAGTTTTGAAGCAGAAACAACACCACTGGCAGAATCATTTTGGCAATTTACTAATCCGTATGATGCTCAAAAATGGCTTAAACAATTTGAAAATGGGAAATGAAATAATTTGAAAATGAGACAAATATTATATTTTTTATTTAAATTCATCATTTTCAAATTTTCAAATTGACACATTTTCAAATTATATAGACATGAAGGTATTATTATTATATGACTACCCTGCTTCACCGGGGGGTCTTGCCACTCAAGGAGATTTGTTATATAAAGGACTTCTTGGAATGGGAATTGATGCCCATGCGGTTAATTTCGAATCACCTCAGGAGAAGGAATGGTACTATCGCTGGTTTGAGCCGGATATCGTAGTTGGTGTGGGCTATTGGGGGCATACCCCGCATCTTATCCTGCATCCGCAACGATACGGAGTTCAGCCTGTACCCTGGCTGGTTGCTGACGGTTTTATGGCAAACTATCGGGAGGTGCTTAATGCACTTCCATTAATCCTGGTAACATCAAATTGGGTAAAGGATATATATGTACGCGATGGGATAGATGGCGATAATATTGAAGTGTTACCTGTTGGTTGCGACACAGATGCATTTACCCCTTATGACAAAGATGACCCGAAAATTTTAAGCGTACGCGAGTCGCTTGGGATTTCACCTGATCAATTAATGATTCTGACAGTTGGTGGTGATGCTGCATCAAAAGGTGCACAGGAGGTAATGCAAGCCCTTGCTATAATTGATACTAAAGCTCCCGATTGGAAATATGTTTGTAAAGTATGGCCCCAACCCCGGACCAGACGTCAGAATCGTGCTGATCTCGAATTTGCGACACACTTAGGCATCGAAAAAAATGTTACCTATGCAACAAATATCATTTCACGTAATTTCATGCCTTACCTGATAGGCGCGTGTGATATATATGCGGCACCTTCGCGACTTGAAGGCTTTGGAATGCCCCAGGTGGAAGCAGGAGCTTGTGGGAAACCTGTAATAGGTATTAATGCCATGGGAATGCTCGATACACTGGTACATGGCAGGACCGCATTCCTTGCAAAGGTAGCACAGAAAATTGTCTTGAAAGAAGTGATTCTTGGTGACGAATCTGGCTTTGAAAACAAACACAGAGTTGTATTTGAAGATCCGCGGACAGTGGACTACCGTGCAAGTGTTCATGATATCGCAAATTATTTGATGGATCTGATGACTGATACGGCATTACGTGAAAAAATGGGCAAAGCTGGAAGAAAACATATAGTTAAGTATTTCGATTATCGTGTTGTCGCAAAACGGTTTGTACAGATTATAAATGATAAATTGGGAATAATGTAAATTATCAGATCTATGCAATCTGTAATCTGGCAGGAAATAAAAGAGGCAAAAAAGGCAGCTATTGAAGTACTGCTTCATAATGCTCATGGGCCATATCATGGACTCCCGCGTACAGCAGGATGGGGATACCCGGAACCCTATACAAGAGATTTGATGTTTTCCATATTTGGAATTGGTGTTTCTGAGAATCAGAAGTTAACAGAGAGTATACGGAAGGTTCTGGAAACTCTGTCAGCAAATCAAACAGACCATGGCCATATCCCCTCACTGGTGCACGACAAAGAAGACCGTGGATCAAGTGATACAACTCCTCTATTTTTGCTATGTGTTGGCATCTTCAGAAAAGTAACAGGGGAACATAATTTTCTTCAGAATGCTGTGAACAAAGCTCTGACATGGATGGAGTATCAAAGCCCTTCAGACCGGTACCTGGTCGCTCAGCAGCCAACGAGCGATTGGCGTGATGAACAATGGGTGACCGGTTATAGCCTGTATGTCAATACGATTGTATATAGTTACCTCCGGCTTCTGGGTCAACATGGAAGAGCGGATAAGATATGCGAAGGAATGAGAAAGTTTACCATCACGGGAGGATTTCAGCCCCGTCATATCCTTGAAGGTTTAACCATAAAACATAAGCCATATTTTGCTTTCTGGTCATATAAAATTCATAAAAGCGAACGGTTCGACCTGCTCGGTAACAGCCTTGCCATTCTTTCAGGAATTGCTTCACCAGCAAGAGCTGAGGATATGATATCATGGATAGAAGCGGAATGTAAAGGTATGAAGAAAAGAGGTGAACTGGCTATTGATTTGCCCCCTAATTTCTTCCCTTTTATTAAACCTGAAGATCCTGACTGGCTACCCCGTTATAAAGAATATAACAGACCGGGTGAATATCATAATGGTGGTATATGGCCTTTTGTATGCGGACTTTACGTGGCAGCTTTGGTTGGAGTTGAAAAGTACAAGCTTGCCGAGAAGAAGCTCATTACACTTACTCATATTATGAAAAGTTCTAAATCCGGGAGCATTGAATTTGGATTCAACGAATGGTTAAAAGCCCAGAACGGTCAAGCCATGGGACAGGACTGGCAGACCTGGAGTGCCGCACTATACCTGTATGCAGTAAAATGCGTTGAAGAAAAAAGAACGCCTTTCTTTGATATGGTACGGAATTGTCCTGCTTGAACAAAATTATAATAACAGATTCAATTACAGGACTGTTGCTGATACTATTCTGATATAACACTTGGAACTAATTGATTTTAAGTGTATTTAGGTAAGTTTCTGAGCAGGGCACACTACACATAATCACATATTATTTTAAAACAGGTTTGGATTCTGATAAAACTTAGTAACTTATGCCGGAACAATATGGGGATAACTTTGTTGAATAAATTCAATAATAGTGAGATGAATTCCGGGAACATAAGATGGTATTTCGCTTTTATGGTTTTAATGTTTTTAGTTTCGGTATTGAACTCAGCGTCAGGACAAAGCTACGAGTTCAAAGGGAAAGTCAGTGATACCGGAACGGGTGAACCGATGGTAGGTGTCTACATCACAGTTAAAGATAATCTGTATGGTACAATATCCGGGAATGACGGTGTTTTTGTGCTTAAAACCCGCATACCCCCGCCCCTGATATTACATTTTTCATTTATAGGTTTTGTAACACAGGAAATTGAAGTAAAAGACGAAGCTGCATTTCTTGATATTAAAATGGAAGAACAGTATTATCTGGGGCAGGAAGTTGTAATTTCTGCAAGCCGGGTTGAAGAAAATATTTTAAGATCTCCGGTTAGTATCGAGAAAATGGATTTACGCGATCTGAAACAAATCTCAGCAGCCAACTTCTACGATGGTCTGTACCAGTTAAAAGGGGTTGATATGAATGTGCATGGCCTTACTTTTCGTTTGCCCAATACCAGAGGTTTCAACGATTATACCAATTACCGGATGAACCAGATTATTGATGGAGTGGAGAACATTTCCCCCGGTTTAAGCTTCTCTGCGGGCAATATTTTCGGATTGCCCCAGATTGACGTTAAAAGTGTTGAAATGGTGGTGGGAGCTTCTACTGTTCTGTACGGTCCCGGAGGCATGAATGGTACACTTGTAATGCAAAGCAAGGACCCGTTTAAATATCAGGGACTTTCAGTTTCACTTCAGCCTGGTGTCATGAACTTTGGTTCCCTGACTAATGATAATTTCACACCAATGTCTGAAGTGAATGTCAGATATGCCAGGGCTTTCAGTAACCGGATAGCCTTTAAGTTTATAGCCTCATATCTGGATGCAACCGATTGGCATGCAAATGATAAGAGAGACAGAAGTGACCTGAATGATCTGTCGCTGACCCGGCTTACAAATCCCGGTTACGACGGGGTGAATACCTATGGTGATGAATCATTGGTATCGGTTAACCTCATTGATGTCGGCCCAATGGTAATTGATGGAATTGCTGCATCTCAGGGCATAATACCGGGTTCTCCCGAATTTGAAGAGCTCTATAACACGGCAATTAAGTATTTCCCGGATCAGCTTGTTACACGAACAGGCTGGATCGAAAGGGATCTGACTGATGATAAAACAAAAAATGTCAGATTTAACGGATCATTTCATTATTTTATCAATGAACGGACAGAAACAATTGCACAGGCAAGCTATGCCCAGGGTACAAGTGTATATACCGCTCAGAACCGCTTTGCTGCACGTGAATTCAATATCCTTTCAGGGAAGATCGAGCTTAATAATCCTGATTATTATTTCAGAGCATGGGGCGTGACGGAAAATTCAGGTTCATCCTATGATATCGGAGGTGCTGCACTGCGACTGAATGAAGAGTGGAAACCTTCGGAATACTGGTTTTCGGATTACCTTACAGCATATACACAAACCGCACTTATAACTGATGATATGGATAATGCTCATCAGTTCGCACGACTGGTGGCCGACAACAGGGATCCGAGGACAGGAGTAATTTTTGATAAATCCAAACCGGCTTTCCCGGTGTCTGGTTCACAGGATTTTATTTCAATGATGAATGAGATTACTTCGAAATCCATCAATGACAGCGGAGCAAGGGTTTATGATAACAGTAAGATACTGCAGGTGGAAGGGATGTATAACTTCAGCAACATTATACACTTTATGGAGATGCAGTTTGGCGTATCGAACCGCTTTTATTTTGTTAACAGTAATGGAACTGTATTTGCCGACAAACCAGGTCACCCGATTAAAATCAATCAGTTTGGGACATTTGTTCAGGTCAATAAGGACTTTATAAAAGAGCACCTCCGGTTGACAGGTGCTTTCAGGTATGATAAAAATCAGAATTTTAAGGCGCAGTACACACCCAGGTTCTCTTTAATCTGCTTTCTGGACAAAAAAATGGAGAATAGTCTGAGAGCAACCGTTCAGACAGCTTATCGGTTTCCTTCCATTGCTGATCAATGGGTGGACGTAAATGCGGGGATATTCAGAACAATTGGCGGAATGCCCGAAGTTCAGAATAAATATAATTTTAGTTCGATTCCGCTTTATCCAATGTCGGGAAGAAATCCCGTCAAAGACAAACCAGTTACAGAAAACGGACCCATTGTATTGCCCGGATTAAGTCCTGAGAAAGTTGCCTCAACGGAGATCGGGTATAAAGGGTTGTTTCTGGAGAAGAAATTATTTCTGGATATGTATGCTTTTTATAACAAATACAAAGGATTTGAAGCAGTTCAGCTGGTAGCTCAGCTTGCTGAAGATGCAGGAACGGAAAACGACCTGCTCTTCCAGACTTTTTTTACCACCGATCAGCCTGTTTCATCATTGGGATGGGCAGCGGGTGCGGATTATATGACTTCCCTTGGCATATTGATCCGGAGTAATATAGCCTTCAATAAGTTGCTGGAGCGAATCGATGCGCCCGGAGTGGAAGCCGGGTTCAATTCCCCGGAATACCGTGCAAACTTATCCATTGGGCACCATGAAATCATTCCAAACATTGGATTCAATCTGAATCTTCACTGGCAGAACAGATTTATCTGGGAATCAGCTTTTGGCGCCGGAGAAATTCCGGCATTTACCACGCTCGACTTTCATGTTTCATATAATTTTTCAGCAATAAAAACCGTGTTCAAACTGGGAGGTTCAAACGTTTTAAATAACTATTATACCACCAGTTTCGGCAGCGCACAGATTGGCGGCCTGTATTATATCAGTCTTCTCTACGAGGATATCCTTGGAAGCATTAATAGTAACAGATAGTGATCCGGATTAAAAATCCTATTTTGCTTTGAATTCAATTGAAAATTTTGCAAAAAACAATTCAGGTGCAGTAGCCTTCAGAGTTAGTTGAAAAGGCTGGAGCATACTGGCAATCATCGCTTTTGGCAATGGGACAGTGGTTTTTCCGACCAGCCCGGTTGCATTTTTTACAATGTCAGTTACTGTCAATACAATTCCGGTTGGTGAGGATGGAATAGCAGCACTGTTCATGTTCAGTTTCAATGAAGTGGCAGACACTTCTTCCCATGTACCGGCATCTAACGGATTTAATCCCTCGCAACTCAGATACATTGAAAAGTCTTCCCGTAACTCAACATATGATTTGTCAGCCGATGAACAGTTTACAGCGCCTAACAACGCCGATTGAATGGCCGGGGTTATTGGTGTGCCAACAGGAACAGAGAAACTTTCCATTTCATTGGTGGGTACAACTAACGCTTCAGTCAATTGAGCTTTGATGATTACATAATCTCCAATAAACTGAGAAACATCCTCGTCATCATCATTTTTACAACTGGTAACCGAAACAGACAGGGCTAGTAATATTACAAGCAGGTTAAAATTCATGGTTTTCATAATCTTACAGGTTTATAAGTGAAAAATTCAATAATTATAATAAATAAAAATATAACGCTTTATATTGTAAACAATGAAACCGCACACTAAGGTACTCCCTTTTTTCAATATATGTTAAAGACTTAACAATCTTTAACCATGATTTGTTCCCGGAATTTAATTAAAGGATTTTAACTGTAATCAGAGAAAAAGGCTGACTATCAGATGTCCCTGAACCATGATTTGTGTAGTAATTAATATTATCTTTATCAAAACTAAAAAGTAATTAATGTTTTTAATATTATCAGGAATATCATTGGGATACCTGATGAATTAAGATTAAACCAAACAACTATTTAAAATATTAACATACATGAAACTTAAAACTGCCGGCAGAAACTGGATTTCGATCATCGGTTTATTGATCGCGGCAATTAATCTTCTGCTGATCATTGTACTGTTTCTGATATCAGTCATTGTAAAAAGTGATGACACATATCTGGGATTATTCATTTACATTATTTTACCCGGATTTCTTTTATTAGGACTCCTGATGATACCTGCAGGCATAGCAGTATCAAGGAAAAAACCTATCAGTTCATTCCCGGATGGAAAAAAGAGGCTGCCAGATATTGATCTGAATATTCCGGAACACCGAAGAGCCTTTATCATATTCACCATTGTGACAATGATTATTCTTTTTCTGGCTACCTACGGAAGCTTCGAAGTATATCATATTACAGAATCAACAGAATTCTGCGGGACTCTCTGCCATAAAGTCATGGAACCCGAATATACGGCATATCAGACTTCAGCTCATGCAAATGTAGGCTGTGTTGAATGCCATGTCGGATCGGGTGCCTCATGGTACGTAAAATCAAAGATCTCCGGATTACAGCAGGTTTATGCTGTGATTGCAAAGTCTTATCATTCACCTATTGAAACCCCACTTCACGACCTGCGCCCGGCAAGAGAAACGTGTGAAAAGTGCCACTGGCCTCAGAAGTTTTATGCCAGGACTCTTCAGTCCAATAAATCCTTTCTTGCAGATTCGCTTAATTCCGAATGGGATGTTACCCTGCAGATGAAGATCGGACCTGAATACAGTGACCTCGGTCTTATTGAGGGAATACACTGGCACATTAATCCGAACATCCTTATTGAATACATCTCGGAAAATGACAAACGTGAAATAATCAATTATGTGAAGTACACGGATAAAATATCAGGGGCAGTTATAGTCTATAAAAATCCGGAAATCGAAATTTCCGACAGTGCTGTGGCAGCAACAACCCCAAGGACAATGGATTGCATCGATTGCCATAACAGGCCGTCACATAATTACAGCTCACCGCCGGCTTATTTCGATAAAGCCATGCTCACGGGGGAAGTGCCCCGGGATATTCCTTTTATGAAAAAAACAGCAATGGAGATCCTCAGGAATACTTATACCGATAAGGACACAGCGAATATGCAGATCAGAGATGGGATCACAGATTTTTACAAATCGGATTTCGGCGGATATTATGAAAAAAACAGCGCCGGAATTGATAAATCAATAGCTGCTTTGCAGAAAGCCTTCAGTCAGAATACTTTTCCGGGGATGAAAGTGACAAATGATGTTTATCCCGACCATATCGGACATAAGGAATCCGAAGGCTGTTTCCGGTGCCATAATGATGCTTTTATATCAGATAACGGGAGAAAAATAACCCGGGATTGCAACCTTTGTCATACAATAATCAGCCAGGGCACCCCGGGATTGATGCAATATACGAATGTAAGGGATACACTGGAGTTTCAGCATCCTGTTGATATAGGAACAATCTGGAAAGAGGCTAATTGTTCAGAGTGTCACAGGTATCTGTATTAAAAGGGCATGAAGCCTGAGCCTGTTTAATTAACCGAATACACGAATGCATTTTCCGGGGTATCATTCATCTGTCCCGATGAAATGAAGCACTCATCAACTGGTGTTTCATGCAGCGCTCTTTTCCTGTTTCCCCGGTGATGCTCTTTCGAACAAAACAGGCAACTGCCCGCAGCAGTACAATATTTCCTTCCTTCCTCCACTGCGTTGCGGGGGGAGTGGAAAATTCCCAGATATAACCGTTTCGCCGGTTCCGGCAAAAACGGACACCCTTCCCTGTGAACAATATGGATTCCATCTTTCCCTGCTCTCGTGCAAATGAAATATTTTGTCATCATCTTTCTGATTTAGAATATACTAAATAATAAGTTTCGTTTTTATTCAGGATCCTGATTACAATAGCAGTCTTATAGAAATATATGGTTATATAGGCATTCTCCCTGAATTGTTACCCGGAAATACTCTTATTCGGGATTTTTTATTTCATCAGGGTAACAATTTCAGGTATATTCAAATAAAACGACAAAGTTTAATTTAAATCCTTAAAATCATGAAAAGAGCAGACAAATCATCAGCAACCGTAAAAAGAAATTTCCTTGAGCTTATTTCTGTTTTATCAGAAGGTGAAATATTAAACCTTCATGAAATGAGATGTGTAAGAGGCGGGGACGGAGAAGGAGCAGGGGGTGAACTAATAATTATTCCTCCGACAAAGCCCTGATCATAAAAGAATCAGTTCTTATCATTACAAAGAGCATCCGGGGAACCATGGATGCTCTTTTGTTTTTGCAAGTCTCTATTTTTAACTAATTTGCCTGAGATATTCGGAGTTGAAAAGGAATTCTTATAATCGCGAAGTTGAAAAATATCGGTTTATTGATCTGGATTACATTTTTTTCTTTACTCACGTTAATTTCCGGAGCACAAACAGGGAGCGCAGATTCCCTGTTTAGGAGATTTACCTGGCTCTATAAAACCGGTGACCTGATAAATGCCGAAGAAACACTGTTTTTAATGTTAAATTCGAATGTTACTCCCGATGAAAGTAACCAGGCAGCTGTTTATAATAATCTTGGAGTAATCAACATTATATTGGGGAAATATGGAAAAGCGTTTGAATTTTATAATAAGGCTGAATCGTTAGTAACCGGCAAAAAAAATAATCTTAGAGACCTTGCTGACATTTACTCTAACAAAGGTTACATAAATTTTATTAGTAAATCTTATGATCTTTCTATCGCGTATTATGAAGAAAGTATTAGGATTTACAATAGTCTGGATCCCAGGGACAAGAGTGTTTTGTCTGGTTTATCAACAGTTTATTTAAATTTCGGGATTGCGCTTCTTACCAAAGGAGGTTACATCGCCGCACTCGATTATCTTAACAGAAGTTCAGAAATTAAATTAAAAAATAATTTTCCGGGAATAGCGCTTGTTTATCTGAACATGGCCAAAGTCCAGGTAAAACTTAATGATCAGGTTCAGGCTGAATTGTATTATTTAAAGAGCATTGACCGGTTCATTGATGAATTTGATGAAGATTATTTCAGACTGGCAGAGGTTTACTTTGATTATGGGCTCTTTTTACGATCAGCAGGGAGAGATTCAGAGGCTCTTGAATTTCACCGGAAAGCTCTTTCTATCTGTCTGAAAAATTATGGAGAAAAGCATACTTTGACAGCATTATCATATAAACACCTTGGCGACCATTTTTTTTATCTGTCAAATTATGAAGCGGCATTGGAATATTATCAAAAATCACTTATTTCTGTAGTCCGCGATTTCAATGTTACAGATATCCATTCAAACCCCTCAATCGATTCCTCCATTTTTGATATCCGGTTACTTGATAATCTAAAAAGTAAAGCTAAG
>Ga0113563_10002584_pt1 | contig 10987 bp, 16 predicted proteins | sample Mud3Dept3metaG_FD_80117 | JGI IMG/M metagenome (GOLD analysis project Ga0113563, IMG submission 80117) | Freshwater wetland microbial communities from Ohio, USA, analyzing the effect of biotic and abiotic controls - Mud 3 Core 4 Depth 3... | ecosystem: Environmental > Aquatic > Freshwater >...
CTGCTCAAGGCACTCTTCGAGTCATTGCGTCAACACCGGGCTTGGCACACACATGTACGCAATCGCGGGAAGTCTCCTGCCGATGAAATAGAAATCGTCCTTGCAAGGGACTTTTCCAAACCTCAAGGATTCAGCCTCACGTCATGACACCCCCGCCCCTCGGTGTGTATCTCCATATCCCCTTCTGCCGACAGCGATGTGACTTCTGTGCCTTCTACCTTGAAATCCATCGAGGGGACCGCGCGGAGGCTTTTGTCCGATCCCTCGTTCAAGAAATTCGGCTGTCGGCACAAGAACATGTGGCCGCTGGCCGTACCGTGCAGTCGGTCTATCTTGGGGGTGGCACACCGACGGCGCTCGCCACGAGTCAGCTCCTCGCGATCCTGTCGGAGATTCGCGCGCATTTCGCTCTTGTCTCAAACTGTGAAATCACCGTTGAGGCGCACCCCTCTACGATTTCCGAGCAGGATCACATACAACTACTTGAGGCCGGGGTCACCAGAATCAGTTTCGGCGCAGAATCGATGGAGGATAGCGAACTGAATCTGATCGGACGGCCCGGTACCGTCCACGAGACTATTAGGGCAGTTGGTCGGGCTAAAGCGGCCGGGTTTACCAATGTCAACCTCGATGTGATGTATGGGCTCCCCAACCAAAGCCTGGAAGACTGGCGGCAGACGCTCGCTCACTGTCTCTCCCTTGAACCGACACACCTCTCCTGCTATGCCCTGACAGTCGAAGAAGATACGAAACTGGCTACCGACATCCGACGAGGGCGGAGTCCGGCCCCAGACGAAGGCCTGCAGATTGAAATGGACAAGGCCGCAGAACAGATACTCGGCGACGCCGGCTATGAACGGTATGAGGTATCGAACTACGCTAAACCCGGCTATGCCTGCCGACACAACTTGCTCTACTGGACCAACGGCGAATATCTTGGGTTGGGCCCGAGCGCACAGTCCTATCTGGGCGGAACAAGATTCGGAAACGTTGCCGACCTTGCAGCCTACAACGCATCACTCACGGGAAGCCGATTGCCCATTGAAGATCGCACCAGGCTCTCAGAAGAGGAACAACTCCGCGATGCCGTAATTTTTGGCCTGCGACTCATTCAAGGAATTCCCACATGCCACCTACATCAACATGCGGCAAATTATGGACTTTCATCTGTCACCGCACAGTTACTCGCAGCCCGGTTGATCGAAAAAGACGGTGAGCGCAGCAGACTATCGCCACAAGGTCGCCTTTTTGCTGACACGATCGCCGAGCAGTTGTACTAGCAGGCTGTTGAAAAAGCCCGCCAGCTCTCCGGAAGGGTGAGGTTTAGGCTTGACCTCAACCTCACCCCTCTTCAGACGCTGCGGCCTTGCCCGCGGTAACGGCGCGTCCATGGGTAAAGAGGCTGTCCTGGCAGACTCAGGGCAGGCGGGTGAAATAGTTGCCGGGGTTGGGAGGGTGAAAAGTCTGGCCATTTTGAACAGCCTGCCCACGCATACATGCCGCTTCTCTCGCATGAGCACCATACGGATTGACTTTGCCTTTCGGTCGGGTGGACACTGATCGGAGATCACGGCGGAGTTGCCATGCCAGTCAATATGGATCCTGCGAAGAAACGGAGAAGACAGCCGGTGCCACCGGAGGCAGACTCATCTCAGCCTGAGACGGAACAGGCTATACCGAAGCAACCGGTTCAGTTTGGTGAAGAGACGGAAGAGGACCGGGCGAAAGCTCTGGCAGATGCGGAGTCGAAGAATCTGTGGGAAGCCACGGAGGTCATCGACATGGATAAGTTCTGAGGCTAAAACCTCGCGGGAAAAGCGAGGCTGGCGAGAAAGGCGCGCCACTCGGGTGCGCGACTTTCCAGTCGCAAAGAACCTCTGTGGGGGAAAGCTGAAGTTTCATTGGCTGGTACGTCAAGGGCAACCTGAACAAAGCATGCAGGATGCTCAAAAAGGCTGTCCAGCAAGGCCGCAGGCGAGTCGAAACCGGAGGCGTACCCTCAGGGTACGTTGAGGATTTTGTCGAGCTGAGAACGAAGCTGACGGCCTTTTTCAGCATCCAGCTAGGCCGGCAGGAAGAAAAAGGCAATAGCCAGCATCAGGTAAATCCCGACCAACATTGCACCTTCCATCCAGTTCGATTCTCCGTCCATTGCCACGAACCCTACAACCAAAACTGACATCGTCACAGCAGCCACTTCGAATGGCGTGAAGATCAAATCCAATGGCGCCCCGAATAGATAACTGGCAAAGACAAGCAACGGTGCAACGAGCAATGCAATCTGCAGGCTAGATCCCACGGCAATACCATAGGCGAGGTCCATCTTGTTTTTTACCGCCACCATCACCGCCGTGGAATGTTCTGCCGCATTGCCGACCAGGGCGACGAGAATGACCCCGACGAAGACTTGCGTCAGCCCGAGTCGATGGGCAGCAGGCTCAAGCGCGCCGATCAGCATTTCGCTCATCAGGGCCACAAGACAGGTCACCACCGTCAGCACAGTAACCGAAGCGCGCTTGCTCCAGGGCTGCTCCCCGAGGTCCGAGGCACTATGAGAATCTCCGGCAAAAAGATGCCGATGAGTCCTCAAGGTAAACAAGAGGCTTAGCGCATAAATAATGAATAATATTAATGATATTACGAGACTTAAATCCTTCTCGACGGCAGCGCCTCGATCGGAGGCAGTGAAATGAAAAAGAGCAGGAATGATGAGCCCCACGGCAGCGAGAAGCAAAAGACTGGCGCCCATCCCGGCCGCGGTTTGATTAAACTTCTGCCGCTCGTATTTTATTCCACCGGCAAACATCGAGACTCCGAGTACGAGTAATATGTTACCGATGATCGAGCCGGTAAGAGAAGCTTTCACAACATCGTGAAGGCCCTCGCGGAGGGCCACCAGTGCAATAATCAATTCCGCGGCATTACCGAGCGAGGCATTGAGCAACGCGCCAACGCCGGCGCCGACATGGGTTGTCAAATGTTCTGTGGCCCGCCCCAACAGGCCCGCCAGCGGAATAATGGCAAGTCCAGCTGATACAAAGACCAGCAGTGGATCGGCTCGCAGGACTTCGAGCACGACGGTCACAGGAACAAAGATGAGCAGGAAATCAAGCCACGACGTGAAGAGATATCGCACGCGCAAACCCTAACATGACCGTGAAACTTTGTCGATGAATCGACTCCGAGCACCCCACGCGCTGTTCTACCCCTTTCACCTATGCCACCCGGATACCTTGGCACGGCTCCTGACTCGCTTTGCCTCCGTCCATTTCCGCGACTTCATGGCCCTGCAATTGACCCCTATGTCCGGGATGACCGCCTTTCAAGAGCGGATGGGCCTGAGTTTCCCGGACCTCGTCGAGGCCGGACGCCTCGTGCAAGGCTATGATGTCAGCGGACCCCTACCACCGGCAGTGGCAGCCGCCGTCGATCGCGACCTTCAGGATCCCCTTTGGCGCGCGATCTTTCACATGGCACTTTGCCGGGACCGTCGATTCCAACGAGGACTCTTCGAGCCATCCCACAGTCTTCGTGTCGGCGACCGTCTCGTGCCAGGCCCTGCTGTACTCCTGCGCCTCATGGACGGCTCATTCGGACGGCAAGCCTATGGCCTCGACCTGGTGAGAGCTTTCTCGAAGAGCGGCGGGACCCTGGCCGACGGACACTACTTTGAATATGGCCTCGCCCTTGTCAAGACATCAGCTTCTCTCGTCTATACTCAGACATTGGCTCTGGCTCACCAGATCCAGCCGGTCACAGATTCTCGAGCTCATTTTGCGCTCTACGCGCAATCCTGCTTCCGCGAGAATTGGCCGAGAATCAACCATCTGCTTATCCGGACAGGCTATTAAAAATTCCGGCGAGTCTGCTAGAATCGGCCCCCATGGCTGGGACAAAAACACCCTTCGCACCCCCTGTCCCGACAGAGACCACCAGTGTCGACACTGGTGCTCAAGTCGACGCGCGGGTGGTTGTGTTCAACTGCGAGTGCCATACCTACGACCAGGTAATTGCGCTCTTTTGCCAACACATTCCAGGCATGAACGCCACGAAGGCCTTTGAGCTGGCATGGAAGATCGACCATGATGGAGAAGCCGTCGTGTTCGAAGGAACACTGGCACAGGCGGAAGAGATCGCAGGGAAACTGGCGGGAGGGGGACTGCGAGTGGCAGTGCAATAATCGCCGCTTACTACTTCTTGTGTTTCTTCTTGGCGTTCTTCTTGAGAGTCTTCTTGGGCTTCTTTGCTGCTGCTTTCGCTGGTCGCGCTTTTGGTTTTACTTTCGGCTCGGGCTTAGCTTTCCCCTTCACGATGGCTGGACGCACGATCGCTTTCGCAGATACGTGTTTGGCGGGAGCGGGCTTCGCAGGCGAAGTTTTCTTGCCGTGACTTCCAGACCCACCCTTGACTGGCTTCCCTTCGGCGAGTTGGGCCTGAAGCTTGTGCGTCGCGGAAGTTTTATTCAATTTCGTCACCATATCACCGCTATAAATCCGCACTTGATAGAGCTCTAAGAGCTTCCCGATAGCCTTCTGATCTCCTTTCTTCGCAGCATTCAACAACCGGCGGCGATGGTTCATCTCCTCTTCTTCAGTATGGGAAGCAGCCCGTCGTTCCATGTCCACCCTTTCATTCTGCGGGGGTCTGATATCCCGCGCGGGGCGCAGCATACCCGAAATTACCAATTTCTTCTAGCGCCTTTTTATAGACGGCCGCGAGGAGGGAGCTGTTTCCGTTACCTTGACAATGGAGAAGTCGCTTTGATAACGTGTTGAAATTGTTTAATCTCTTGGCCATATCAGGAGTCTCGATGCAGGTCAAAATCAATGGCAAGGCTGAAGAGATTTCAGGGGGGTCGGTCCTCGACCTGCTCCAAGCCAAGAAGATTGAACCGCAAATGGTTGCGGTTGAAGTCAACGATACCATGGTAGACCGGGATCATCTCGCCACGACCCACCTGAACGAGGGCGATCGGGTCGAGTTCTTGTTTTATATGGGAGGTGGACGGTGCTGATGACCCTGCACAAAGACATCACCGAACTTATCGGGCGTACTCCCCTCGTTCGCCTGAATCGATTGTCGCCTGCCGGCGGGGCGACAATCTACGGGAAAGTCGAATTCTTCAATCCTGGTGGTAGTGTCAAGGATCGAATCTGCCTGAACATGATCAACGAAGCGGAACGACTGGGAAAGCTGCAGCCGGGCGGTACAATCGTCGAACCGACCAGCGGAAACACCGGGATCGGACTGGCATTGGTGGCTGCGGTCCGAGGCTATAAGCTGATCCTCGTGATGCCAGAGAGCATGAGCATGGAACGGGCGAGTCTTTTGTCCTCTTACGGCGCTCAGCTTGTCTTAACACCTGCTTGGGAAGGCATGAAGGGTTCGATCCGCGAGGCGGAGAGCCTCATCGCACAAAATCCGTCGTACTTTATGCCGGATCAGTTTTCCAATCCGGCCAATCCAGCCATGCATAAGAAGACCACGGCGCTTGAGATTCTCGACTCGCTCGATGGACAGATCGACGCGTTCGTGGCGGCGGTCGGTACGGGCGGAACTATTACCGGATGTGGGGAATTGTTCAAAGAAAAGAATCCCTCTGTAAAAGTCATTGCGGTTGAACCGGCCGGATCGCCTGTCTTATCAGGTGGAGACCCAGGGCCCCATAAGATTCAGGGCATCGGAGCGGGGTTCATTCCGAAAGTATTGAACCGGTCTATTCTCGATCGTGTCATGACGGTGACCGACGACGAGGCCTATCAAACGGCCAAGCAGCTTTCGAAGAAGGAAGGTCTCCTGGTGGGAATTTCCGCTGGAGCCAACGTATTCGCTGCGCAGAAAGTGGCCCAAGAACTTGGGCCAGGTAAGAACGTGGTCACGATCTTATGCGACACAGGCGAACGGTATCTCAGTATAGAAAAGTACTTCAATATTTGACGTGAGGGGTCAGGCGTAAGGGGTAAGACGAAAGATCACGGATATGGCGTTTTGCGCTCATACTCGCCTTACGCCTCACGTTTTACGCCTTACGGAATTGAGTGATGGAATTTACCGAAGATCAAATCTCCCGTTATAGCCGGCATATTCTTTTGCCTGAGGTCGGTGGCAAGGGGCAGAAGAAGATTGCCAAGGCCAAGATTCTCCTTGTCGGCGCGGGAGGCCTTGGATCGCCGGTGGCGCTCTATCTGGCTGCAGCCGGTATCGGCACCATCGGCCTCGTCGATAGCGATGTCGTAGACCTGACCAATCTTCACCGACAGATTCTTCACCATACATCGGACGTAGGCCGCCCCAAGGTCCTCTCGGGGAAAGAAAAGATCCAATCGTTGAATCCTGACGTGCAGGTCTCGATGTACGAAGAACGGCTGACCGCCGGCAATGCGCTGAAGATCATCAGCGGGTATGATGTCATCATTGACGGGGTCGATAGCTTCACAGCTAAGTTCCTGATCAACGATGCGTGTTTCTTCGCCGGCAAGCCGTTAGTCCACGGCGGCATCCTGCGTTTCGATGGCCGCGTGACGACCATTGTGCCAAAGCAATCCGCCTGTTATCGTTGTATCTTCAAGACTCCGCCGCCGCCCGGGCTGGTTGCCTCCTGCCAGGAGGCGGGGGTGATCGGCGTGTTAGCGGGCATCATTGGAACGATCCAGGCGACTGAGGCCTTGAAACTCATTCTGGGCATCGGCCATCCTCTCACCAATCGATTCCTGGATTTTGATGCGCGCAAGACACAGTTCAGAGAAATCAACGTGAAGCGCAATCCTGACTGCGCGCTCTGCGGAGCGCACCCGACGATTACTGAATTGTTTGATGACGGCGATCCGTTTGCCGGCTGTGCCGTCCGGCCGTAGCTATTGATGAACGAGGTGACATCACCATGGCGACCATGAAAGCGCTAGTGTGCCGCGAGTGCGGCAAAGAATACCCGACAAAGGCAATCCATGTCTGCGAAATGTGCTTCGGCCCCCTCGAGGTGAAGTACAACTACGAGGAGATCAAGAAGGGCATTTCCCGCAAGAAAATCCAGGACGGACCAGACAGTATCTGGCGCTATGCCGATCTCCTGCCGGTGCAGGGCCCGACATTTCTCGGCCCTCATGCCGGAATGACGCCGCTGGTCCGCGCCAAAAATCTTGGCGCCCATCTCGGACTGGACGAGCTCTATATTAAAAATGATACGGTCAACCATCCCACTCTCTCATTCAAAGATCGGGTGGTCGCAGTCGCCATCACTCGGGCTCGTGAGTTGGGATTTGAAACCATTGCCTGTGCCTCGACCGGCAATCTGGCCAATTCTGTCGCTGCCCATGCAGCTGCCGCTGGAATGCGAGCCTATGTCTTCATTCCCGGCGATTTGGAGGCGGCCAAGGTTCTTGGAAATTTGATCTATCGGCCGAACGTGGTCGAGGTCGAAGGCAACTACGACGACGTGAATCGCCTCTGCAGCGAAATCGCAGGAGAACATGGCTGGGCCTTCGTCAATATCAACATTCGCCCCTACTATGCGGAAGGTTCGAAGACGTTGGCCTACGAAACCGTGGAGCAACTCGGTTGGCGCACCCCCGACCAAGTGGTCATCCCGATGGCGTCCGGCTCACTCCTGACCAAGATCTGGAAGGGTCTCCATGAAATGAAGACCGTGGGTCTCATCGACGACGTGCGGACGAAGATCAACGGGGCGCAGGCGGAAGGCTGCTCTCCTATTTCAACGGCCTTCAAGTCCGGACGTGATTTCTTCAAGCCCGTAAAACCCAAGACCATTGCGAAGTCTCTGGCCATCGGCAATCCCGCCGACGGGTACTATGCCCTCAAAGCGACCGCCGAGAGCAAGGGCTCCATGGACATGGTTTCAGACGACGAAGTGGTGGAAGGAATCAAATTGTTGGCACAAACCGAAGGAATTTTTGCAGAGACCGCCGGCGGCGTGACAATCGGTGTGCTCCAGAAGCTGGTGAAGCAAGGCACGATCAAGAAAAGCGATGTGACAGTTGCCTATATCACAGGGAATGGACTGAAGACGCAGGAGGCCGTGATCGATGCGGTGGGACGGCCTCATCGCATTCAGCCAAGCCTTGTCAGTTTTGAGCAGACCTTTAAGGTGGGGAAACACGGGGGTGGTGACGCATGATTAAGGTTCGCATTCCAACCCCGCTCCGTTCTCTGACGAAGGGGCAGGGAGAGGTCCAGGCCCAGGCCATGAGTATCGCCGAAATGATCGACAACTTGAACGCCTCCCACCCCGGGATTAAGGATCGCCTCTGCGACGAGACCGGAGAGCTGCGCCGGTTCGTGAATATTTATGTCAATGAGGAAGATATCCGGTTCCTCAAGGGCAAAGAAACCTCGCTCAAAGACGGCGACGAAGTCTCGATCGTGCCAGCCATTGCAGGAGGCTCATCATGCCGAACATGAAATTTCACATCCGATTCCCAGAAGACAAGATCAAAGAGCCGATCATTTATCAGATCGGTCACGAATTCAAAGTCATTACGAACGTCAGGCGAGCCGACGTTCGTGAAACCACCGGATGGATGGACCTCGAACTGGTCGGGGACAGTACGGAGATAGAACGGGCGATCGCAGGCCTTCGCAAGAAGGGCGTCATCGTCGACCCGATCGAATTGAATGTCGTGGAATAACGACAACGTGAAGCGCACCTCGTGAAGCGTATCTCGTTTCGGAGTTAACGCTTCACGCTTCACGAACGACGAGAGACGAATGATATGGAACTCACTGAACCACAGATTCAACGGTATAGCCGACAGATTCTTCTCGGCGAGGTGGGCGGCAAGGGCCAGATGAAGCTGCGGCAGGCAAAGGTCTTGCTCATCGGCGCCGGGGGGCTCGGCTCTCCTGCCGGACTCTATCTTGCCGCCGCCGGTGTCGGCACCATCGGCCTGGTCGATGGCGACGTCGTTGACCTCTCAAACTTACAGAGACAAATCCTGCATTCCACTGCTACAGTCGGCACGCCAAAAGTGGAATCGGGCAAGAAAACCCTCACGGCCATCAATCCGGAGATCACGGTCAATACCTATCACCAGTTAGTCAATACGGACAACATCCTCCCGCTCCTCAAGGATTACGACGTCGTGCTGGATGGATCCGATAACTTTTCGACGCGTTTTCTCGTGAACGACGCCTGTTTTTTTGCCAAGAAGACGCTCATTTCTGCCAGCATGTTCCGCTTCGAAGGTCAGCTCACGACGATCAAACCCCATGCCGGCTACCCCTGCTATCGCTGTCTCTACCCGGAGCCACCACCAGCTGGACTCGTTCCCAATTGCCAAGAAGCTGGCGTCTTGGGAGCCCTCGCCGGAACCATGGGCATCCTTCAAGCATCGGAAGCAATTAAAGAAATTCTTGGCATCGGCGAAACCATGGCCGACCGCCTGCTCATCTACGACGCCTTGGAGATGAAATTCAGAAAAGTTCGCCGGCCCAAAGACCCGGCCTGCCGCCTCTGCGGACCGACGCCAACAATTACTGATCTGAAGAGTGACTATACTGTCACCTGCGCTATCTAATCGTGTCGGATCTCGTCATCCCTCAGCACATTCTCGACGACATAGTTGCCCACGCAAGGGAACTCGATCCCTACGAATGTTGCGGGCTCATGGCCGGGATCAATGGAACGGTCACCTATGTCTATCGAATCACCAACATCGTCGCGCTGGAAGGGGCCGAAAAACTGTCTTCCTTCGACCCGGCAAAGGCCGCGCATCTGGAGCGACTTTCCCCGGCCGAGCGAGCCGAGATTGCCTTCGTAATGGATATGCAGGACTTTTCCGCCGCGAAGAAAGATATTCGAAACAAAGGGCTCGATCTGCAAGTGGTCTACCATTCCCATCCTCACGACCCGGCACGTCCCTCCATCACCGACATCAAAATCGCCACCGACTACGAAGAAATTTGGCCGAAGATCAACCTGCCTATCCCCAACTACCTACTCATTTCCCTCATGGAGAAGTCGAAGCCAGACATTCGTCTCTACAATATCAAGGGTGGAAATGTCACACCGGCAGAGATCACAACTCCGATGTAACTTCGGTCTATCTCGTCTATTCAGTCTGTCTGGTCTATCTTGTCCATCGATGCGTTTGGCTAACTGGAGAACCGAGACAGACATGACAGACCGAATAACCCTCTCCGGTATTTTCCCGTTTGTTTCTATTTGGCCTCAATGCAATAATGATGTTCTGATTGACCTCATACGCGGGAGTGTTCGGTAGGTCCTATATGCGTACGACCCTTCTCACTGGCTTCCTCACTCTTATTTTCCTCAGCCTCATGACTCACCCCGGCTTCGCCGAAGAGAAGAGCTTCTACAGTCCCGTCATTCATGTTGATAAGGAAAGTCACCGCATTATGATTTCCACATTTGGCTCCGTGTTCTGGATTGATGTTCCTGATGCAGCCAAGCCGCACATCGAGAAACTCCCCATATCAGGCCTTGCAGATTTCGTTGTCGAGATGAGAGGCGAAGGGCAGGCGCCACTCCTCAAGACGTGGAAGGTGAAATCTGGAGAGACAAGCTGCACCTACTTCGATGGAAAAACCTGCCGGTAACATTGCGGCGTGAGGGGGAGAGTGTCAGGGATAGCCAGACCTGAAAACTAGAGGACGTTCAAAAAGACTGTCCAGCGAGACCGCAACGAGAATCTTCCGGCTCCTCATCCCTCTCACAAGGGGAGTGGCCGAGGCTGCCCTTTACTGCGCGCATCGAGCGACCAACTGCATCCAATAGATCCTTCCAAGCTCGCTCGTTACTTCTTTCAAGGATGGGGGCTGATTGATCTTCCACTGCGCGCAACTTTCTCACCCGCCCACCCACTGGCAGATATTTTTCACCCGCCCTGCCCTCCGATTGCTTCGCAATCGATTTCCCGTGGACGTGCCACTAGCCCGAGCGAGGGCCTTCTGATTCCCCAACTTCCCCGAGGGAGCAGGCAGATTGTTCTTTACTGCGCGCATCGGACGAGCA
>Ga0113563_10002585_pt1 | contig 10984 bp, 12 predicted proteins | sample Mud3Dept3metaG_FD_80117 | JGI IMG/M metagenome (GOLD analysis project Ga0113563, IMG submission 80117) | Freshwater wetland microbial communities from Ohio, USA, analyzing the effect of biotic and abiotic controls - Mud 3 Core 4 Depth 3... | ecosystem: Environmental > Aquatic > Freshwater >...
GATTAGTATTAGGTGACTGGGTAAATAGGTAAATTGGCAATCTTCAATCGCCAATCTAAAATCGAAAATCAAAAGTGCATGCCATAACCTCCTCTGCCCCTGGAAAAATCATCTTATTCGGCGAACACGCTGTCGTGTACAGTCGCCCTGCAATTGCTGTTCCAGTCAGCAAAGTACGCGCCCGCGCCGTGATCTCGGCGAATCCGCGCGGTAAACCCGGTCAGGTTCACATCCAAGCGCCTGATATTGAATTAGAGACTGAACTGAGTGATTTGCCAGGCGACCACCCATTGGCGTTTACGTTACACTTGACCCTTGAAGAGCTAAAAATCGAGCGTGTGCCCGCCTGTACGCTGCGCATCTCCTCGACGATTCCCATCTCTGCGGGGATGGGTTCTGGCGCGGCGGTATCTGTTGCCGTAGTCAGGGCATTTTCAATATTTCTTGGGCGCCCGCTTGGTGAAGATCAGATCAGTGCTCTCGTCTACCAGATTGAAAAACTGCACCATGGTACCCCTTCTGGTATCGACAACACCGTGATTACTTACGCTAAACCGGTCTATTTCATGCGCGAAAAGCCGTTTGAATTCCTGCATTTGCCAAAGCCATTTTGCATCGTGATTGGAGACACAGGCATCCCCAGCCCAACGGCGGTTGCGGTGGGTGACGTGCGTCGCCTATGGCTTGAAAACCCGGCTGCTTATGAACCCCTCTTTGATGCTGTTGGGAACCTTGTTGTTCAGGCCAGGAGATTGCTCGAAACGGGGGAAGTGGATGGTTTAGGCGCCTTGATGGATGAGAATCACGCGTATTTGCAGAAAATGGGAGTCTCATCCCCTGAGCTGGATGATTTTGTGAAGAAAGCCCGTCTCTCTGGCGCTTTGGGTGCCAAGCTATCCGGTGGAGGTCGCGGGGGAAATATGATCGCTCTAGTGAATGAAGCTAGCTCTACAGAGGTTATGGAAGCTCTAAAGCGAGCCGGTTCACACAGGGTGATCGAAACCACAATCCAGGCTGGATGAAAACCTTGCGAACGTTCTAAATCCCTCGCAATGTTAACGAACCCATTGGACACTGATCGAAGGCTAAAGCTCAACAATATGATACGTCTTGAGTTTATCAAATTGGGTGGGTCGCTGATCACTGAAAAAGACAGGCCAGGAACGCCACGCCTGAATGTGTTGGATAGAATAGCCGCGGAGATTGCGGCTGCCCTTAGAGAAGACAAAACACTGCGCCTGGTTCTCGGTCATGGATCAGGCTCTTTCGGACATTACCCAGCGCAACGCTATGGAACCCGGTCAGGCGTCCATACTCCAGAAGAGTGGCTTGGCTTTGCCGAGGTTTGGCAGCAGGCGGCTCAATTGAATCGTCTGGTTGTGGAAGCGCTGGTCAGCGCAGGAATGCCAGCCATTGCATTTCCTCCCTCTGCCAGTGTAATCGCTCAGGATGGTAAAGTGGCAAGCTGGGATTTATCCCCCATCCAGTCCGCCCTGCAGGTCAGCTTGTTGCCCGTAATCTATGGCGACGTGGTTTTCGACACACTGCGCGGCGGGACGATTCTCTCGACGGAAGACTTATTCAGCCATTTAGCGCCTCATCTGCATCCGCATCGCATTCTTCTGGCAGGGATCGAATCGGGGGTGTGGGCGGATTACCCGGAACGCACACAATTGGTAAGCGAGATCACACCGCACAACTTGCCTCTGGTCGCACCAGGCTTGAGTGGATCGGCGGCAACGGATGTGACTGGTGGAATGGCGAGCAAGGTTCAGTTAAGCCTGGAGCTGGTTTCACAAAACCCCAACCAACAGGTGCTGATCTTCTCTGGTGAACAGCCCGGATATGTTCAGCGAGCGCTATTGGGTGATAGACTCGGCACGCTTATTACCAGCGACCCCTGATATCCCTCTCCCCTCGACTAAAGCTTGCCCTGAGGAACGAAGGGACTAAAGCTTGCCCTGAGAAGCGAAAGGACTAAAGACTATCGACCAATGACTTTCGACTACTGACTATCGATAACGCCATTCCAGGAAGGGGGAATCATATACATTTTTTACATTCCTCTGCCGCATTTCTTATAGAACTTATGTATTATCAATGCTGAAAGAAAAGGTAGTTTTACCTAACACCAGGTGCACTTTGTTGGTAAAGCGAATAATAATAATTCTTAATTGCTTTGCGCACTTGGCGACTTTGCGAGAGATTTATACGTAGATATACTTTTTAGGAGGTGTTACTATGGCAAATATAATTCGTTACGATCCGTTTCATGAGATGGTTAGCCTGCGTGAGGCGATGGACCGGATGATGGAGAGTGCCTTTGTCAGACCACGTTTCGGCTGGCTGCGTGAGACAGCCTGGGATTTAGCTCTGGACGTTGCCGAAGATGATGAGCAGTTTGTGGTTAAAGCTTCCATCCCTGGCGTCAATCCAGACAACATTGAAATCACCTACGACGCTAACGTATTGACTATCAAGGGTGAAGCCAAGGAAGAGAGCGAGGTCAAGGAACGCAATTACCACCTGCGCGAGCGCCGCTATGGCAGCTTCTCCCGTAGCGTCTCTTTACCCGCTTCGGTCAACCCGGATAAGATCGAAGCTACCTATGACAAGGGCGTGCTCACGCTGCACCTGCCCAAGGTCGAGGAAGCCAAGCCGCGTAAGATCAAGGTGTTGGGCGGCGAGAAACCCAAAGTAATCGAAGCCAAGGCCACCGACATTACAGGTAAAAACTAATATCGGTAACCATCGATCGAGACAAGAAAAGCCCCAAAATTAATGGGGGCTTTTCTTTTTATGAAGCTACGCGCTTTCCTCTTTGGCCAGAGTCGCTTTAGCTGATAATAATTTTCCAAATACCATTAATAGCTTGGCACCGTCGCCCTTACGAAAGGCTTTTAGCATATCGCCCTCCATCTCAGCGACATCAAGCCTGGTGTAATAATCCAGGGTTTCTTTCAGGTGAGCTTGAACAATTCTTCCTGTAACTATTGGATGGTTATTGGTGACATTTGAGTCTGGAAACTTGCGACCATGTTCCAGCTCCACCTCGAGGCCTTTTTGAAAATCATCTGGCGAAACCTGTAAAGCCTCGCCGCCTACTGCTTCCTGAATAGCTTTTGCCTCCTCTGGAAGGACCTGGCTTTCAGTCAATTTTGTCCAATCGCGAATGCCCAATTGGTTACAGACGCGTTGCACCTCTTCATTGGTGATGTAGTTGGGTAGTTCCATTTTGACCTCCTTAGCTAAATTGAGAATGTAATCCTGAAGATTTTAATCGATTATTCATGTCCTCAGTAAACTTACTACCCTATAGGCACCTCCTGCTCGACCTGAAGCAGAACCATCTTTCCCTCAACCAGGTCTACGCCCGGGACAAGCACTTCGGAGATGAAATCCGCCAATTAGCGCGGCGGGAAGTTTACAACCGCTTCTACCAGGCGACCGAGCAGGTCTTCTTTCTTGTAAAGTTCGGTCGACTTGGAACTGGATTGATTAATCCCCAATTCGCCGAAATCGATCCACAGCTTGTAAGCCGGCTTGTACGCTTTGGGGAGGTTCTCAACACGGATGATGAGCCCAACCCGCATTTCAACTTTCTCAAAATCGGGAAAACTGATAACTGGCATAATTGATCTTCAGAAGGTGCGATTCATATTGAGAAAAACTGCAACACCTATAATGTATAAGCAACATAAGCCAACGAACAGTAAAGCTATTGGAAGGAGCACCGCTCCGGCAGCTTTTCCGGAAGTGAGGTTATGCACCACCTTGACCGCACGCACCTGAAGTACAAGGGCATAAATCGAAAAACCTAACGAGACGAGTGGGCCGAGGCAGGGGATGATGGCAAGCAGTCCTGAAACGATTCCCAATGGCGCAGAGACCAATGAGAAAAGATACGCTTGAACTCCATAACTCCCGCTACCCCCCATTAATCGCGCCGCGAGATAAACTAGTCCAGCGGAGAAGTAGAATGCAACAATGGTGATAACCAGAACGGTGATCCATAAGAGAATGATTTCCCCGAATCCGAAGCTTGGCATAAGGCTTTCTTGAATGCCTCCTGGATAAAGGTTTTTCAATAAAGCATTTTGGAAGCTGGTTGTGGTGAATTGGGCGATTACGCCCAGGCTTGCAGCGATTACAGTTGAGATGAGTATCGCAATGAAGGTGTTTACATTGCTATACCTTGGTGCTTCCTGGGCAAAGAATCCTTCCGTCATCTGGAATATCTTGAGCCACAAGGGAGGAATTTCCGAGAACGGGCGCGGTCCTGGGCTCGTTTGCGACTGTTCAATAGGGAAAGGTTCCTGATTCATGGTATCCTCCTATCCTTTCGAACCACAATTGACCTGGTACGAGCGATATGTTTTGTTTACCCCCTGTATATACAATAATTATAATCCCTTTAATTCCCGCCATGCTCGGATTTGCGCCCCATGTTCTGCCTCGTGCCGGAAGCTGTCTTCGGCAATCCAATCCCACAAGGGACGATCCTTCAACCAGAAAAAGAGTTGAGGATCGCTCAGCTCTTTGTCTTTGAAAGCCTCGATGCGTGTGCTGGTCTGTATGCGCACGGTAATGAAATCATCCATCACTTTCTCCAGCGGGCGTGAATTGCCTTGCTCGTACCAGGCAGCGTTAATCTCGTCCACCGTAGCGTCACCCTCATAAATGATGGTAGGTTTCTGGCCTTGGGCAGCCCGCCAGAGTATTTTCACCAGCTCAGCCTCCCACAAAACCAGATGGTAAAGGATATCCTTTACCGACCACGCGCCAACCACTCCAGGCTGGAGCATGTCATCCTCGGACAATTCTTCGATCGTGTCCAGGAATCTCTCGCGCTCGTCTTCCAATGCGTCTAATAGCTCGTCTTTAGTCATGGGAGCGATGCCAGGAATCGTTTTACTGCGGCGTTAAAGGTGACCGGCTCTTCCAGGTTGAGCAGGTGCCCGGCGTCAGGTATGATTTCCAGTGTTGATCCCGTAATGGCGGCCTGCATCACCTGCGCTTCTTGGATTGGGATGAGCTGGTCGTCTGCGCCATGGATGATCAAGGTCGGGACACGGATTTGCGCCAGGTCTGACGTCGAATCAGGGCGATCTCTCATAGCGCTCAAGGCGCCGACAATGCCGTCCACGGAAGTAGACTCCATAATTGACCTGACTAGCGCCACCAGCTTGGGTTTCTTCTCGTAAGAATTTGGAGCGAGAATCTTGGGCAGCATACTGTCTACGATGGCTGTGACGCCCTTTTCCTTCACCGTATCGATCGCCTTATCCCGGTTGAGGCGACCTTCGGGCGAATCTGCTCCAGATCTTGTGGCGGTCAGGATCAAGCCAGCCAGACGAGAAGCGTATTTACGGAAGAATGCCAGGGTAATATAGCCGCCCATCGATAGCCCACAGAGCACGATCCTTTGCTGGATCGATAGAGCCTCCAGCAAGGCGTTCAGGTCGTCTGCAAACAGGTCCATCGAGTAAGGTGGTGCCGCGGGTTCAGCATCGCCGTGCCCGCGCAAGTCCAGGGCGATCACACGCGCAACACTGGTCAATCCCTCGAGCTGCGGCTGCCACATGCTCCTGTTGAGCGAGTAACCGTGCGCAAAGAGCAGCGGGATGCCTTTGCCAAGTTCCGTAGAAATTGTAGTATAGCCATTGATAGAAACCTTCTTGTCGGTCATGCAGTGCCTCCTCTTTTGACAGCTAATTCGATGAGTAATGGTAGAAGCCTTTCATCAGGGCTACTCTACCACAGGTTTAAGTTTATCACGCAAGGCGGGTGAAATGAGCTCCCACGAGCCAATGACCGCGCCGCTTACGATCAGCAGCATGGCTATCACCGATAACCAGGTCATGTGCTGCCCGCCTAACAGCACCAGCACGAGCGTTGAGGTGAGCGGCGTCAGATAGGCTAATGAGCCAATGATGCGCGGATCGCCACGCTTGAGGGCCGCATCCCAGGTGAAGAAAGCTAATCCCATGGGGCCAATACCCAGCAAGATTAATGAGATCCAATCCCGGCGGGATAAATCAGATAATCCTATAGTTGGTGAAGTTAGCAGGTAAGCGCCGTACGATAGCAAACCGGATGCCAGGCAAAAGGCGCCCACCGCGCCGCTCGGGAAGGGTGGCAGGCGCTTGGTTAATAAAGAATAGCTTGCCCAGGTGAAGGCAGCACCGGCCGCCAATAAATATCCTTTCAGGTGGAGCAGGTCTAAACTGAAACGACCACCGGTGATGATCAACCCGGCACCAGCCAGGCCGAAAAATGCCCCAAGCAGGTGGTGACTGCGTAAGGGAAAACCTGGCAGGTATAGCGGTGAGAGCAGCACGATCAACAGCGGCCAAAGATAGTTCATCAGATTAGCCTCGACGGCTGGGGCATACTTAAAGGCCGAGAAGTATAGGAAATGGTATCCAAAGATGCCCCCGATACCGACCAGCAGGGTTATGGCTGGAACCCGCCAGTCAGCAATACGAAATGTGCTGAGCAAACCGCTAACGGTAAGTGCAACCGCCACAACCAGGAAAGGCGGCAGGTGATTAACCTGTGCCGCCAGGAAAGCCAGGAAGCTCCACAGGGCGACAGTGGAGAGGGCAAGGATGCTTGCTAATGGTGACATCTTAGTTCAATTAACTTTGTGATGGTTCTAAAACCATCGCAAGGTTAATTTATCATCACAGCGAACTTACGCAAAGCCTCTAATTGCTTATCCGGTGTGTCGAATCCAGCGCCCATGGTGATGATGCTCATGTGGGTGGCGCCGGCTTTTTCCCATTCACCTAAAATAACTGACCATTCATCCGGATTTCCGCTGCCGTAGGGCATACGAAATTCTATGCCAAATTCTTTCGTGTCTCGCCCGTTAGCCTCCAGAAGCTGTTGAATCTTATCTAACGCAGGTTGAGCATCGGTTACTCGGCGATAGCGAGGCATCCAGCCATCTCCCAAACGCGCCATTCTCTCCAGCACCGCATCTGCATCCCCGCCAAACCAGATGGGAATGGGGCGTTGCAGCGGCAATGGATTCAATCCGGCGTCCGGGATGGTGTGCCATTTCCCGGTGAATGTCACCAATGGCTGTGTGAAGAACTGGCGTAGCAAGATAACTTGCTCTTCGATCCGTTTCCCACGGTTGTGGAAATTCTCGTTGAGCGCCACGAATTCCACTGGATTCCAGCCTATTCCCACGCCAAGACGCAACCGCCCACTGCATAGGATGTCCAATGTCGCCGCCTGTTTAGCGAAAACAGCGGTCTGGCGTTGGGGGAGGATAATCACACCTGTGGCGAACTCCAACTTCTGCGTGACTGCTGCCATGTAAGCGAACATCATCAGCGGTTCCTGAAAGGAGTCATGACAGGTATAGATTCCAGTCCAACCGCCAGGGCGATCAGGATTAGCGCCCAAGATATGGTCATATGCCAGGATGTGTGAGAAGCCCAACCCTTCTACGGTTTGGGCGTAATCACGAATAGCGATAGGATCACTGGGGAATTCGGTTTGCGGGAAGACGACGCCGATTTTCATTTTTAGATAGCGTCCACAGATGAACAGAGATGAAGGCAGAAAGGGCGGTTACAAGTCATAGAGTTCTCCGTATTTGTCCTTCAGATAGGCGATATAAGGTTCAATGCGGATAGGCCCGCCGGTAATGCGCTCGACCAGCTCTTTGGTGGTGAACTTGGTGCCGTGCTGGTAAATATTTTCGGTCAGCCAGGCGAGCAGAGTCATACAATTACCCCGGGCGATCTCATCTGGGATTTGCGGGTGAGCCTGGAGAGCGGCCGCGTAGAATTGAGCAGATAGAATGTTGCCAAGCGTATAGCCCTGGAAGACGCCGCCTATGACTGCACTAAACCAGTGTACATCTTGCAGGACACCATCCCGGTCATCCGGTGCAGTGATCCCCAGGTCGGATTGGTAGCGTGCATGCCAGGCTTCAGGCAAGTCTTTGATAGCCAGGCGACCATCCAGGAGCGCCATTTCGAGGTCGAAACGTAACATTACATGCAGGTTGTAAGTCACTTCGTCGGCATCGGTACGGATCAAGGAAGGTGTCACTTTGTTGATGGCGTGGTAGAACTCTTCCAGGGAGGTGTCATCCAGTTGAGATGGGAAAGTCTTCTGGATCTGCGGATACCAGTATTGCCAGAAGAGGCGGCCGCGCCCAACGAGATTTTCCCACAGTCGGGATTGGCTCTCATGGACGCCAGCCGAGGTACCTTCGGCAAGGTAAGTACCTTCCAAGCTAGTGCTGATTCCCTGTTCGTAAAGGGCGTGACCGCCTTCGTGCAACACGTTATATAAGCCTTCTGACAGGTAATCTTCGCGGTAACGCGTTGTGATGCGCACATCGCCACGCGAGAAGTTCACCGTGAATGGGTGGAGCGTTTTATCCAGTCTACCACGTTCGAAATCGTACCCAATGCATTTAGCTAAATCCCGGCAAAGGGCGTCTTGTTGCGCTTCTGGATAGTGACGGTGTAAACAAGAATCATCTGCGGGGGGCTGGCTGGTGATCGCTTGCATCAGGGGAACCAGCTCGCTTCGTAGATCATTGAAGAGGGTGCTGATCTCAGCGGCGGTCAAGCCATAGTCCTCTCTGGCGATCAGGGGATCGATAATGTGATCGTAACCAGGAAAATAATCGGCAAGTTGGCGGCTCAGATCAAGGGTTTTCTCCAGATATGGGCGTGTTGATCCGAAGTCGTTCGCCGGGCGAGACTTTGCCCAGATATCGTAAGCAAGCGAGGTGTGGTTGTTTAGCTCGCCGACGAATTCCGGTGGTACGCGGATGGCGCGTTCGTAATTTCGGCGGGTTACTCGGATCAGGCTTGCTTCATCCGAATCATATGGTAAACCTTCAGCATAAGGTTGCAGCTCATCTAACAGATGACCGATGGCTGGCTGGATGAATTTCTCCTGCTCCAGCCGTGCCAGGGTAGCGAGCTGGCTGGCGCGTGCTTCAGCTCCACCGGATGGCATATAAGTAGCCTGATCCCAGTAAAGCACATTGCCGGCATATCTCAAGTCATTGATTTCAGCCAGGAGTGTTTTTAGCTCTTGTAGTTTTGGGTTCATGAATGGTCTCCTTAAAAGCGGGGGTATTATACACCGGCTAAGCCGTGAAATTTGTACCTGCTCATGCATTTGTACTTCGGGTGTGGAACCTTCAAATTCACCAGACCATTTAGAAAGTATTTTGCCCCAGCGTCTGGAGATTTGTTCGTCCAGGATGGCGTCTTTCCATTCATCATGTATAAAGTTTACAAAGTCTGAATACGTTTCTGCATGGGTAATGAAGTCGAAGTTCTCTTGTTTAACAAGGGTGAACAATCCTGAAGCGATCGATTGCTGTAGGGCGGTTTCCGCTTGAGTATATTCGATGAAGTCATCCGTCTCCTGGAGATGACCAATCAACTCCCGGCAATCGCCTGACACAGCTTCGATGGGCGGTGGTATTGCCAGGGGGTGGATGTCGATCAGAAGGCCTTGTTGGCTAAGCAGATTATGAACAATCTCCAGGGCATGCACCATGCCCTCAGGTTCCATTCATCACAGCGACCATGATAGGATGACTATGTCGTAGGTTTGTTTTGATTTACGCCTGTTCCAGTTTGACCAGAATTGTTCAAGGTTAATTGCTTTGAAACTCACGCGTTTCCTGAAAGCTGGAGGTGTGTTCTGGCGAGCCTGGGTGATATCATCTGCGTCGGGATCGATGGCATCGATATGTGCAGCAGATATGCCATATAGCCATGTCAGTCGACCGTCACCACAACCAATTTCGAGTACGCGTTTACCCTGTAAGTCGCCAGCGAGCTCGATAAATGCACTGATCTCATTACCTTCTGGATCGAGGCAAATTGACATCGTATTCCACACTCAAGCAAATGTTCTATGCCAGCATATTTAATTGCGCCTGAATTTTTCCAGCCGTTTCACGGAAGTCTGACAGTCTGTTACGTTCTTTCTGCACCACTGCTGGTGGTGCTTTCTCGGCGAAGGGCGATGCTAGCAAATCCTCCAGGCGCTTGATCTGGGTTTGAATCTCAGCCAGGTCTTTCTCCAGGCGGGAACGCTCTTCTGCGGTGTCGATCATGCCGGCCAGAGGCAAGTAAATTTCCACAGCACCGATCACTAGGGCGATATTATCCACTGGTTTGGCCTGAATGGTTTCCAGGATCGCCAGCCGTGCAGGGTCGATTCCGCTCAAGGTGGCGATGGTGGCTGCTTGCTGGCGCAAGATTTCAGCGGAGCTGGCGGAGACCAGCGTTGCTGGAATTCGCCGCCTGGGTGGGACATTCTTCTCGGAGCGCAAGTTGCGTATGGCGCGCACCACATTTTGAACTAGGCTGAAGTCGGCTATTTTGCCAGCTTCCCAATCTTCCTCAGCGCTGGGCATCGGCCACGAAGCGATGATCAACGCTTCAGGCCAGTTGTGCAAGGTTCCTTCCAATGACGATTTCAATGTCGCGGTTTTTAGATGTCCCCAGAGCTCTTCGGTTATGAAGGGGGTGAAGGGATGCAAGAGACGTAAACTTGTGTCTAGCACGCGCACCAGGGTATAGGCAGTGTAGAAAGCACGATCGCTGCCTTCGGCGAGCTGTAATTTGGCAATTTCCAGATACCAATCCGCAAAGTCACCCCAAAAGAACTCATAAACCTGGCGACCCGCCTCCCCGTATTGGTTGCTTTGGAACAGGCGCTCGGCATCTCGAATCAATCTCTGCAAACGTGCCCAAATCCACGAGTCAGCCAGCGTCCAATCATAAAGATCTGGTGTTATGGAAGGGGACAGATTGATACCTTGAACGGTGGTTGTGACGAAACGTCCAGCGTTCCAGATTTTATTGGCGAAGTTGCGGTTAGCCTCCACTTTCTTAATGCTCAGGTTCATGTCATTGCCAGGAGCTGAACCTACCAGCAAAGTGAAACGAAGTGCATCTGTGCCCAGGTCATCCATCACCAC
>Ga0113563_10002586_pt1 | contig 10981 bp, 8 predicted proteins | sample Mud3Dept3metaG_FD_80117 | JGI IMG/M metagenome (GOLD analysis project Ga0113563, IMG submission 80117) | Freshwater wetland microbial communities from Ohio, USA, analyzing the effect of biotic and abiotic controls - Mud 3 Core 4 Depth 3... | ecosystem: Environmental > Aquatic > Freshwater >...
AATAACCTTAAGGATCGGCACTGAAAAGCGCGGTGTAGACCTCCCTCATATCGGTAATAATTTTGAAACCAACGTTCCGGGGATTTATATCGCAGGTGAACTGGGAGGAATGGGGCTTATAAGAAATGCAGTCGAGCAGGGAAGACAGGCGGTGGAGAATCTTGCTAAAACCATAAACAAACAGCATAAGGCAGAATGGGATCTGATAGTAGTAGGGGCAGGGCCGGCTGGGATATCTGCTGCGCTTACGGCAAAGAAGCATGGATTGAAATTCCTTATACTTGAACAGGATACCCTTGGCGGTACCGTATTCACTTTCCCCAGAAAAAAGATCATAATGACATCACCAATGGATCTGCCTCTTTACGGGAAAATAAGATTTTACGAAACATCCAAATCTGAGCTTCTTGAGCTTTGGCAGACTATCCTGGTGAGAAACAATATTAACATCACCGAAAACTCAAAAGTGGAGTCGATTGTTCATGATAATGATTTCTTTAAGGTGACAACTATAAGGGGGGATCAATTCACATGCTCACGGGTATTGCTTTCAATAGGCAGGAGAGGATCTCCACGCAAACTTAATGTTCCGGGAGAGATAAGTGAAAAGGTTACATACCGGCTTCTGGATCCTGAGAATATATCGGATAAGCATATTATCGTTGCTGGTGGCGGAGACGCCGCTGTGGAATCAGCATTGCTGCTCGCCGAACAAAACCATGTCATCCTTTCATACAGAGGCGAGGTATTCAGCCGGATTAAACCAATGAACGGTATGGCTCTGAATAATGCCGTTGCAGCCGGGAAGCTTGAAGTAATGCTTCAAACTAATATTGTTTCAATTGATAATGAGACCGTTACCTTGACGGATGGTAGAGACGGAAAGAATATCACCCTTCAGAATGATCTTGTTTACATTTTTGCTGGGGGTGAGTTACCAACTCAGTTTCTGGAGAAGGCCGGTATAGTGATTACCAGAAAATTCGGTGAAACTATCATGAAACATTAGAGAAAACATAAATTATCTATGCCCTGTATGATAAAATCATATATCTGGATTATTATAATTAATGTCATGTTAACCTTAAACCTGACAGGACAGCTCTCTCCGGGCGACCTGTCAGATCCGCATTCAAATCTGACGGGATTATCCAACTGCACACAGTGCCATGTAATGGGTGATAAAGTTCAGGATGAAAAATGTCTTGCATGCCATACAGAGATAAACTCCAGAATATCAATTCAGAAAGGATATCATTCATCAGCAGATGTAAAGGGTAAAAAATGCATGGAGTGCCACAGCGAGCATAACGGGAAAAACTTTCAGCTTATTCGTCTTGATCTGAAAACATTTGACCATAATCTGACAGGGTATCCGTTGTCTGTACCTCACGCAAAACAGGAGTGCAGGGAGTGCCATACAGCGGAAAACATTGCAGATCCAAAACTCAGATCAAAGAAAAGCACATACCTTGGAGTTAATTCCGAATGCCTGACCTGCCACAATGATTATCATCTAAGGACACTATCATCTGTCTGCACAAATTGTCATAACCAGAACTCATTTGTTCCTGCCACTGAATTTTCTCATGACAAGGCAAAATTCAGGCTTGCCGGCAAGCATAAAAGTGTGGATTGCCTGAAGTGTCATAAGGTTCAGGTAACAGAGGGCAGAAAATTCCAGCAATTCCGTGGTGTTCAGTACAGTAACTGTACCAGTTGCCATAAGGATCCTCATGAAAACAAGTTTGGACAGAACTGCCGGCAGTGCCACAGCGAGGAATCATTCACTGTGGTTAAGGGAATAACAGATTTTGATCATAATAAAACTGTTTTTCCGCTTGAAGGAAAGCATCTGATAGTTAACTGCAAATCGTGCCATAAGAACAGGCTTACAGATCCCCTGAAATATGACCGTTGCTCTGATTGCCATGCAGACTACCATAACGGGCAGTTTGTAAAAAACGGGGCAGTTCCGGATTGCTCAGAATGCCATAATGTTAAAGGATTTACTTCTTTTTCGTTTACAACCGAAAAGCACAATACCACTTCCTTCCCGCTATATGGAGCACACGTGGCAACTCCCTGTTTTGAGTGTCATAAAAAGAAGGAAAAATGGAGCTTCAGGGAGATTGGAACCGAATGTAAAGATTGTCATTCAGATATTCATCAGCCATATATGTCCTTAAAATACTACCCGGATGCAAACTGTAAAGCATGCCATACTGAGGCACGATGGAATAAAATCTCATTTGATCACTCAAAAACAAATTTCAGTCTGACAGGTTCACATGTTACGCAGTCGTGCCGTAGCTGTCATTTTAAGGAAGATGCCGAAGGTATTGCCAGGCAGAAATTCACAGGATTGCCTCATGATTGTTCTGCCTGTCACACTGATAACCATTTTGGCCAGTTTGAAAAGAACGGGAAATCTGATTGTACTGAATGTCATGATACCGGGAACTGGGGATCAACCAGATTCGATCATAATAAAACTGCATTTAAGCTTGATGGCGGACATGAAAAGGTTTCATGCAAAGAATGTCACAAGAATGAGAAGGCAGGGAACAGAACTTTTGTGTTATATAAAATAAAAGATTTCAAATGCGAATCCTGTCATTTCTGATATTGTTGTTTGCACTGTTTTTTGTGAAGCAGCAGACCAAATCACCCCACGGTTCCGCATTTAAAACTGGCTGCGGAACATGTCACAGTTCAAAAGGATGGAATCTAGACGCAAGTATCTATTCCTTTGATCACAATACAACAAAACTACCGCTCGCAGGTCAGCACAAAGAAACAGGTTGCAGACTCTGCCACAAATCCCTGGTTTTTACCGACGCCCGTACAGAATGCATTGATTGTCATGCCGATATCCATCAGGCAACGGCAGGTTCCGACTGCGCCCGGTGCCATACACCTGCCTCCTGGCTCGTTAACAATATAAGTGAAATTCACAGGATGGGACGGTTCCCTTTATTAGGAGCCCATACAATGGCGGACTGTGCCGACTGTCACAAATCGGAGAGCCTTGCCAGGTTTGATGTAATGGGTGTAGATTGTATTGACTGCCACAGGAATGATTATAATTCCACAACCTCACCGGATCACAGACTTGCAGGATTCTCCGAAGATTGCTCCACTTGTCACCCGGTAAACTCAACTCAATGGTCGGGAGCAGGCTTTAGCCATAGTTTTTTTGCACTTGTTCAGGGTCATTCCACCGCCCAATGTACTGATTGCCATACCGCCGGGAATTATTCTGATGCAAGTCCTGAATGCAATTCCTGCCACCAGCAGGATTATCTCTCTACAACAAATCCAAACCATGCTGCATCGAGTTTTCCGGTTACCTGTAATACATGTCACTCACTTACTCCGGGATGGAAACCTGCCAGCTTTGACCACAGTTCATTCCCTTTAACTCTCGGGCATGATGGACCTGCCTGTGCCGAATGCCATACCGGAGGCAATTATTCTTCAACACCGACAGACTGTTACGCATGTCATCAGAATGATTACAATAATTCAGTTAATCCGGGCCACAGGAGTTTAGGTTTTTCTACAAACTGTACAGAATGCCATACAACAAATCCTGACTGGAAACCTGCCAGATATACCCAGCATGATAAACTGTCATTTCCGATATATACGGGGAGACATGCAAAGACCTGGGATGCATGTAACATTTGCCACCCCAGCGCTTCGAACTACTCAGCTTTCACCTGTTTAAGCTGTCACGAGCATAACAAGACCGAGATGGACAGCCGGCACCAGGGGGAATCGGGTTATTCTTACGACAGCCCCTCATGTCTGCGGTGTCACCCGACGGGAACAGCCGGTGATTAACGGAAAATTATGAAGAAAATATTTTTTCAGATATTATTTCTGACTTCCTCTTTCCTCCTGACCGGACAGGCGGTAATTGAAAATCTTTCCGGCCAGGTATCATTTGTGAGCAGCCGGAATGTTTATGTAAAATTCAAATCCACTTCAGGAATAAATCCGGGGGATACATTATTAATGGAATCTACCACCGGGGTAACTCCTGTTTTGATCGTTAACGACCTCTCCTCATCATCATGTATTTGCACATCCCTGTCAGATAAGATATTTAATGTTGCTGATCCGGTAATTGCGAGGATAAAAAGAGAAGAGACGAAGAGTCCTGAAATTATTTCTGAGATCCCTGTTCCATCACCTGCAGTCAGAATAACTACTTCTGATTCGGTTAAGTTTCAGCCAGATCAGAAAATATCCAGGCAACAAATAAAGGGTAGCATTTCCGTTAATTCATATTCTGATCTGTCAAATACAGTTTCAGGCAACACCCAACGGTTTCGGTACACTCTTTCCATGGATGCCAGAAATATCGGAAATTCAAAATTTTCGTTTGAAAGTTATATATCATTCAAACATAAGGCGGGTGAATGGGAAGAGGTGAAAAACGATCTTTTTAATGCGCTAAAGATTTACAGCATGGCTGTCAGGTACGACCTGAATAAGACTACGCAGATCAGTCTGGGGCGAAGAATAAATCCGCGGATATCTAGTGTCGGGTCCGTTGATGGTTTGCAGGTTGAAAAAAGTTTCGGTGGATTTTCGTTCGGAGCCATAGTGGGATTCAGACCTGATTTTACGGACTACGGTTTCAATAGTAAATTGTTTCAGTATGGACTGTATGCTGCACATAGTTCAGGATCGTCAAAAGCATGGAGTGAAAGTTCAATAGCTTTTATGCAACAGATGAATGATTTCAGGACTGACAGACGGTTTCTTTATTTCCAGCACTCCAATAATTTTATTAAGGATCTCAATTTCTTCAGCACTTTTGAATTCGACCTGTATAAGCTGAATATAGATTCGCTGAATAATGAAGAGTCCCGTAGCACCTTTGACCTGACCGGATTATATGTGTCGCTGAGGTATAAGATCCTGAGCAAGCTGACAGTTTACGGTTCATATGATGCCAGAAAGAATGTTATGTATTATGAAACATACAAAACATTCATCGACCGGATACTGGAATCGCAGCTGAGGCAGGGTTTCAGGTTACAGGCTAATTACCGGATTTCAAAAAGTCTGTTATACGGACTTCAGGCAGGATATCGCTTTCTGAAATCCGATCCCCACCCCTCAAGAAATCTACATACATATTTGACATACAATCAGATACCTGTTGTGGACTTAGCTGCCACCATCTCTGCTACTTATCTTGAATCAAGCCATATGACCGGAAAGGTGGCGGGAATAAACCTCGCTCGTGATTTTTTTAAAGGGAAGGTTCAAACCGGAATAGGGTACAGGTTTGTAGATTACAGGCTTCCGGAAACCCTGACCGATATTATTCAGAATATTGGTGAGTTAAACTTCACATGGCAATTTGCAGGAAAAATGTCGTTCTCCATGTATTATGAAGGAACCTTTGAACATGAAGAAATGTATAACAGATTTTATATGCAGTTGAGAAAGAGATTTTAATTTTTTCGCTTTCGTTTTTTGTGGAAGTTAATATGAGACTCTTACATCCCAGGAGCCGGGTTCATTTATTCTGAAATCAAAGAAGACATCAAAGCGTGTAGTTCCTAATGCACTGGTCGCCGTGAATCTGATCTTTACATCCAGTGGGAATTTAGGATTCTGTATCCCGTAGACTGACCCATCCCTGAAATCCTCACCGCTGCTTTGTGTGACATATGCTTCTATGATGCCGGCATTTTCAACACCGCCTCTTAATAGTTTGATCTTAATCTCTTCGAAGGCGTTTTCAAATTTAATTAAGGAATATCTGGTTACATTTACGTTCCTGGTGATCTCATATGGAGGGATGACTTTCTCACCGATATAAGCATCATCTTTCCAGACTCCTGAGGTGATTACCCCGTTTTCCACGAGTTTCCCTTCACCGTCTTTTTTGCCATTCTTCCAGAAACCATTGTAATATTTTCCGCCTGCCCAGGTATAAGTTCCTTCACCGTGAGGTAAGCCTTTCCTGAAGTGGCCGTCATATTTATCCACGCCCTGTGCAATACCTTTTCCATGGGCCAGCCCATTTTTGCAATCGCCCGAATAAGTACCGGAGATCTCCGGAATACCCACTTTGCATTCAACGGTTTGTGACCAGCCATTAAGACTGCAAACCAGCACAATTGCTGTAATAATCCCTGGTTTCATATTTTCTGTTTAAAAATGGAAATATTGATAATCCTGTTAAGCTTTTTCGTATTCTTTCAGAATATTCCTGACATCATCAGGAGCAACACGTCCATAAGTCTTGTCGCCAACCATTACCACGGGAGCGAGACCGCATGCACCCACACATCTCAGGCTCGACAGGGAGAATTTACCATCTTTTGTAGTCTGACCAACCTGCAACCCGAGCTCTTTTTTGAACTCTTCCAGCACTTTTTCGGCACCACGCACATAGCATGCAGTTCCCATGCAGATGCTTACAGGGTGTTTCCCTTTCGGGGTCATCGTGAAAAATGAGTAGAAGGTCACTACCCCGTATATCTTTGCTACAGGAACAACCAGTTCATTGGAAACCACCTCCTGGACTTCTGCCGGGAGGTATCCGAAATGTTCCTGGCATTTATGCAATACATTGATCAGTTCCTGGGGGTCATTCCTGAAAGAGACACAGATCTCTTTAATCTTATTTACATCTTCCTGTCTTAACTCTATTTTAATGCTTGACATGGCAGTGGATATTATATTGTGATAAATGATATCTTATTGTTTCACAATGATTTTCTTCTTTTTATCAAAGTATTTTGTATGAAGCAGGTGGTGAGCTTTCTCGCCGTTGGGCTTTCCGAGGAACTCTTCATAAAGCTTTATTATGAAAGGATTTTCGTGAGATTTCCTGAGTGGTTTCTTCCTGTCTTCGGCATATATTGCAGCAGCCCTTGCTTTAATTATATCTGAATTTCCATGATGCAGTGGCTGACCACCACCGCCAATGCAGCCGCCAGGACATGCCATCACCTCGATGGCATGAAACTGCGATTTGCCCGATCTGACATCATCAAGAAGTTTCCTTGCGTTGCCAAGTCCGTGAGCGATACCGATATTAATGGGAAGCCCGTTGAAATCGATAGTTGCCGAACGGACACCCGCTAATCCTCTCAATTCATCAAAGTCGAGCCTCTCGAGCTTTTTGCCTGTATAAACCTCATAAGCAGTACGTACTGCAGCTTCGATGACTCCACCTGTTGTGCCGAAAATCACTCCGGCGCCGGTTGATTCTCCCAGCGGGACATCGAATTCCCCATCCTCAAGGTTATTAAGGTCGATATTTGCCTGTTTGATAAAGGCAGCAAGCTCTCTTGTTGAGATAGAGTAATCAACATCCCTGTTGTTATCAACCGAGAATTCTTCACGCTGGCATTCATATTTCTTTGCAAGACATGGCATTATTGAAACGACAACAAGATCTTTCCTGTTCACTTTGATCTTTTCGGCGAAGTATGTTTTGGCGATAGCGCCGAACATCTGCTGAGGTGATTTCGATGTGGAGGGAATATCTTTCAGATCGGGGAAATACTCTTCAAAGAAGTTAACCCAGCCCGGGCAGCATGAAGTCAGGATAGGCAGCCTGGCACTCTTATCTCCGTTGAGATGCATGGTCAGTCTGCCAAGAAGTTCTGTTCCTTCCTCCATAATGGTAAGATCGGCGGCAAAATCAGTATCAAAAACGTAATCGAATCCAAGTGCCCTGAGCGCTGTGACCATTTTACCCGTAACAAGAGTACCCGGTTCCATTCCGAAAAGCTCACCAAGAGCGGCACGGACGGCAGGGGCGGTCTGAACTATTACAGTTTTTGTCGGATCGGCGAGCGCCCGCAGAACATCCGGAGTATTATCAACCTCGGTAAGGGCTCCGGTAGGACAAACAGCGACGCACTGTCCGCAATAGGTGCATGTAGAATGTTCAAGGTTCTGCTCAAATGCCGGAGCGACGGTTGCCATGAATCCCCTGTTAACTGCCGACAATGCTCCTACTGTCTGAACTGTATTGCACATCATTTCGCAACGGCGGCATAGTATACATTTGTCGAGATCCCTGATAATGGATGGCGATGTATCCTTCCGGTATGTTGACATAGCGGCAATCTCCTGGCCCGGTATCTCCCTGATTCCCAGCTGGTGAGCCATAGCCTGCAGGTCACAGTTTCCCGATTTCGGGCAGATAAGGCAGTCTTTGGGATGGTCGGAGAGTATAAACTCCATCACCGTACGGCGTGCATTCAGGACCCTGGTGGTATGGGTTTTAACCATCATTCCATTTTCGCAGTTCGTTGCACATGAAGGTGCAAGATTGCGACGTCCCTGTACCTCAACCACGCAGATGCGGCAACCGGCCGGTCTGTTCTCGATATTCAGATCGTGAAGCTCCATCCAGCATAGTGTCGGAATGTCAATCCCGAGCTGTCTGGCTGCTTTATTAATTGTGGTGCCTCCGGGTACTTCAACTGTCTTGTTATCTATAGTGAGCTTAATGGTTTCCATTTCCAACTCCTTCTGTATTATTGAATGATGATTGCGTCGAACTTACATTTTTCCATGCATGCTCCGCATTTGATGCAGATGGCCGGGTTGATCAGGTGAGGCTCTTTACGCTCGCCTGTGATGGCACCGACCGGACACACTCTTGCGCAGGCTGTACAGCCGACACAGTTGGCGGTTACAATAAAGTATTCCATCAGGTCCCTGCACTTTCCTGCAGGGCATTTCTTCAATGTCACGTGAGTCTCATACTCCTCCCTGAAGTTATCAAGAGTCGACAACACAGGATTTGGAGAACTCTGTCCCAGACCGCAAAGAGAAGTATCCTTGATCACCAGGCTCATATTCCTCAGGCGGGCCAGATCAGCCGGAACGCCTTTACCCTTTGTGATATGTTCAAGAAGCTCATGAAGACGTTTGTTGCCTATGCGGCACGGGGCACATTTCCCGCATGATTCCTCCACAGTGAATTCGAGGAAGAATTTTGCCACGGAGACCATGCAATCGTCTTCATCCATTACAATAAGTCCCCCTGATCCCATCATTGAACCTGCAGCTATGAGGTTGTCGAAATCTATTGGTGTGTTAAGGTGTTTTTCAGTGAGGCATCCTCCGGAGGGACCTCCAGTCTGTGCTGCTTTGAATTTCTTCCCGTTTCTGATTCCACCGCCGATCTCAAAGATCACTTCACGGAGGGTAGTTCCCATGGGAACCTCTATCAGACCGACATTATTTATCTTTCCGGCAAGGGCAAATACCTTTGTTCCTTTTGATTTTTCCGAACCGATTTTGCTGAACCACTCTGCACCCCGCAGGATTATCGGTGAAATACATGCAAATGTCTCAACATTATTAACATTGGTGGGTTTTCCCCTGAATCCTGATTCGGCGGGGAAAGGCGGCTTGACTGTAGGTTCACCTCGCAACCCTTCCATTGAGTGTATAAGTGCGGTCTCTTCGCCGCAAACAAATGCTCCGGCACCGTATCTTATCTCGATGTCGAAATCAAATCCGGTATCCATAATATTTTTACCGAGAAGACCAGATTCACGTGCCTGCTGAATTGCCGTTTTTAAACGTGCCACTGCCAGCGGATATTCTGCCCGGATATAGATGAGACCTCTGTTTGCTTCGATACTGTAGCCGCAAATAGCCATTGCTTCGAGAACAGTATGAGGGTCACCTTCAAGGACCGATCTGTCCATGAATGCACCTGGATCGCCCTCATCGGCGTTGCAGACCACATATTTCTCGTCGGATTTATTCTTGCTGGCAATCTCCCATTTAAGACCGGTCGGAAATCCGCCTCCCCCTCTGCCCCTGAGTCCTGAGTCTTTAATTATCTGTATAACATCCTGGGGCTTCATTGTTGAGAGCACTTTGCCAAGAGCCTCATAAGCATCGTGGGCAATCGCATCTTCGATGCTTTCCGGATCAATAATTCCGCAGTTCCTCAGTACTATCCTCAGCTGTTTTTTGTGACCCGTCAGATCTTTCTCTGAAACAAACGGTTTCTTCGTCAGAGGATCAGTGTAAAGCAGTCTTTCCACCTTACACCCCTTCATGATATGTTCGCTTACGATCTCTCTGGCATCATCCTGGGTAACTTTTGTATAAATGACATCTCCGGGCATGATCTTTACGATGGGGCCAAGTGCACAAAGGCCGAAACAACCAGTTCTTACAACATGAACTTCATTCTCGAGCGCATTTGCCTCAAGTTCAAGCTTAAGATTATCCGATAATGCTTCGCCCTGGTTACCTGAACAACCGGTCCCGCCGCAGACCATAATTTGCATCTTTTCTTTTGCCATCGTTCTTCCTCCGTGGATAATAATTATTGAATCGGACGGTAATTTGCAGGCAGAATGCCGTCAACCAGTTCGCCATTCTTTATATACTTCTCTATGATCTCATCTGCCCTGAGCTTATCGACATTGCCGAAAACAACAGGATTTTCATTCGGGCGTCTTACCTCAATAGTCGGTTCGGCAAAGCTGTAACCCATATCACCGGTGCTGATTACTGAAGCATCGATGCTTCTTTTCTCAAGTTCAACCCTGAAAAAATCATAGATTTCTTTTGCTCCGGATGCCAATCCGCTGGTTCCCATGTGAACCCTGACCCGCATTTTTTCCTTTCCATACTTACTCTCAAGGAGATCCTTTTTGATCTGATTGAGTTCGGCAGGAGATTCAATTATTTTCATATATTACAGATTTACAAGTGAATATGGATGATTAGAAAAACGAATTCAAATTTCCGGCACAAAATTAATATTTTATCTGTGAAAAAAATAACATTGTTAATAAAATAACAATAAATTATACTGGTTCTAAATAAACACCATTCATAACTTTCAATGCAAGATCCAGAAACATCTTCATTGCCAGAAATGCATCCTCCACTGTTGACCTTTCAACCCATCCCCGGTCCCCTTCCCTGCAGGCCGGCTCCTTCGCTAAAATTGCCC
>Ga0113563_10002587_pt1 | contig 10981 bp, 5 predicted proteins | sample Mud3Dept3metaG_FD_80117 | JGI IMG/M metagenome (GOLD analysis project Ga0113563, IMG submission 80117) | Freshwater wetland microbial communities from Ohio, USA, analyzing the effect of biotic and abiotic controls - Mud 3 Core 4 Depth 3... | ecosystem: Environmental > Aquatic > Freshwater >...
GAGGTAGCCAGCCGCCTCTTCGTCCACCTGGAGATGCAGAAACGTGTCAAGGCGGCGCTCCAGGAGGCGCTCCCTGACAGACTCGACTTTATGACCGGACCCATCGCCGGCAGTCTGCAGGCACTCACCCAACGTATTACTTACGAAGTCATCACAGATCCCCGGTTTCAGACGGCATGGGAGAGAATCCTCAAGCTGGCACATTCCGCCGCAGTCGGGATCATCCGGGGAGATAGGTCCCTGTCCATCGGCAGTAACGGAGACCTTGTCCTCGATGCCGGGGAGTTGATGGGAAATGTCCGCGGCCGGCTCGTGGAAGCAGGTCTGGGCTTCCTGGAAAAGGTACCCATGAGCTCAAATGCCGGCGAGGTAGTGCTTTTCACGTCCACACAGCTGGGAGAAGTCAAGGCGGGCCTGGAGATCCTCGATACTCTGAACTGGATGCTCCCGCTTCTCTTGCTTGTGCTGCTTGCGGCCGCCGTATTTATTTCAACGGACCGCAGGAAGACCCTCATGTGGTTGTTTGTCGGCGCAGCGGCGGCCATGGTGCTCTCCTTGATGCTTCTCGACCTGGCGGAAGGAGAACTGCTTGGAGAGGTGAGAAACCCGAAAAATGTCGAAGCCGCCAGGGTCATCTGGGAGGGGGTAACCGGTAACCTTGTGCGGGCAAACGTTGCGGTACTGATCGTGGGATTGGCCGGGGCGCTGGCATTCGCCCTTGCGGGTCCGTATACGTGGGCCGACAGGGCGCGGCAAAAGATGAAGCAACTGCTGGCGGCCCGGATCTATCGCCGGCCCGGCGAGTGACCGGACGATCACTCATGCCCGGCCGGCGGCTGATCGATGTTGGAGTCACTGACCCCGGATTGGCAAGAGATAAAGGGTCATGGCGAAAATCAGATAGACCATCAGCAGCAGCACCCCGACGAACCATGCCGAGCGCCCGCTGTTCGTCACAAGTGACGCGGTGAGGGTGCCGATCAGCATCATTACCACCGCTCCCGGCCAGAATTGCAGGCCCATTGGCGTCGGCCCGATAAAGTAGCTCGCGAGCACCATCACCGGAGCGACAAACAGCGCGATTTGCGACGCGCTGCCCAGGGCGATGCCCACGCTCAGGTCCAGCCGGTTTCTGCGTGCGCCTGAAAATGCCGAGGCCATTTCTGCCGCGCCGCCGACCAGTGCCACGACGATGAATCCGACGAAAGCGGGCGTCATCCCGAAAGCCTCCGCCGCCCTCTGCACGGACTCGACAAAAATCTCGCTGACCAACGCCACCAGCACCGTTACGCCCGCCAGCGTGGCCAAAGCCATACCGATAGGCCATGGCGCTTCGCCGGCCTCGCCGTGTTCCGCGCTGGCGAACAGCTCGCGGTGCGTCTTGAGCGAGAATAGCATGCCCAGTCCGTAGGCCGCAATGAGCAGCACTGCCAGACCCACGCTCAGCTTCTGGGTGAACAACGCCACCGCTGCGGAGTCGACTTGCGAGACCGCCGAAGGAATCAACAGAGCGATCGTAGCCAGGAAGAGCAGACCCGCCTGCAAGCGAGCGCTGACCCGGTTGTATTCCTGCGAGTGGTGTTTGAGTCCGCCCAGGAGGAAGGAAGCTCCCAGCATGAACAGGGTATTGGTGACAATCGCCCCGGCTATGGACGCTTTCACCAGCATGTATTGCCCGGCGCGCAATGCGGCCAGGGCAATGACCAGTTCGGTCAGGTTGCCAAGCGTGGCGTTGAGCAGGCCGCCGACTGTGTCGCCCGTCTTGACCGCGACGGATTCAGTCGCGTGACTCAACAGCGCCGCCAGCGGCACGATGGCCACAACGGACAATACGAACAGCAAAGTGTGCGACTCGGGTTTGAGCTTCTGGGCCGCGAACACCGCGGGCAAAAAAACCAGCAGCCAGAGCAGCGGGTTGTGACGAATTTCATTCAGCAGCGGTTTCATGGTATGTGGTCCGATCAGTTGTTTTAGCTGGTGTCATCATTGATTCAGTCGAGCGGTGGCGAATATCGGATCGCAACCGAGCTCAACCTCCGTTCGCTCTTGGCTGCGACCCATAAAGTCTGCTCACGACCGCGAAAAAGAAGCCGGTGGACCAGCCGCACATCAAAATCCCCGTCAGCGCCTCAATCCCGCCGACCAGCCGCCACGCCTCGGGCAGTACCAGATCGCCGTAACCGGTCGTTGTATAGGTAACAACACTGAAATAAAGGGCCGCAGGCAGGTCGGCTATGGCACCTTTCCAGACGTAAAAAAAAGCCCAGACCGTGATCTCGGTCAGGTGAACGAGAATCATCCAGCCCGCGAGACGAATGAACAGCCAGGTCCAGCGCCAGAAACGCGGCGCGGCACTCTGCTGCGGGCGCAGCCAGCGCAAGGCCGAGGCCACTCCGCCGGCGTGGATGGCCACGCACAAGGCCATCAGACACCAGGCGATGAGGAGTTTTGAGACCATCGGTTACTCCTGGCCAGGTAGTGCCTGCCAGAGCGCCGCGCAGTTGTGTGCGATTGCGCCGATCCGAGCAGCGGCGGCAACGGAGCGGGAATGATCACCAGCGCCAATCAGGCCAGGATGGTCGCAGTTTGGGGGTTGGTGCCGGCAAACGCATTCAACCTCCTGCGCAGGATAACAGTATGCTTTTGCCCGCGTGCAGCAGAATACCACCGGTTGGGGCGCAAATCATCCGCGAATTCTCCACCGGTCAGCTTCTGCTGAGCGAGGGCCTGTCAATGAATAAGGTCTGCATTCTGGCGCGAGCGCCGGGCGGGCAGGTGCAGGGCGCCGCGACGCAGGCGATGTGAGGACATCGTCCCTGTTACTGCTTCTGGTAGCCGCGCACCTCGAAAGCGACGGAATCGAGGATCCGGTCGGAGGCGTCGATAAGAGCGAGTTGGTGTTTGCCGTGCACTGGGCTCCATAGCAGCAGCCGTGCTGCGCCGCCGAGCACGCGGCCATCGAGCACCCACCGCAGGAGGCCGTCCGCCGGTTCCGCTTCGAAAAACACTTTCTGCTCACCCGGCGGGATATCCGGGTCCAAGGCAACGATCATGCCTTCGGGCGGATAAACGATCCTGGGCTCCGGGCTCGCCACCCCGGGCAGGATGGCTCGTTCCGTGCCGCGCAGGAACCACTCGCGGCGGCCATTATCTCCCGGCTCCTGGCGCGCAACGACTTCAGGAGGAGGCTGCGGAGCATTGCTGGGCGTATTCCGGTGCAGCCGGTTCATGATCTCCACCCAGACCGGCGCTGCCCCGGTGATGCCGCTGACGTTCCACATGGGTTCCCCGGAGAAATTGCCGGCCCAGACTCCCGCTGTGTACCTTTCCGAGAAGCCCACGCACCAGTTGTCCCGCATATCCTTGCTCGTGCCGGTCTTCACGGCGGTCCAGAAACGGGTCGACAGCGGGCTTTCCAGGCTGAAGGTCTGGCTCCTGCTCTCACGGTCGCTCAGGATGTCGGAAATGATGAAGGCAGTCCCGGGTCGCAGCACCCGGCGGCCGGGAACCGCTGCGGATTCGAATGTGAACCGCGCAGGACTCCACGTGCCTGCATTCGCGAGGCAGCGGTATGCGTTGACCAGTTCCCAGAGACTCACGTCCGCGGCGCCCAGCGCCAGGGACGGTCCATAGAAGTCGGCAGACTCGAGCCTGTCGAAACCCGCCGCGCGAAGCAGCTTCCAGGCTGCATCGATTCCGATGAGATTCAGCGCCCTGACAGCCGGCACATTCAGGGAGGAAGCCAGCGCCATGCGCACAGTGACCGGCCCGCGGAACATCCTGTCATAATTGGCGGGACGATAGATCCCGCCGGACACGGGCACATCCAGCGGGCTGTCGTCGAGCAATGATACGGCAGTCAACAACCGCCGCTCGAGGGCCGCTCCATACAGGAACGGCTTTAGAGTCGATCCGGCCTGCCGCAAGGCGCGCACCCCATCCACGAAGCGCGCTCCCCCCTGTTCTCCCGTATTGCCCACGTACGCGAGCACGTCGCCGGTCGTGTTGTCCAGCACCAGCACCGCCCCGTCAGACACGTTTTGGGATTGCACCGTCAGAATGTGCTGCCGCAGCGTTTCTGCGGCGAAGCGCTGCAGGCCAAGGTCGATCGTGCTGACGACGCGCCCGGGTGCTTTCCCATCCCTGATCCGGGCTTCCCTGAACAGGCGTTGCGCCACCAGCGGTGCATATGCGGCCTCCGGCCGGATGAAATAGGGGTGTGAGAGGGCGCGGCTGACTCCGGCGGCGATCTCTTCACGGTCCAGGCCGAGATTCATGGAGCCGGCGAGCTGGCAGGCTCTTTGAAGGACCGGATCCATCGAAGCGTTGGGCGAGCGCACCAGCGCCGCCAGGATAACGGACTCCACGCTGGTAAGGCCCAGAGCGTGCTTGCCGAACAGGCCACTGGCTGCTGCGGACAGCCCCTGAATCTCACCTCGGAAACTCACCAGGTTCACATAGGCTTCGAGGATTTGCCCCTTGGACCAGCGCGTCTCCAGCGCGCAGGCGCTTCTCATCTGGCGCCATTTCTGCCCAATGGTGCGGCGCTGACGCAGCGGTCGCAGCTGTGCGTCCAGCTGGGCGGCGAGCTGCATGGAAAGGGTGCTGGCCCCGCGCGCTCCGGCGCCCCAAAATCCGGCGAGGGCGCCTGCCAGCGAAGTCCAGTCCACCCCGCGATGCGAATAAAAGCGCCGGTCTTCGGCGAACAGGAGCGCGGCGGTAAACGCGGGGGAAACGCCTTCCAACGGTACCCATTCCAGCCGCCGGATGCTGCTGTCGGTCCTCTGCTCCTGCAGGATCTCGCCGTGGCGGTCGAGCAGCACCGAATCCGAACGGCTGTGCGCGGCGCGGACTTCCTCGAACGACGGAAACCGCGGCGGACTCCACACCAGGGAGAGGAGAAGCAGAGCCGGGAAGAGTGCGGCGCCGACCAGGCCGAGGATCAGCGCGCGCCTGCCTGGGCGCACTCCCGACAGCATCCTGAAGGTTTTCGCGGTTCCCATACCTACCTGATTTGAACTGGAGCGTTCGGGATTTCACCGAACATTTCGGGCGCATACAGCGCCTCCACGCGTGTGGGCGGCATCTGGAACAACCCCGCGTTATTGAGGCGAATAGTGTATTCGATGGTCCAGGAACCTTTCGGCACGAACTGGTAATAGGCCCGATAGGCTTCAAACGAGCGCTCCTCGTATGCCGGCCACACCCATCCCTTGTTTTCTTCACCGCGGGTTGCCAGGCGCGAGTCCGATCCCAGGCCTGTGCCGAAGATGGCGGATCCCGCGGGGATCGGATCGTTCACCACGACCCACGCCATGTCGGCCTGCGACTCGATCTCGAGCCTGACACGCACAATGTCCCCCGCGCTCCAGACTCCCGCTTCCTTGCGGTCGACCGGGATCAGCGTGCGCCGGATGCCGAATCCGCTCGTGAGCGGTTCCCGGAGCGGCACAGCGGCGAGGCTCTGAATCGTAGCCCAGGGCATTCCGGTCCCGCGCATGCCAAGTTCGAGCGGACTCCGCTGCCCGGGCCAGGGGAACGAGAGCGCATTCCCCTTCGGAGTCGCCTGCCAGTCCACCGCCTGGGTCTGTCCCGCAAGTGTCGCACTGCTCTCCCCGGTGACCGGCGTGCTTTCAAATGCACTGGAAAATTTTTCCATCGCCAGCACGCCCCAGGCGTTGGCGGGAGTGGTGTCCCAGTGGCCGCGGCGCTGCCTGCCCAGTGCGCCGCGCACCAGTCTCGGAATGTCCTGTTTCCAGGCGGGTGAGCCGAGTCGGCTGAGGAGAAGCCGCATGGCGTTGGTGTCTGTCGACACCATCAGCCACCACATGGCATCCATGCGCTCCGTGGAAAATCCCATCATGGTGCCCTGAAAATTCAGCCTCGACCGGAGGATCTGATCCGCTGCGGCCATCCGTGCCTGGCGATCGCGCACATCCGGAACCCGCGTGAGAATGTTATCCCAGTCGATGACCGCGGATGTGGGCCAGAGATTCGGATCGATGGGGATGGACGAAAGCATCGCTGCCTGCGCGCGGCCATGGCGCGACAGCGCCTCGATCGCCGCCAGCCTGCGGATGGTAAGATCCGCCGTCGGCAGAGACGACGCTCTTGAGATGCGTCCGGAGGCAAACCCCTCAAGGCCGGAGAGCATGCGTTCCTTCGAGTCTTCGGGTATTTCCCATCCGGCTTCGTGGGTGATCGCCAGAAGGTAGGCAGTCAGGGTCTCGCTTCCCCAGTTCAAAGAAGGGAAGTACTTTGCCAGCCCGTCCGAGTCGAGATAAACCGGAAGCAATCCGGCGATCTTTTGCCAGAGGGCCGCATCACGCAGCGCCACGGCCTTGGAGACGATCTGTTCCAGGCAGGTGTATGGGTAAAGCCTCATATAGTCTGCGACGCCGGCAAGACCTTCCAGCAAGCGGGGGCGAAACTCGACGCGGATGCCACCGGCGCCGGGCAGCCCGTCTGCGGGGCGTTCCATATCCAGGCGGTAGCCGCCAGTTTCGACCTGAATCAGAGTCGCCTGCAGGGTGCGGACCGGTACGGCCGGCGCCACCCGTTGGACCACGGACAGGCGGTCGCTTGCGCCCCCTGCTTCGGCGGCATCGACCTCAAACCGGAGCGAATCCCTCCCCGGCGGTGCTGTTACGGTCCACCCGGTCTCACTGGACTCTCCCGATGCGAGTGAGATTTCCTGGGGAGGCATTTCTGCGGCCACACCTTCAATGCGGGAGACAACGCGGACCTGCATCGCCCGTTCCGTCGTGTTGCGTACGGTGAACATGCAGCGGAACCGATCCCCCTGCCGCACCAGCGGAGGGATGCCCGAAAACAGAATGAGGTCCTGGGTTGTACGGATCGATGTTGATCCACTGCCGAAGCGGTCCGTGCCGCCGGAGGCGACCGCCACCACGCGAAAACTCGTGAGGGAATCGTTGAGCGGAATTTCCGCCGTCGCTTCCCCCCGCTCATTCAGCTTGACTCTGCCGTTCCAGAGCAGAAGCGTTTCGAACAGTTCGCGGGTGAGGGCTTTTCCGCCGCCTCCTCCCTGGGGAAGAGCTTTCAGCCCGAAATGGCGTTTCCCGACCACATGCATCTGGGCGGTTGCGGTCTGCACCCCGTAACTGCGTTGCCCCATCATACCTGCGAGCAGGTCCCAGCTTGTGTTCGGCATCAGCTCGAGCAGACCTTCGTCCACTGCAGCGACCGCCACTTCGGTTCCGGGAGGAAGCGGCCTCCCGTCAGCTGTCGACACGGATATCCTGGCCTGCGCCCTTTCACGGACCCTGTAGGTCCGGCGGTCGGTAGCGACGCTTACTTTCAGTTCGTGCGTTTTCCATCCTACCTGGATTTGCGCTATCCCCAGCCGGAAGGCCGGCCTGCCGAGGTCCACGGTGGCCGTGGGCTGCACGCCGCCGACCCTTCCCCGGACAGCGAGAACAGACACATACACATTCGGCGACCAGCTGCCTTTGACCGGCAGTTCGATCACCGGCTCTTTTCCCGAAAGCTCCTTGATGAACGTCTCCCCGATCCCTTCCCGCTCCACGGTGATGAGCGCCGTGGCGTTGCGGAAAGGCATGCGGACCTGGAGGCGGGCTTTTTCTCCGGGCTCGTAGCGAACGGATTCGGGAATCACATCCATGCGGTCGCTGTCTTCGGCGGCGAACCACCAGTCTTCGGAGCCCGCCACCCATATGGACTGCTGCGCCGCCGCCTCGAGACCCTGCCGGTCGGCAGTCGTTGCCTGCAGGATCAGGTTGCCGGATACCGACACTGGTTTTTCGCACGCCAGCAAGCCGCGCCCGTTTGTCCTGCCGCTGCACAGACTTTGGAGCCTGGTGATTTCCGTCGAACTCTCATAGGCATAAAAACCGCCCGCCAGGCGCTTGCGGTGGGAATAGTATTTCTGCCGGAACAGGTCCACCTTCACAGGCGCCCCCGCGACCGGTTTCCCCGACAGGTCGACAACCGCCACCTGGAACTTGACCGCATCGCGGGAAAGGGCCCATCCGTCCGGCCTGATGCCGATCATCCAGGAAGACGGCCATATCGGAATGCGGGTGGAGGCCGTCTGCACCTCGCCGTTCGGATCCTTGAAATCGAGCTCTGCGAGAATGTCCATGGGATCATCGATCCGCGGCAGATCCGTGACTTCGGTCCGGGTCGATCCCGAACGATCCAGAGTCAGGTCTTTGGTCACGACGGGGTACTTTTCCTGCCGGGTTTCCTCTGGTACCCGGCGCACGATGCCTTCCCGCACCTGCCCATTCGCGAAGCGGAAGCCGTCGAAAGCAGGCGGAGCCGGCACGTAGCGGGATTGCAGAAGGGTCCGGAATTTGACCGGCAGGCCGCCGGCGCCTCCACCGGCAAGATAGGTGACGGTCAGATCCACAGGCACTGCCTTGGGAGACACCTGCTCTTCGGATGGAGGCCGGATGATCGCCTTCATGAGCGGGACGCGGTACTCCTCTACACGGAAGCTCCCGGCCGGAATACCGGATGGGGACTCATTCTCTTCGCGGGAGGGTTCCGAAGCGCTCCGAACCCTGTTCAGTGTCACCTGGTAGGCTCCAAGCTTCGCCTCCGCGGGAATGTCCCATGTGCTCTCTCCGCTGCCGTCGGAGCTCCATGCAACCGGCAGTTCATACTTCTCATCGCTCCCCTGATGCCGGATCTCGGCGGTCTTTTCCATCTCCTGCGCGGGAAGAAGTGCAAACCCGTCCTGTGCCCTGCGGCGCGCGATATGTTTCATGTGCACCGTCTCGCCCGGCCGGAACAGCATTCTGTCGAATATCGTGTGCGCCGTCTTGAGCTCCCGTTCCCAATCCACCGGCAACTGAAACCGCCACGGCTCAATGCCGTCGTTCCAGCTCGTATGAACGAAGGCCATGTCGTCTCCCGACCTCGCGGACACGACCAGCCCGGAATCGAGGCTATCGTAAGAACATCTGGTCAGCTCGTTGGGATCTGGGAGCTTTCCCGTGCGCGCGAGACCGTCGCGCCCGGTCTTCCCCTCCCAAACCAGTTTTCCTTCGCAGTTGCGGATTTCCACGGCGGCCAGATTTACAGGCCTGGCCTTGTCCAGGGTTGTGACCCAGATCAGGGAGGACTCGATTCCCCATTTGAAGTGCACCGAGAGATTCGTGACCAGGGCCGTAGACGGGACATACATCGGCTTCGGTTTTCCCAGCAGCGCGGCGCCAAGAATCTCGCTCTCGATTTCGACGACATAGAATCCAGGGGATTTGAGCGGGATTCCCACCACTTCAAATGCCTTCGGGCCGGACAGCTTCGGGATGCTGAAAGGCGTTGCCCTGGCGGCAGTGGCCTGGCCGAACACGGATTTGTCCCGGTCTTCGTGCGACCGGCTGCCGGTCTTCTTGATCCAGAACAGGATCTCGTTTACTCGCTCGGCCGGGACCTTGAATATCCTCCCCTGAAGTTTGGCGGCGATCCGCTCATTCTCGTCCAGAACCAGTTCCCTGGGCGGATCGATGTTTTCCTGCCCTTCCAGGACTTCCAGCATGCGTCCCGCAACCGCGGGTTCGACATTCCTGAGCGTTACGGGAAGAAGCGGATTGCCTTTGGACTCCAGAATGCCGAAAGTCGCGGCAAACTTCGCAAGCGGCGGATACTCGTCGGTTTCAACTTTGAGCGGATACATGCCGGCATTGCTGAGTTCCCTGCCGGCGTCATCTCTTATACCGGGAGGGAGGTCGACCGTGAATGCCGACAGTTCCGGAAACGGCGGTTTGAAGGTAACACCGGACACAAAAGCGTCGGATTGCTCTGAGTCTTCGTTCACCGGTCGCCATACCCTGCCCCCCGGTCCTTTCAACTCGATCTTGCTGACCACACTCCTTGGCACGGCGGCAGAAAACCTCACAGACATCGGTGAGATCGGGATGCATTGCGCTTCGGGATTCTCTCTGGCGCAATGGAACCGGGCGGCGAAGGCTTCGCGCGTGACAAACGGCAGCCGCCGCTCTTGTGTGGTCGCAACACCGCTGGGAGCGGCCACGCCGCTCCCCCAGACCAATGTGACGCGCGCCCCGGCAGGAAAAGCCTGCCTGGCCTGCAAGAGCAGAATGTGCTCGGGACGGTCCCTGAAGCGGTATTCCACCTTTACGATCTCTTCTGCCTCGCTCGCCGGGACGGTGCGCACGCCGATCGGGCTGGCGATCCCTTCCACGGCGAACGAAACCCTGTCGAGGATGGAAGCTTCGGTCGGACTGCCGTTCAACTCGAGCACAAAAATCTGATTTTCGTCGATCCTGGCGCCTTCGTATGGGCGCGAGGAAATGATGGTCGGTCCGCCCGTGGAAAAAACAAAGCTGCGTTGGCCGGAAATGTCGCGCCCGGCGAGCGTCCGCAATCCAGCCCTTACCCGGAACTCGCAGCGCACCCCTGCCGGAAGGTCCCGGTTGAAATCGAAGGCCCAGTTGCGGTCATCCGCCCAGCGGGCCGTGCCCGGGTCGGAACAGGTGATGTCAAACGGCTGCGCCGTCCCTCTCAGATCTCCAAAGGGAATCATAGCCTCCGAGAAGCGCACCTGCACCTGGCGGATGCGCTGGACAACGCCCTGCGGCGAGAAGTATTCGATGCGAGCCGCCTGCTGCATGGGGCCGCCGGCAATCGCCTGGCAGGCCAGCACCGCCAGAATCGCTGGAAGAATTTGAGTTTTCATAGCTTCATTCTTTCCGCAGTGTTTGCATTTCTACAGTGAGCCCGGGCTTCAGCCCGGAAGGGCGCGGCGGCGCGCAGATGCAAGGCTCCGCGACGCAGGCGATGCCGTTGTGCATCGTCGAGGAGCGGCAACTCCGCAGATGCCCGCCCGGCGCTCGCGCCAAAGTATAAACGTTATTCATTGACAGGCCCTGAGGCGCCGGGATAACACATGAGCGGTTGTCGGGAAAACGTGCGCACATCAGCTTATTGTCTTATAATTTGAGCTGGCTTTGAACAAGAGTCTTTGGCA
>Ga0113563_10002589_pt1 | contig 10980 bp, 11 predicted proteins | sample Mud3Dept3metaG_FD_80117 | JGI IMG/M metagenome (GOLD analysis project Ga0113563, IMG submission 80117) | Freshwater wetland microbial communities from Ohio, USA, analyzing the effect of biotic and abiotic controls - Mud 3 Core 4 Depth 3... | ecosystem: Environmental > Aquatic > Freshwater >...
ACAGCGTGATGAGCATGAAGGCGGCCGTCAGCTTCGGCACGACGCTCTTGAGCCCGCCGAACTCGCTGATGAGCCGGGTGTGCCGCCGGTCCGACAGCATGCCGCAGATCATGAACAGCGCGCCCGTGCTGACGCCGTGGTTGAGCATCTGGTAGACGGCACCGCTCACGCCCTGCACGTTCACGGCACAGATGCCGAGCACGACGAAGCCCAGGTGGCTGACACTGGAATACGCCACGAGCTTCTTCATGTCGGGCTGCACCATCGCCACGAGCGCGCCGTAAATGATGCCGATCACGGCCAGCCCGGCGAGCCAGGGTGCGAACACCATCGCCGCCTCGGGGAACAGCGGGAACGAGAAGCGCACGAGGCCGTAGGTGCCCATCTTCAGCAGGACCCCGGCGAGGATGACCGATCCGGCGGTCGGGGCCTCGACGTGGGCGTCGGGGAGCCACGTATGGAACGGGAACAGCGGCACCTTGATGGCGAAAGCCAGCGTGAACGCCAGGAAGAACCACATCTGGGTCGTCGGCGCCAGCTTGAGCTCGTACAGCTTCAGGAGGTCGAACGTGTAGTTGCCCGTCGCGCTGCTGTGGACGAAGGCCAGCCCCAGGATGGCGATCAGCATCAGCACGCTGCCGGCCATTGTGTAGAGGATGAACTTGATGGCCGCGTAGATGCGGCGGTCGTAGCCCCAGATCCCGATCAGGAAGTACATCGGGATGAGCATCGCGTCCCAGAAGATGTAGAAGAGGAACAGGTCGAGCGCCGCGAATACGCCGAGCATCGCGGCCTCGAGCAGCAGCATGAAGATCGAGAACTCCTTGATCTTCTTCTTCACCGAGCCCCAGGACGAGAGCAGCGCCAGCGGCGTCAAGAAGCCTGTCAGCACGATGAGCAGCAGGCTGATCCCGTCGATCCCGATGTAGTAGTCGATCCCGTAGATCGGAATCCACGGCCTGCGCTCGACGAACTGGAACTCCGGGCCCATCGGGTCGAACCCGCGCCAGAGCGCGAGGGTCGCGCCGAAGGTGACGACCGACGCGGCCAGGGCGACCTGGCGGATGAGCCCGTCGCGCTCGCCGTCGCGGTTGCTGATGAAAAGCAGCGCGACGGCACCGATGAGCGGCAGGAAGATGACAAGCGAGAGCAGAGACGACATCTAGCGCACCAGGTAGTAGCCGACGACGAGAAGCACGCCGATGAAGATCGACGCAGCATAGACACGAACCGAACCGGTCTGGGACAGGCGCAGCAGGGCGGCGCTGCCGCGGACGAAGGCCCCGGCGCCGTTGACGATGCCGTCGATCATCCCGGCATCAACCGTCTTCCAGAGCACCCGTTCGGACGTGCGCTGGATGGGATGGACGACGGTGGCGTCGTAGACCTCGTCCACGTAGTACTTGTTCAGGAGGGTCCTGTACACCGCCGGCAGCCGTGCCGCGGTCGCCTGCGCCAGTTCGCGACGGCGCAGGAAGAACACCGAGGCCAGCCCGATGCCCGTCAGGGCAATCAGCGACGACACGCCCATGAGCGTCAGCTCGACGCTGGCACCTCCGTGCGCGTCCGCATCGGGGCTCTCCTCACCGTGCGCCGCGGTCTCGCCGTGGCCGCCTCCCACGCCTGCCTCGGCAGGTGCGTGCACGGCCACGGGGTGGAAGCTCGGCTCCAGGAACCCTTCAATGCGGTTGGCCCCGCCGAGGGCATGCGGCACCCCCACGTACCCGGCCACGACCGAGCCGATCGCCAGCAGCACCAGCGGAACGGCCATCGTCGGCGGCGCGTCGTGCAGGTGCGCAGGTCCGTGGCCCGCTCCGTGTCCATGGTCGCTGCCCCCGTGGTGGGCGGTGCTGCCCGCCGACTCGGGACGCTCGCCGTGGAACGTGAGGAACACGAGGCGGAACATGTAGGTGGCCGTCAGCAGCGACGTGATCGCCCCCACCGTCCACAGCAGCGTGTGGCCGCCCGCGAACGTGCGGTAGAGAATCTCGTCCTTGCTGAAGAACCCCGACAGCCCAGGCACGCCGGCGATGGCGAGCGCCCCGATCACGAACGTCCAGTAGGTGATCGGAAGATCCCGTCGAAGCCCTCCCATGTTCCTGATGTCCTGCTCGCCGTGCAGCGCGTGGATGACGGCACCGGAGCCGAGGAACAGCAGGGCCTTGAAGAAGGCGTGGGTGTAGAGATGGAAGATGCCGCCCGCGAACGCCCCCACGCCCATCGCCAGGAACATGTAGCCCAGCTGCGAGACGGTCGAGTACGCGAGCACCCGCTTGATGTCGTTCTGCACGAGGCCGATCGTCCCGGCCATCAGTGCCGTGGCAGTGCCGATCACGGCCACCACGTCCATCGTGATGGGTGCCAGGCTGAACAGCGCCGCATTCCGGCCGATCATGTAGACGCCCGCCGTCACCATCGTTGCTGCGTGGATGAGCGCCGAGACCGGCGTCGGGCCCTCCATCGCGTCCGGCAGCCACACGTACAGCGGGATCTGGGCGCTCTTCCCCGTGGCGCCGATGAAGAAGAGCAGCGTCATCAGCGAGATCAGGCCGAAGGTCACCTCGGGCGAGAGCCTGGCGGCCTCGAACGCGATCTCCCGGAAGTCGAGCGTGCCAAACTCGCGGAAGGCCAGCAGCATGCCGACGATGAAGGCGAAGTCGCCGATCCGGTTGACGACGAACGCCTTCTTGCCGGCGTCGGCAGCCGAGCGCTTCTTGAACCAGAAGCCGATCAGCAAGTAGGAGCAGAGCCCCACGCCCTCCCAGCCCACGAACATCACGAGGAAGTTCGCGCCGAGCACGAGCACCAGCATGAACGAGGCAAACAGGTTCAGGTACGAGAAGTAGCGCGCGTACTCGCCATCGGTCTCCTCGTGCATGTACGAGACCGAGTAGAGGTGGATCAAAAAGCCGACTCCCGTCACGACCAGCACCATGAGGGCCGCCAGCGGGTCGAGGCGGAAGGTCAGCGGGATCTGGAAGTCGCCGGAGGCGATCCACAGGAAGACCGTGTCGTCGACGACACGGGCGTCCGACGGGCGCTGGACCAGGGTCCACGTCGCGATGGCCCCCACGAGGAACGACGCCAGCATCGCGAGGCAGGCGATGCCGCCGGACACGCGCTTGGAGAGGCGTCGCCCGAGGAAGACGTTGACGAGGAACCCGACGAACGGGAAGAGCGGAATCAGTCGAAGCACGGTCGTCACCACTTGAGCGCCGTGAACGCGTCGGGGTTCAGCGTTTCCCGTTGACGGAACAGCGCAATGACGATCGCCAGGCCGATGGCGGCCTCGGCAGCGGCCACGGTCATCACGAAGAACATGATGATCTGCCCCTCCACCGACCCGATGTAGCGGCCGACGGCGACGAACGTCAGGTTGACGGCATTCAACATGATCTCGACCGAGAGCAGGATCGCGATCAGGTTCCGTCGCAGGAACACGCCGGCCGTGCCAATGGAGAACAGCACGGCGGAGAGGACCAGGTAGTGGCTCAGGGTCGGCATGCGCTCCTCACAGGTGGCGCTTGGCGAGCGCGACGGCGCCCACCATGGCGACCAGGATCAGCACCGAGGTGACCTCGAAGGCGAAGGCGTGCGTCGTGAACAGCTCCACGCCGATCTGGCGCACCGACGATACCGAAGCGACGGCCTCACCGGCGTCGACCGTGGTCCGCCCCGCGCGCCAGAACGCCCACAAGAGCTCCGCCAGGAACACGAGCGCGAGAATCGCGCCCACCCTCAGCGGGCGCCCGCCGATCGACACCCCGAGCGTCGACCGAACCAGGGCCTCCTCGCGCGGCGCATTCAGCAGCATGACGACGAAGAGGAACAGCACCATGATGGCGCCGGCGTAGACGATGATCTGCGTCACCGCGGCAAACGGCGAGTCGAGCAGCACGTAGAGCCCCGCCAGCCCGATGAAGGAGACGATCAGCAGGAGCACGCTGTACATCGGCACACGCTGGCCGACGACGAGCAGCGAGGCGATCACCGCGATCCCGCCCAGCACGTAGAAGAGCACCAGATCCACGACCTAGCCCCAGTAAAGGACCGCCGCAGCGGTCAGCAGCAGGTTGATGACGGCCACCGGCAACAGGACCTTCCAGCCGAAGTGCATCAGCTGGTCGTACCGGTAGCGCGGCAGTGTCCACCGCATCCAGATGTAGAAGAACAGCAACGCGAAGAGCTTGGCGAGCCACCAGAGCCACCCGAGCCACTCCGGCAGGAAGGGCCCGTGCCACCCGCCGAGGAAGAGCGTCGTGGCGACGGCGGACACGGTGACCATGTTCACGTACTCGGCCAGGAAGAACAGGGCGAACCGGAAGCTGCTGTACTCGGTGTGATAGCCGGCCACGAGCTCCTGCTCGGCTTCCGGGAAATCGAAGGGCGCGCGATTCGTCTCGGCAATGCCGGCGATCATGTAGATGACGAACCCGAGCGGCTGGATGAAGATGAACCACCGCGGGACCACCCCGAACCAGTAGCCCGACTGCTGGTTGACGATGTCGGTGAGCGACAGGGAGTTGCCCAGCAGCAGCACGGCGCCCAGCGCGAGGCCGTACGACAGCTCGTAGCTGATCATCTGTGCCGACGACCGGAGCCCGCCGAGCAACGAGTACTTGCTGTTCGAGCTCCAGCCCGCCAGCACGATCCCGTAGATGCCCATCGAGGTGATCGCAAACAGCACGAGGATGCCGACGTTGACGTCGGCCACCCGGAGCGGCACCGGCTCGGGCAACAGGCCGAACAGCGTCGTCGTGCCGCCCCACGGCACCACGGCGAAGGCCGAGAAGGCAGCGGTCACCGACAGGATGGGCGCCAGGGCGAAGAGCCACCGGTCGGCGGCCAGCGGTCGCAGTTCCTCCTTGAAGAGCAGCTTGAGAATGTCCGCAACCGGCTGAAGGGTACCCCACGGTCCCGTGCGGTTCGGGCCGAGCCGCTGCTGCAGGAAGGCGGCGACCTTGCGCTCCATGAGCACGAGGACCGCCGCCGAGTTCAGCAGCATGAAGAACGTGAACAGGATGACGCCGATGTGCGCGATGTATACGAGGTCCACGGTCGATTCACGCAAGTCTGGGCACCCCGCGGCACGGCCCCGCGGCGCCCGATGTCAGTGCGCGTGGGCTCCAGCGGGCTCCCTTGCCCGCCACGGCGCCAGCGGCACCAGGCTCCGTCCCTCGCGGACGTAGTGTTCGAACTCGCCGCGGAAGTGCTGCAGCATGCCCACGACCGGCGCGATCTCCGCGTCGCCGAACGGGCACAACGTCTTCCCGCCGATGTTGTTCGCAATGCCGAGCAGGAGGTCGATGTCGCGCATCGAGCCCTCGCCGCGCAGGATCTTCTGCAGGACCTTGTGCATCCAGTCGCTGCCCTCACGACACGGGGTGCACTTGCCGCACGACTCGTGCTTGTAGAAGTGGATCAGGTTGGTGGCGGCCCACACCATGTCGGTGGTCTCGTCCATGACCATGATCGCGGCAGAGCCGAGCATCGAACCCGCCTTCACGAGGCCGTCGAAGCTGGCCTGCGCGTCGAGCGCCTCCGGCGTCAGGACGTTCACGGACGACCCGCCGGGAATCACGGCCTTCAGCGCGCGCCCGCCGGGGATGCCGCCCGCGTAATCGTAGATCAACTCGCGCAGGGTAACGTCCATCGACGTCTCGTAGACGCCCGGCCGCGCGACGTGCCCGCTGATGCAGTAGAGCTTCGGCCCGGTGTTCTTCTCCGGGCCGATCGACGCAAACCACTCGGCGCCACGATCGAAAATGACGGGCACGTTGCAGATGGTCTCCACGTTGTTGATGATGGTCGGGCACCCGTACAGGCCCACGACCGCCGGGAACGGCGGCCGCAGCCGCGGCTGCGCGCGCTTGCCCTCGAGCGACTCGAGCAGCGCCGATTCCTCGCCCGCCTCGTAGGCGCCGGCCCCGCGGTGCACCCAGATGTCGCAGTCGACGCCCGAGCCGAGAATGTTCTTGCCGACGTAGCCGGCGGCCCGCGCCTTCTCGAGCTCGGCCTCGAGCACGCGCTGCACGTGGTAGAACTCGCCGCGGATGTAGATGTAGGCCACCTTGGCGCCAATCGACCGGCAGGCGATCACGCACCCCTCGAACAGCAGGTGCGGATTCCGCTCCATCAGCACGTGATCCTTGAACGTCCCGGGCTCGCTCTCGTCGGCGTTCACGCACAAGTACTTGGGCTTGGGCGAGTCCTTCGGCACGAATCCCCACTTCATGCCGGTGGGGAACCCCGCGCCGCCGCGACCGCGCAGGCCCGACTGCTTCACCTGCTCGATTACCTGGTCGGGCGTCAACGCGAGGGCCTTGCGCAGGGCCTGGTACCCGCCCGTCTGCAGGTAGTGCTCGAGCGTGTGCCCGTGGGGCTTCTTGACGTGGGGCGTGAGAACCGGTTCCGGAAGGCGCATGGCGACGTCGAATCCTCTATTCCTTGGTGTGGTGGCAGCCGGTCAGCGCGGCCACGCCCTTCTCGCGGAGGTCCCGAATGAGCGCCTGGATGGCCTCGGGCGACTGGCACTCGTGCCAGTGCTCGTTGTTGACCATCACGACCGGCGCGCGGTCGCAGGCTCCGAGGCACTCCATCTCCATCACCGTGAACTCGCCCGCCGCGTCCGTCCCGCCCGGGGCCACGCCCAGCTGGCGGCAGAGCTCGGCCGTCACGTGCTCGGCGCCGTTCAGCGCGCACGCCAGCGTCCGGCACACCTGCAGGACGTACTTGCCCACGGGCTTCGTGAAGAACATGACGTAGTAAGACGCCACGTCCTCGACGTGCGCGCGGCTGCAGCCGATGACCTCGGCCACGTGCGCCATCGCGTTCCCCGTGAGATGCGTCTGCTGCTCCTGCACGAGGTAGAGCGCCGGCAGGACCGCCGAGACGCGGCGCTCGGGAGGATAGTGCGACGCGATCTCCTCGAGCTTCTGCCGGTTCTCGGGCGTGAAGGCAAACGGCGGCCCCTCGTCGGCCAGAACGCGCTCCGACCTGTGCCACTGGGGCGTGCCGTAGGGCATCTGCGGATGGAAACTCATCGATCCACGTCTCCGAGCACGATGTCGGTCGACCCGATGATCGCGACGACGTCCGCGATGAGGGCGCCGATGAGGTACGTCGGCATGGCCTGGCATGCGAAGAACGAGGGCCCCCGGGACTTGACACGCCACGGGCGGTTCGAGCCGTCGGACACGACGTAGAAGGCCTGCTCGCCGCGCGGACCCTCGATGGGCACGGCCGCCTCGCCAGCCGGGACCGTGAACCCCTGCGAATAGATCAGGAAGTGCTGGATCAGCGCCTCCATCTCCGTGTAGACCTTGTCTTTCGGCGGCGGCGTGATGCGCGGGTCGTCGACGGCCCACTCGCCCCTGGGCGTGATCCTGTCGAGGGCCTGCCGGCAGATCTTGAGGCTCTCGCGCATCTCGACGAGGCGCAGCAGGTAGCGGGCGTACACGTCGCCCTCCGTGCGGACCGGCACCTCGAAATCGATCTTGTCGTAGACCAGATAGGGGAACGCCCGGCGGACGTCGTACTGGACGCCAGACGACCGCGCGATCGGCCCGACCAGCCCCCACGCCACGGCGTCCTCTTTCGAGATGTACCCGACGCCGTGGGTCCGCTTCCGGAAGATCTGGTTCTTGGTGAGCAGGCGCTCGTAGTCGGCCAGCTTCTCCGGCATCCGGTCGAGGAACGCACGGACCGTTTCGTGAAATTCCGCGGGCAGGTCCTCGCGCAGGCCTCCTACACGGATGTAGCTGGGGAACATCCGGAAGCCAGCGATCATCTCGTTGATGTTCAGCAGCAGCTCTCGCTCGCGGAAACAGTAAAGCATCACCGAGACCGCGCCCAGGTCCATGACGTGGGTGCCCAGCCAGACCAGGTGGCTGTTGATGCGCTGCAGCTCGGCGAGGAGGACGCGGATCCACTTCACCCGATCCGGCAGATCGAGGCCGAGCAGCTTCTCGACCGACGTGACGAAGGCCAGCGAGTTCGACTGCGCGCTCAGGTAGTCCATCCGCTCGACGAGGGGGATCACCTGCTGCCACTTCTTCTGTTCCGCGGTCTTCTCGATCCCGGTGTGCAGGTACCCGATGGTGGTCGACGCCGAAACGACGTTCTCACCGTCGAGCTCGAGCACCAGCCGCAGCACCCCGTGCGTGCTCGGGTGCTGGGGCCCCATGTTCACCGTCATCGTCTCGGTTCGAATCTGACCCATGGCAGGCTCTGTCCTGATGTCCCGGCCGTCACGCGGCCTCGAGGGCGCCTTCGACCAGGTCGCAGATGACGTGCAGGATCGCCAGCTGCGCTTCCTGCACCCGCGCCGTGGAGGCGTGCGGCACGTTGACGTGCACGTCGACTTCCCGGCCCAGGACGCCGCCGTCGCGACCCGTCAGGCCGATCGTGACCAGGCCGAGTGACCGCGCGGCCCGTGCGCCCGCCAAGACGTTTGGCGACACACCGCTCGTCGAGATGGCCATCGCGACGTCGCCCGACCGGCCCAGCGCCTCGACCTGTCGCGAGAACACCTTGTCGAACCCGTAGTCGTTGCCGGCCGCGGTCAGGATGCTCGTGTCGGTGGTGAGCGCGATGGCCGGCAGTGGTGCGCGGTCCCGTTCGAACCGACCGGCCAGCTCGGCCGCGAAATGCTGTGACTCGGCCGCGCTGCCGCCGTTGCCGAACACGAGCACCCGTCCTCCCGTCGACAGGGACGCCACGATGGCGTCCGCCGACCGCACGAGGGGGCCGAGATCGCGCTGCCCCACCGTGGCGATGACCGACGCCGACTCCGCGAGCAGTCGACCTGCTCGCGCCACCGCGTCCGACGGAAGGGCGCCAAAACGTGTCACGACGTCACGACCGGGCACCAGCATCGCCGCGGGGCGGCTGACCGAGCGCGCTCCGTTGGCGGTCGATGTTCGCCGCGAACTCCTCCGCGGTGAGCTGCAGCATCTCGTGCGTCTGGACCGGCACCTTCACCTGCACGGGGTAGTCCTTGCGGAGCGGATGCCCCTCCCACTCGTCGGGCAGCAGTATGCGGCGCAGGTCGGGATGCCCTTCGAACACGAGGCCGAACAGGTCGAACAGCTCCCGCTCCGACCAGTTGGCGTTCGGGAAGACGCCCGCCACGGTCGGCAGCGTCGCCGCGTCGCCCGAGACGCGCACCTTGAGCCTGACCCGCGCCGGTGCGGGGTTGTCGCCAGCGGCCGGGAAGTCGCGCACGCCCAGCCTGACCAGGTGGTACACCACCTCGAACCGCGGCTCTCGCGGGTGGAAATCGGCGGCCGTGAGATCGGAGAGATACGTGAAGCCGAGCTCGGGCGTGTCGCGCAACGCCCGGCACACCTCCGCGATCCGCTCGCGCGGCACGATGATCGTGGCAAAGTCGACGGACGGGGCCGCCTCGAGCGCGGCACCCGCAACCAGCGGGCGGAGTGTGTCGATGATCGTGGTTGCGTCCATGCGTGCCGACCGCGTCAGGCGAGCCAGGCGGCCTCGTCGTCGGCCGCCCGGTCTGCCGACTTCTAGTAGAGCTTCGACCGGTGCTGTGCGATCTTCCGCTGCAGCTGCACGATCCCGTAGATGAGCGACTCCGGACGTGGCGGGCAGCCCGGGACGAACACGTCGACCGGCACCACCTGGTCCACGCCCTGGACCAGGGCGTAGTTGTCGAACACGCCTCCCGCCGACGCGCAGGCGCCCATCGAGATCACCCACTTCGGCTCCGGCATCTGGTCGTACACGCGCCGGAGAACCGGGGCCATCTTACGCGACACGCGACCCGCCACGATCATCAGGTCGGCTTGCCTGGGCGAGGCCCGGAACACCTCCGCGCCAAACCGGGCGATGTCGTACCGGGAGCAGCTCATCGCCATCATTTCGATGGCGCAGCAGGCCAGGCCGAACGTCACGGGCCAGATCGCCGATCGCTGGGCCCAGTTGACGACCCGCTCGACGCGCGTCAACAGGAACGGCATGTCGTCCTGCGGACCCGTTCCGATGGCCGGCTGAAGCTCGGGGGGCATCGCTCTATCCTTCTCGCGCATCGCGTGCGCAGTCTCCAACGTGGTCATCCTGGGGGCGGGGGTGTGCGCGTGCGACTACAGGCCCTCCTGGGAACCCCAGTCGAGCACGCCTTTTCGCCACACGTAGATGTACCCGGTGAGCAGCAGGCCGAAGAACACCAGGATCTGGAAGAACCCGACCCAGCCCAGGTCTCGGAGCGCCATCGCCCACGGATACAGGAATGCCACCTCGATGTCGAACAGCAAGAAGATCATCGCCACGAGGTAGAACTTCACCGACTGTCGCTCGCGCGCGTCGCCGACGGGAGGCACGCCGCACTCGTAGGGCGCTCCCTTCTCCGGCGTGGGGCTCCGCGGGCCGACCAGCTGCGACAGGGCCGTGCCGACCACGCCGAGGCCCACCCCGCACGCGATCATGATGACGATGGGAAGCCAGCCTTCCATGGTGTCCGCAAATGACTGAGGAGGTTCGAGAAGTGCGCCCCGACAGGCGCACGATCGCCTCCGGAAGAGGTAATGCTATTCGGACCCTTCGCTCCAGTCAATCGCGCGCGTGGTGCCGGCGCCGCGCCATTGCAGCCCGGACGTCGCTGCCGTAGGCTTACGCGATGCGCCCGCGAGTGGCCTGGTTCACGCCACTGCCGCCCGTTCGCTCGGGGATCTCCGCCTACAGCGTCGAGGTGCTGCCGCTCCTGGCGGCGACGTTCGACATCGACGTGTTCGTCGAGGGCGCCAGCGCCGCTCGGGTGGACGGCTGCGTGGTCTGGTCCGCCCACGACTTCCTGTGGCGCCACCTCCGCCATCCGTACGAGGCCATCGTCTACCAAGTGGGCAACGCACCGTGCCACGACTACATGTGGCCCTACCTCGTGCGGTTTCCCGGGCTGGTGGTGCTCCACGACGCGCAGCTCCACCACGCGAGAGCACGGTCGCTCCTGAGCCGCGGTCGTCG
>Ga0113563_10002590_pt1 | contig 10979 bp, 12 predicted proteins | sample Mud3Dept3metaG_FD_80117 | JGI IMG/M metagenome (GOLD analysis project Ga0113563, IMG submission 80117) | Freshwater wetland microbial communities from Ohio, USA, analyzing the effect of biotic and abiotic controls - Mud 3 Core 4 Depth 3... | ecosystem: Environmental > Aquatic > Freshwater >...
CTTCGTTCGCAGACACCCACATGAAGATAGCCACCAGAGAGATAGTCCCATACATGGCGCGAACGCTGAACGGAATAGGTGGGTACACGCGGAACTTCAAATAAATAAGAAGGAACGCCCAAAAAAGAATCCCCTGCCAAAACCGTGGGAATGCCATTCCCATGGCCGCCATCATATAGCTGAGGCCTGTAAAGCCCGCCACAAACAGGGTGAGTTCTGCGATCACTTGAACCGGCATGTATCCTTCGATCAGACGCACAGTATTCGACGGAACGATACCCACGACCATCCCGGCAAGCAGAAGGATTCCAGCTGCCCCCATAAGTGCTGCGACTGACATTAATGCTTTCATCGGTGAACTCCGTTTACTCGATAAAAGAGATCGATAGCCAAGATCATGAAATCTTCGGTGGCGGTGATCCCGTCTTCACCTGCGACAGATAATCGACAATCTTTTTTATAGCGCCTGCACTCAATTTCTGGCCAAATATTTTTGGCATGGTATTGTCAGGGAACGGCTTCACCACATAGGCGCTGGGTGAAACAATCGACTCCATAATGTAGTCCGGAACAGTCTTTGCCGATCCCTTATAATCTTTATCCTTCATGCGAAGCAGCGCGTTCGTGCCCTCTTCAAGCACAGGACCAATCGTCCCCTTCGCTCCTGGAATGCCGGGGATCGTATGGCAGGCCACGCACTGAGCCTTCTGGAAAATCTGATCCACCGGCTCCGTTCCATCGGCCATCAGATCACTCCCGCCACCTCCCGCCTTCTCTTCCTGCTGTTTAGGCCGGTCAGCCTCTGGAATAAACTTCTCATACGATTTGACGATCTCTTCGAATGTCGGGGCATCAACTCCCTCTCGAAGATACAACCAAGTGTCCACGGCCGCTAATTCAGGAAGGCTCAACGAGATCGGTGGCTTGTGAATGGCCGGCATTGGACTCTCTTTGTCGTTCGTACCCTTCACGCCATAACCAGCAACGACATAGCAGCTTGGACAGGCATGGGATTCCGCAATATACTCTTGACCATTTTCAGCAGTCCCCGCGCCAGGGAACGCTTCTTTTTGGGCATAGTCTCGACCCGCAGCTTTGCCCTTACTATACTTTGGATCTTCCAACCGCTCCTTGCCCGCTCGCCCTGGAAGGCCTTGCAAGTTGGGCGCGCGCTCACCCAGCATCCCTGCGTGGAACGCATGACAGAGAGGACACTGGCCTTTGCCGACTGCGCCCTGCTCTTTGTTCTTACCAATTCCGCCGAAAATAATCTTCTCCCCCTCATCCGCAAGTTGCTGCGCGGACATAGAAGCAAAATCCAATTTCACTTCTGCGGGAGGAAATCCTCCTTCGACCTGCGGCAGCCAATTCCCATATCCTGACAGGCCGGCAGCAACCAGAAACATGAAGCCACCGATCTTGAACAGTGCTGCTAGATTGGGGAAATAGATCCCCATCATAAAGCATGTGGCAGTAATGAGAACTAAAGAGACCGGAAGCATCCGGTTTGCTTCATAAAAGCTTCCCTTATAGTGCGCAATGGCCACCATCAGCAAGAAGGCTCCGATTGTGCCAATAAAAACCTTGAACAACGCACTCTTCTTTGCAGCACCACCTTTAACGCCTACCAGGGAATAGACGAAGAGACCGGCGAGAAGCGCGAATAGCGGCCACCCTATCGTTAGAGCTTCCTGTACTAGATCGCCCACGGATGTACCCTCCTGAGGTTCGGGCAGGAGGGAGGCGCCTGTTCCGTGCCTCCACTCCCCCAACCAAAATCCTTAAAGATGATTAGTGACCCCCAGCCGGCTGCGGTGCGCCGCCAGGAACCCCTGCCTTTGCCTCAACAGGCGCCTTCTTCATCCCGAGGCTACCCAGCCAGAAGACGAATAGAATGCTCACCCAGAAGAACAATACATTGAATGAGATCATGTTCGCAGCAAAACCGACTGTATGCGTATATGCCCAAGGCGAGTTATCCCGCATGATCTCATTCACGTGCCAGAATAATCGAACCGAAGAACGGATGTACCCCATCAACCCCATCATCCAGGTAAAGGCGGTTGCAAGCATAATCAGCGCATATTGCGATCGAACGGAGATTTTCCCCCATTCGATTGCCCCCATCTGTTTAGCGCCCTTCATCATGAAACTGTTGAGCGCAAACATGAAGAAGAGACAGGACAGCGTCGTGGCAACTTGAGGCACTGACAGACCAACCCGCACGTTTGCCGGGATGTAATACCCGTAAATCGCCAGCCAGATGATGTTCACGTAGGCGCACCCAAAGAAGACACCCATGAAAATATTGCCGAATTTCGACCAGGATACCGTCGAGACTTTATTGCCTCGCATGTACCAGACGAAACTGAGAATGGTGGTGGTGATAATCACGTTAATTCCACCATTCTTGGCCGACATAACTCCGTAGTTTCCTAAGACCGGATGTTGTTGCCCTCCCATGGCCTTAAGTTCAGCAGGAGTCATAACGATCGTATGTGGGGTAATGAACACCAAGTAGCCGCAGCAGAGAACGAATACCAGATACTTAATGTACCGTTGATATTTCTCAGCACCGCGCATCCGACCAAGCGCTTGCCAGAGATAATAGTTCGTGCTCAAAAACAGAATACCGATCATGGTGGCTTGAATAATGAAGAGCCAGGCCAGGAGGCCGCCCATGAGTGTAATCCCCATTTGTTGGCGATAGGCATACACCTCGCGCATCAGCCAGTAGCCGGCGAACGGCAAGGGAATCAAGAACGCCACGCCAAGCGCCATGGCGATATACCCCATCCAGTCATAGTGCGCACGATCCTCATCGGTCTTCGAGGCCAAGAATTTGTAGGCCGCGTATGCCGCCACGACACCGCCACCGAATGCCATATTTCCCAAAATACGATGCACGTTGAGCGGATTCCAGAGAGCGGTATGAATGACGTGCCAGATGTTCCCCAGATATCGGCCCTGTTCATCGACGCCGGCAGGCGACATCATGAAGCCGATCCAGGAGTTCGCCAGGAACATGAGCAATGTACCGATGACGTTCAAGATCACGGACATGCTCAAATGAATCCACTTGAGGAACCCTTCCTTCATCTTGTCCCAGCCGTAGTAGTAGATGTAGAGGGTTCCGCTCTCCGCCACAAACATCAAGGCATAGATATGCATGACCGGCCGGAAAATACCGGATAAGTAGCCGAAGAATGCAGGGTACAGCGTGAGAAAGGTGAAGATCAGGATACCGCCTAGAATCGCGGTCAACGAATAGGCTGTCAGACTGATCTTGATGAAGTCATAGGCGAGCTGGTCATACCGTTTCGCCATTGCCTTATCCTTCGTCACCACCCCCATAAACTCGATCACCATACAGAAGATCGGCACTGCAAGTACGAAACTTCCATAGTAGAGGTGCTGCTGATTGGCAAACCAGAGCAACACACGGCTCTCGAAGTTGTACCGTGGATAATCTTTCGGCCCATCGACAGTCTTCGGAGCAGGAGCGCCGACAACGATACCCTCCGTCTTATAATAGACGTCTCGCCCCTTCTCGACTTTCGCCTCCCCCTCCTTCTTCACCGCATCGGGCGCATCCGCGCCCATGGCCAGTGACGGAAGCGATACGGCGATGGGGAGCAGGAGAAGGCCAACCATCGCGCAAAGCGCCATGATTGAAAATAACTTCTTCCCGGCTACACGTCCCATGAAATACCTCCTTGATGCATTCTAAAAAAGACTTATCACGAATCCCTGCAAGCTCGACTCAGTGTGAAATGGCCCTCAAGACCTACTTCCGGAATAAATACCAGAAATCCAGTCCCTGAGAGTCCATCAAAAAGTGGTCTACTGCTAAAAAATAGGTAATGCAAACTGCCAGTGATACCACCACATACACAATTGTCATACCCATCGCACTCCCTCCCTAGACCTTGCCGACATTCAAGAATTCTTAGCGCTGCAGTGGCCCTAACTTAGCAGGGGCACTGAATTCCTGCGAACCAATAAAAAAACCACAGACCTAACGCACACGTGATGTAAAAAATCATCTTGCCGACTCTGACCTTTATCTCGCTATCCGGTGCAGCCGTGGCCATTGTGTCTCCTTCTTCTCCTAATGCACTCAATACAACCCAAATCAGCTCAGCGAGTTTCTTGACACACAGATACCCGTGTGTTATTCAAAATTCCTTGCGGAACACGAAAAATAAGGGGAAACTCGATGGCAAAAAAATCAAAATTGTTCGATATTATAGTTTTGGCCGGAATGGTTGTCAATATACTTTTGGCCGTGTTTCTCATTCTTTACTACTTTGATTTCTTGTAAGTTTTGCATGGTCTTTCCATTCATTTTCTCTCTGATTTCGCACCAGAAGTCGCACAACGAAACCCGATCGTCTCATCGCGAAAGTCCGGAACCATCTTACTCCGGCTCGTGATACGGATATCGGCCCCAGTGGTCGCATAGCCTCCCCCGCGAAGCACCCGAAATACACCGTGATCCGGGCTCGGTGTGTTCTGTTCCGGAGCCTCTTCGAAGTAGCGCTCCGCATACCAGTCAGCCACCCACTCCATCACATTACCTGCCCCATCCATGACACCGTACGGGCTTTTGTCAGTCGGAACCGTACCGACCACTGCGGAGACCTCATGGCCATCCTGTACCCTGGCCCAATTCGCTCCGTTGGGCTGCTCGACATTACCCCAAGGCCACAGGCGTCCATCCGATCCTCGCATGGCTTTTTCCCACTCTGCCTCGGTCGGGAGCCGCTTCCCTTTCCAATGGCAATAGGCCTCCGCGTCCTCCCATGACACATAGACCACAGGCTGATTGATGCTCTGCATCTTGCTCATGTTCTTGGCGTAGCGAGCAGGAGGACCCGACTTGCGATGCCCTGTCGCATCGACAAATTGTTGGTACTGAAAGTTGGTCGTTTCGTAGCGGTCAATGGCAAACGCACCCAGCACCAGCGTACGCTGCGGCCGTTCATCGAGCCCGCCTTCATTGGTTCCACGGATGAAGGGCCCTGCCGGAATCGAAATCATTTCTTCTGGGACCGGCTCTTCATGTAAAGCCTGAGAAGGATCGAGCGACCCCGATGGGGCTGAATCCGTGGAATCGGCAGGAGGCGCTTCAAACGGAGTCAACGTGGTGCCACGGAGGATTCCCATGATAGGAATCGCAGCAAATGCGAGGATGGCAAGGAGAAACAATACCTTGAATTTGGTTTCAAGCATGTCGGTTATGACGCAGCGGGACTGTCATTCGCTTCGACATCATCGCTCGCACAGCGAAACCCGATCGTAATATCTGTCCGCCATGCTTTCGCGGCAAATCGTTTGGATAGCCGAGCGTTATGCTCGGTCTCTCGCCACGACCCTCCGCGTACGACTTTCAAATCCCCACGTTCAGGCCCTTTCGGGTCACGATAGGGCGCTTTCTCGTAGTAATGCTCATCGTAGGAGTCTGCAACCCATTCCGCGACGTTCCCGGTCATGTCATAGATTCCATAGGGACTTCTGCCGGATTCGAAGGACCCTGGAGGCGCAAGATACCGATATCCATCTTCACTCCCATCCAGATTGGCATTGACGCGGCCGTTCCTGAGGGTGTCGCCCCACGCGTATTTCCGTTTTCCCTCACCACGGCCGGCCTTTTCCCATTCTGCTTCAGTAGGAAGGCGCTTCCCCGCCCATTTGCAATAGGCCGCCGCCTCGTCCCATGTCATACTCATCGCTGCAAACTCAGGCTGCAGCAGCTTGGATTGATCGTCTTCAAACACTTCGATCTTGGGCAGCTGCCGCTTGGTCATTTTGGCAAACCGGGCATATTCCTCTTGCGAGACTTCTTTCTTGTCGAGATAAAAGGCCTTGAGAAACCTTTGACGCTCCGGCACTTCGTCCGGATCGCCATCTTTGCTACCCATGATGAACGGGCCCTCGGGAATCTGCACCATTTCTCGGCCCTCATCGCCTATCTTCGTTTTATACATGGAATAATCCAACGAAGGTGCGGTGGTCGGCGCAGGTCGAGCCTCGGTCTTGATCGTCAAGGCCAGCGCTTTCATCTGCTTCGACTTATAGGACTCATAGACCAGCAAGCTAATCATCAGGATGAACGCCCCAAAGACAAACACGATCGAGCCGACGAGCACTCCCTTATTTTCCATCGCGTCTCATACTCCTCCGGTTGCAGCCTTCTTCTTTGCCGCGCGCATGTCCAGCAACATCGAAATCTGCACACCGAGAAATCCACCCATAGCGGCGCCGGCTCCAGCACCCACGGATATTCTCTCCGTACCGGCAATGAACCAGGCGAGCGCCCCGCCCAACAGCGTTCCCACCAAAATACTCGCCAGGAAACGCCGCCCTCCCATAAACCCAATAACTCCGCCGAGCACCAACCCTGCCCCACTCGCTAGCGGCATGATGCCGCCGCCCATAATGATCCCGATGAGCGTTCCAACGGTTCCCATCACGACCACGCCGAACAGGATATCCATTATCTTTGAGGGCGCAGCTTGTTGCGTGCCGAGCTTGGCCATGCTGACAACCGTCCAGTTCTCTAGCGTCCTGCGCTCGCCACCATCGAACCAAAATCAATTTCTACACCGGACGCGGCGATGATCGAGATGCCCCAGGCTTTGGCAGCCGGTTCATGCTTATGAATCCGTTTGAAATCTTCGTAGACGTTCACGCGTTCTTCAAACCACTCACCGACAGCCTTCGTGCCGCTTTGCACCACGATCTCCGAGCCGCTGAATATGCCGCCTTCGGTCAGCGTACCCTCGGGCTTGGTCGCACTCCAGACATACTTCGTAAACACAGGAATAAACATCAGGTCGGTATCCAGCGAGGCATAGATCGCCGCAATCGGCTCAGTGTCTGTCGTCGCTTTTTGCAGACGCCAGCGCCAGGTGAGGACCGGAAAGGCCTTCGGGTCCCAATCGATCTTCTTTTTCTTGATCCTCTGCCCCGCATCCTTCACCGCAAGAAAATTCACAGCATTTTCTGTTTGAACCTTATAGGCATCCCGCCCCTTGGACTGGCTTCGTTGATTTTCATGCTCCCAATTCAAGGGAAAACCATCAGCGTCTTTGGCTTGAAAATCCTCCAGAATCAAGGACTGGCTTTGGGCTGTGGCTGCGCCCTGCATCACGAAACTTCCACAGACCACCAGCGCAACCGCAAGATATCTCCGGACCATCACCCCTCGCCTCATGCCCCTACCCCTTTCGGTTTTCATGCCTCTTGCGACGACGATGGCGCCAGCACCCTCGCATTTTTCTCGGCCAACTCTTCTCCCATCGCGGTCGACTGGTCTCGCTGACACATCCAGAATAGGGCGAGCACCGCGCCCCAGAACACCATCATATTGAGCGTCACCATCTTCGCAGCGAACGCGAAGTCCGGTGTAAAGGCCCAGGGAGAGACATCGGCCATCAACTCACTCACATGCCACGCCAACCGCCCGGAGGAACGGATATAGCCCATGAGGCCCATGACCCACGTGAATGCCGCAGCCAATCCGAATAAACCAGCCATGCCCCTGAGGGAAATCTTTCCCCACTGTATCGGCCCATGAACGAACGCCCCTTTGAGCATCATGCGATTGATGACTACACCGACCACAAGAACCGTCAACGTGGTCGCAGCCTGCGGTGCCGATAACCCGACGCGGAGCTTCGCCGGCAGATAGTACCCATACACTGAGAGCCAGATAATATTGAGTGCCCCAAGCAGAAACAGCGCACCGATGAGGATATTCCCTCTCTTGATCCAGGACACGACCATCGTTCGATTGGCGCGGCGGTAATACAGAAAACTCATAGTGGTCACGAGAATCATGATGTTGACTGCGCCGTTCTTCGCCGACATCACTCCGTAATTGCCGACCACGGGATGTGATGCTCCACCCATCGCCTTGACTTCACCGGCCGACATCCAGACGGTATGCGGCGTCAGCCACACAAACAGGGCCACCATGAACACTGAGAGCAGCATTTGATAATAGGGCAGATACCGTTCTCCTCCATGGAGGCGCGCCATACTCTGCCAGAGATAGAAGTTTACTCCGAGGAAAAGGACGCCGATCAAGATGGCCTGCACGACGAAGAGCCAGGTGAGTAATCCACCCATCATCGTCACCCCCATACTCTGGCTGAATGCGTAGACCGATCGCATCAACCAATAGCCGGCAAAGGGCATCGGTAATAACGCGCAGACCGTGACAAATAAGAAGATATGTCCGATCCAGTCGAAATAGGCGCTCTCTTTTTCAGACTTGCTGGTGAAGAATCGATAGCACGCGTACGCCATCACCACCGCGCCGCCGGACATAATGTTTGCCAGGAAGCGATGGACGTTCAATGGATTCCACAGAGCCGAATGGAGCAAATGCCATCCGTTCCCCAAAAACTGGCCTTTCGCATCGACACCAGCAGGCGCCATCATGAAGGCCGACCAGGCGTTTGCCAAAAGCAGCAATGCTGTCCCAAACAAGTTGCTCAACAGGCCGATCGATGCATGAATCCACTTCGAAGCCGGCTCAGCCAGTCTGTTCCAGCTATAGTAATAGGTGATGAGCAACAGCGATTCTCCGAGAAACACGAACGCATAGACCGGCATAAAGGTCTTGAATGTCCCGCCCATGTACCTCATGAAGCTGGGGTAGAAATAGAGAAATATCCCCAGCATGATGCTCCCAACCACAGCCGTCACCGACAGGGCGAGGAGGGCGACTTTTGCCAAATCACGGGCGAGGCCATCATAGCGGAGTGCAAGTTCTGGCTTTCTGCTGCTGAGCCCAAGAAATTCCAGCAACACACAAAAAATCGGCAATGCGAGAACAAATCCTCCGAAATAGGTATGGAGTTGTGTGACGAACCACACGAGTAATCGACTGTCGAATGACCCGATGCCCGAGTAGACGGTCTCCTGGGGAGAAGGAGCCGGCGGCCCCTGGGGGGTTCCTGGTGTCTTGAAATATAAATCGGTGGCCTCCTCGGCAAAGGATTGACTCTGAAGACCCCAGCCAATCCCCAAGGCCACGAGAACAACCAACAGCAGGACAGAAGACCCGACTGCTCTGAACGCTTTCCTATTCATAACCATATACTTAGTGACCTACAGAAAAACCATATTGGCCCGGGTGAACGTCAATATTCCGCACGTGTAGCGCAACAGGAATACGCGCCCGCAGGATGCTCAAAAAGTTCGTCCAGTAAGGCCGCAGCGAGTGAAAGCCCGCGTACCCTCTGGGGTACGTTGAGGGGTCTGAACGATGCGAGAACGAAACTGGCGGACTTTTTCAGCATCCTGCTAGACATTCGAACCGGAACCAACCGTCATTGAAACGCCTGCTCCCGTTGACTTACCAAGAATTCCCATGACAAAAGGACATCGGAGCAAGGCACTCGACATTGTGTGTCCCTGTTGTTCTTCTACTCGCCGGCGAAACCCGAGATAGTAACAATACAGCGCCATCATACCTGTCACGAGTCCGCCGCAGACCATGGCATAGGAAGTCGAAATTCCAGGCTGTCTCAAGAGGAAAATCACACATCCTGCCGCCACGAGATAGTACGTCGCGGCGAAGGAGAGTCCAGGCCACCACCAATATTTGAGCAATTCGCCCGCCTTCGTCTGCACTAGTCCTTGGGTCCATGACGTCTGTGGACGAAGCCCACCAAAATAGGCACAGAGCGCGACTCCGCCCCCCAACACCGCCACAGCGGACAACTGGATCAATGCCGCCACCTGATTCGCCTCGACAAAGTGCCCCAGCGACGGGCCCAATGCGCCGACGACGAGACCGACTGCGACCCAGGGACCAAATTCCATCGCATGACTGCCCACCATCGTGCGGAGAGCCGCCCCATCGGGAAATGTCGGAAATGGCCGGCCCATGTAGGCCATTTTCCGCACATGACCGATCTCAAAGGCATCGCGCGCGACAGACGTGCAGGCTATGATAATGGCCATCATGGCCGGCCCATCCGGATGTTTGAGATAGTCATACCCAACAAGCCAGAGCAGCGCCAAGACCAACAGAGACAACTGAACCCCATACACAAACCCAATCCAGCCACCGAGCCAAAGCAGTAAACGACCCCCGTCCTCTCTCACAATCTTCCCCCAGGCAGTGGCCCGACCGACTCGATAAGCTAACAATGCCGTCACCAACGAGACAAGGCCGCTGACCGCCAGCAACACGAACGGTTCCGAAAGCGGCAACAGCAGCTTGGCCAACCGATAAACAACGAACGCCACCAACCCAGGCACAAACATGACGATCCGCTTTTTTTTGCGCACGGAGTCTTCCGTAACAGCCAAACTGAGGCTGGGTAACACTCGTAGCGCCATTCGATGCAACATAATCTGCCCGTTAAACGTGAAATGTGAAATGTGAAACGATGGAGGCTCTTCTCGTTCTACGTTTCACGTTTTACCTTTTACGCTTTCTGTGCGCCCATCCCGAAATAGCGCGCCTTCACTTCTTCCATCAGTGCGACGGTGATGCGCGTCTCGCCGCGATCGGCTGCGGTTCGCTCCAATTCAATGCGTGCCATGGCACGCACCGGCGCCGGCACCTTGTCCAATCGACGTTCCGCTTCTGGGTCCCACACGATGCGCTCGCCGGTCCTTGGACGGAGCAATATGTCGTATGAGACGACCCGCTCCCCTCTCACCCGCATATCCTGCTCGACTTCATCGCGCACCAGCGGGGCAAGATACGGAGGCATGCGGTCCAGTCGATGGATCGCATCATCGGTCCACATCACCCGATCAACCAACCCACCGGCTTGACCGGCGGGGACATCGACTCCTACTTTTAGCCCGCAGCCGCGGCATTCCGTCCGAATGAACCACTGGGGCCTTCCATCACCATACGCACGTTCTTCAATCCCTTCGGTATGCATCCAGCGACCGCAACCACAAATCAGCATGGCAATTTATCAGTGTTGAGTGCTGAGTGCTGA
>Ga0113563_10002592_pt1 | contig 10971 bp, 8 predicted proteins | sample Mud3Dept3metaG_FD_80117 | JGI IMG/M metagenome (GOLD analysis project Ga0113563, IMG submission 80117) | Freshwater wetland microbial communities from Ohio, USA, analyzing the effect of biotic and abiotic controls - Mud 3 Core 4 Depth 3... | ecosystem: Environmental > Aquatic > Freshwater >...
ATCCGCTACGCGGAATAATTCTCATTGGAATAGCTTTTCTACAATACCATAACCGCTACGCGGTAAGCATTTTACCATTTTAACTAAAGTAAAGCTATGGCTTTGGCCATCAATAACTATATGTGCTGCTTTTACTCGATAAGTTAAAATCAAGTGCTTTATAACATAGATCAGTGCCATTATAATAAGTAGTTTAATTGCTCTGATCCAATTTACATAGTTGAATTATACTGACTTTTATTTTATGATTGTCAATGATTTAATCAGCTTTCTAATTCATTACTGAAAAAAACATTTTCAATTGATTTGTGTATAGTATGATAAGATATTTCGCTGGCGCTATTGGTGGCAACATTTTTAATCAGGTTCTGCATCATATAAAGAGATGCCTCGCTTGCGCTCGGCATGACAGAGGTTTCCACGGAGAGAAAGGAGGAAGGGGCGGCAGGCCGCAGAAGGAAATCCTATTCTGTTAGAATGCAATAGGCTGCGGCCTGCCGCCCCTTCCTCCACCCAGACATATAACCATCCTGTCATCCCGAATGAATCCCGCTTTTTCCCTGAAAAAGCGGGAGTAATGAGGGATCTCTTTCAGGCATATGAAATTGTTCTATCGAAAGATATGTCCAAAGGGCAGCTTTAATAAAAAAGAGCTAGAGCCACAAATGATTTGTAATATAGATCAGCGCGAGTTTAATACGTAGATATACTCTCTCATTCCACCGACTGGCGGAGAAGGGGGAATAATAAAAGGAGGGGAGTTCATTTGATTATTTCAACGCCTGGTACAGTACCTCAATGGGATGTAATGCTATCCTGCCGGTTCCGTCCTTTATCTGATGCCTGCAACTGGTTCCCGGAGCTGCTATAATTGTTTCTTCACCGGCAGCCCTGACTTCAGGGAATAAAACCAGCTCTCCGATTTTATTGGACAGGTCAAAATGCTCTTTCTCATAGCCGAATGAACCGGCCATGCCGCAACAGCCTGACGGTATCTCCCTGACCCTGTAATTTGCTGGTATTGAGAGCATTTCAATTGTGTTTGCTGACGACGAGATCGCTTTTTGCTGGCAGTGCGCATGCAAAAGCACATCAGCACCTTTATCTGAAAAAGATTCTTTCGCGATCCGTCCCGCCCGGAATTCACCGGCGATGAATTCATCTATCATATAACTGTTTTCTGCAATGAATCCGGCTGCCTCCTTCAAATCATCACCTGCCAGTTCGGGATATTCATCCCTGAAACCCAGGATCGCCGATGGCTCTATACCAACAAGGGGAATATCCTTATTAATGATTCCTGAAAAAACCTGGATATTCTTCCTGATGATCTTGCCGGCTTTCCTTAAAAGGCCTTTCGACAAATAGGTCCTTCCGCTTTCCTTATGACTTACTGTAATTATTCTGTAGCCCAGTGATGTAAGGAGTCTGATGGCTGCAATGCCGGTGGCTGTATCGTTAAAATTGCTGAATTCATCCACAAACAGGCAGACGGTGCCCTTCGGTTCCTTTGGATTAATTGCTTCCAGGTTAATCCTTATCCACTTCTTCAGAGTTATCCTGTATATTACAGGTATGGATCGCTTTCCCGCAAAACCGGTTAATTTTTTCAGCAGGGCAGATGTAACCTTATTGCTGACAATGAAATTAAAAATTGCCGGAGCAACTGATCCTATTTTGTTTATCGTTGAAATATAAGCAATTAACATTGTCCTAAGCGGCATGCCATGCTTATCATGCCAGTGCTGAAGGAATTCAGCCTTAAGCTTTGTAATGTCAACTCCCGACGGGCACTCCGATTTACAGCCTTTACATGACAGGCAGAGATCGAGTATTTCTTTTACCTCCTTATGATTCCAGGGATCTTTTTCATCAGAACTTAGAAATTCCCTTAAAGTATTGGCCCTTGCCCTTGTGCAATCCTTTTCCTCACCGGTAGCCATAAAGGATGGGCACATCGTTCCACCGATAATTTTTGTTTTCCGGCAATCGCCTGATCCGTTGCATTGCTCTGATGCCCTGATGATTCCCTCCGTTGAAGAAAAATCAAACAGAGTGCTGATATCGGGGGTCTTTTTTCCGGGTACATACCTCAGGGAAGTGTTCATCCCTGCCGTATCCGTTATCTTTCCGGGATTCAGGATATTATGGGGGTCCCAGGATCTCTTGACCTCTTTCAGAAGATTATAATTGTGCTCTCCTATTACTACAGAAATAAACTCACCCCTGAGCCTTCCATCTCCATGTTCACCGCTCATAGAGCCCCTGTATTTCCTGACAATCTTTGCTGTTTCCAGACCGAGTGTACGAAAGAGCTCCACATCCGCCGGATCTTTGAGATTGAGAACAGGCCTTATATGCAATTCTCCCGTTCCGATATGAGCATGATATACGACCTCTTTCCGGTAAGCTGACAGCATCTTCTCGATATCTGCAATATATTCCGGCATCTGTTCAACATTTATTGCAGTATCCTCGATAAGAGAGACCGGTTTTGGATCTCCTTTCATATTGGTAAGTACACCCAGCCCTGCTTTGCGCAAAGCCCATACCTTTGATATGTCATTTCCCTTCACAACCGGAAATGAATACCCGAAGCCTGCAGCTCTCAGCTCGCTTATCATTGCTGAAACTGCAGTATCGATCTCCCCGGGGGTTTCCCTGACGAATTCAACTATTACGATCGATCCGGGCTTTCCGTCAAGAAAGAACCTGTTGCCTTTCTGACTGATATTGTTTTCTGTCAGTCCCAGGATCCTGTCATCCATCATCTCAACGGCGGATGGGCAGAATTTCAGCGCTATCAGGTTAGTCAGGAAGGCATCGTTCCTTTTCAGAAGATGGATGCAGACAAGGGCCTTATGAGGCGAAGGCAGCTTAACAAGGTTAAGCTTGATCTCTGTGGTTATTGCCAGAGTTCCCTCCGAGCCTGCAAGAAGCTTGCAGAAATTAAATGGTTTACCGGAGCCTTTATCAAAAACCTCAGTGTCCAGCAGGAGATCAAGAGCATAACCTGTATTCCTTCTCGGAATTTTCGGATCAGGATATCCGTTCCTGATCTGTTCCTTGTTGACCGGATCCTCAAGCATCTTCTTAATATCACGGTACAGGATCCCTTCAAGACCGGGCAGCAGACATTTTCCGGCGAAGGTCTTTTTGTCGACCGGACCGAAAATAGCATCACTGCCATCACTCAGGATTGTTTTCAGCTCTATAGTGTGATCTCTTGTGGATCCGTAGATAAGGGAATGCGATCCGCATGCATTATTACCGACCATTCCTCCCAGGTTGCATCTGTTCGATGTCGAGGTTTCAGGTCCGAAGAATAATCCTTTCTCTTTCAGGACCAGATTCAGCTCGTCAAGCACAACACCCGGTTCAACTCTCACCCACATCTCTTTTTCATTTATCTCGATGATCTTTTTCATGTATCTCGAGATATCAACAATGATCCCGGAGCTGACAACCTGACCTGCTAACGATGTACCTGCAGCTCTGAGAGTTATGCTGATACCTTCACCGGATGCAAATGCCAGTACCTTCTTCAGATCAGCTTCGCCTTTTGGCCAGACCACTGCAAGAGGGATCTCCCTGTATACAGAAGCATCAGTTGAATAAATAGTCCTGGTGATCTTATCGTATTTCAGATCTCCATCCAGACTTTTACGAAGGGAATCAAGCTTTGATAAAATAGTATCAGGTTTCATATTTCCGATTCGAGCTGCTAATTTAGAAAAATGATTTGATCGGGATTTTGATTTGCATCCTTATCGATGATATTTCTGAAAAAAAGTAAGAATCTGTCAATATTCCTGCATTACATGATTGCATATTCGGACTTTTTTTTCGTACATTTAGCAAGAAGTTTCGAACTTACTAAACTATTGATACACAATGGAATTATTGGATCGCATCAAGCAAAACGCAAGAAAATATAATAAACGGATAGTTCTTCCTGAAGGTTACGAGGAAAGGACAATCAAAGCTGCAGATACAGCTCTTGCTGAAAATCTGGCTCAGATAATCCTGTTGGGCGATCCTGCGGAAATAAAATCGCATGCTGAAAAGCTGGGATTGAAGAACCTTGGTAAAGCAACTATAATCAATCCAAAATCACATCCAAAAAAAGATCACTATATCGACATGATGGTGGAACTCCGGAAGAGCAAAGGCATGACAAAAGAGGAAGCATCAAAGCTGATAGAGGATCCTCTTTACCTGGGCGTTCTTATGATCAAGAACGGGGATGCCGACGGAGAAGTATCAGGGGCTGATCACGCAACGGGAGATGTTTTGCGTCCTGCATTCCATTATGTCAAAACAGCCCCCGGCATTTCAGTTGTATCCGGTGCATTCATTATGGTTCTGCCGGACAAAAGCTTTGGTGAGAACGGAGTATTGATATTTGCGGATGGCGGGGTTCATCCGGATCCGACAGATAAGGAGCTTGCAGAAATTGCAGTTGCCTCAGCCCACACTGCCAGAGCGCTTGGAGGCTTTGAACCGAAAGTGGCACTGCTCAGCTTCTCAACAAAAGGCAGTGCAAAACACGAACTGGTCGATAAGGTTATAAGCGCAACAAAGATTGCCCAGGAGATGGCTCCTGATCTCATGATCGATGGTGAATTACAGGGAGATGCCGCCCTGGTCGAATCCATTGGACTCAAAAAAGCACCGGGGAGCAAAATTGCAGGCAAGGCGAACGTACTCATCTTTCCTGACCTTAATTGCGGGAATATCGCATACAAGCTCGTTCAGCGCCTTGCACATGCTGAAGCCATCGGACCTATCCTGCAGGGTATGGCAGCACCGATAAACGATCTGTCACGCGGTTGTTCCGTAAATGATATAGTATGCATGATATCAATTACAGCCAACCAGGCTGCAGGTGTCAAATAACAGTCAAGTCTTAACACAATTAAATACAATGATTATTCTAGTACTGAATTGCGGAAGCTCATCAATAAAATACCAGGTGTTCAGGATGTCAAATGGCTGCAACATGCTTGCCAAAGGACTTTTAGAGCGTATTGGATTGAATGAGAGCATTTTAACACACAAACCCACAGGAGGGGAGCAATATAAGGTGATTACCGATATTCCCGACCATACCACCGGAATAAACATGGTTATGGAGGTCCTTTGCGATTCGCGCCATGGGGTTATCAGGAATATCAACGAAATAAAGGCTGTCGGACACAGGGTGGTCAATGGAGGAGAAAATTACAAAGAGAGCGTGCTGATCGACAATGATGTAAAAAAGGATATCGAAGCATGTATTGAGCTTGCTCCGCTTCATAATCCGGCAAATCTGAAGGGGATACTGTCAGTTGAAAAACTCATCCCGGGAGTACCCCAGGTCGCCGTATTTGACACTTCATTTCATCAGACAATGCCTGATTATGCCTATATGTATGCATTACCGTATGAATATTACGAGAAATACAAGATAAGGAAATACGGGTACCATGGAACAAGCCATAAATTTGTTGCGTTCAAGGCTGCCAGGATCCTTGGCAAAGACATTACTAAACTCAAGATCATCACCTGCCATCTGGGTAACGGCGCTTCCGTTACTGCCGTACTGAACGGTAAATCGGTTGATACATCCATGGGCTTCACACCGGTTGACGGACTCATCATGGGAACACGTACAGGGGAAGTCGATCCGGGTGTCCTTGTTTATATCGCCGATAAAGAACACCTTAATGTTACAGGCGTTAACAATATGATAAACAAGAAAAGCGGCGTTTTCGGGATTTCCCAGATCTCTTCGGATATGCGCGACCTTGAAACCGCGGCCGAAGCAGGTAATAAGAAGGCAATACTTGCTTTGAAAATGTACGCTTATAAAGTGAAGAAATTCATAGGTTCATATATGGCTGCGATGAACGGCGCCGACCTTTTGGTCTTTACCGCCGGGATAGGTGAAAATGATTTCAGTATGAGAAAAATGATCTGCTCAGATATGGAAAACCTTGGGATCCTTTTTGATGATAAAGCCAATGACGGATCCAGGGGAAAAGATCAGGTCATCTCAAAGCCTGAGTCAAGGGTAATTGTGATGTCAATAACCACGGATGAGGAATTTGTGATTGCTTCTGATACACACTCCATCGTGGAAAAACAAACCGTCTGAACTGCTAACTAAAACCTGAACATATATAATATGGTATTAAAGAGCCTTGCTGACCTGAAGACAATCGTTGCCGGCGGACCGAAAAAGAAGGTTATCGTGGCAGCCGCTCAGGATCAGAATTCCATGGGAGCTGTTGTCCGGGCATGGAAGGATAATGTTATTGAACCGATCCTTGTCGGCGATAAAGAGAGTATACTTAATATCTGTGCAGCAAATAATTATGACATAACAGGTGTCAGGATCATACATGAACCGGATACTGACATGGCAGTTGAAATGTCGGTCAAAATGATCAATAATAAGCAGGGCGATGTCCTGATGAAGGGAAAAGTCGGTACGTCCTCATTGCTTAAATGTGTGCTGAACAGAGAATGGGGTTTAAGAACCGGTAATCTTCTTTCCCATTTCGCCCTGTTTGAGGTTGAGACCTACCCGAAAGTTATCGCTGTAACAGATGTTGCAATGAACATTGCCCCGAACCTTCAGGATAAAATTGCCATTATCAACAATTCTGTAGGTTGCCTTATCAAGCTTGGTTATCAGATGCCGAAGGTCGCGGTTCTTGGTGCGGTGGAAATGGTAAACGAAAATATGAAAGCTACTCTCGATGCAGCATTGCTTTCCAAGATGAATCAGCGCGACCAGATCAAAAACTGCATAATTGACGGTCCGCTGGCTTTCGATAACGCCGTGAGCCTCGAAAGTGCAAAACACAAGGGGATAAGGAGTGAAGTTGCAGGGGATACGGATCTGTTGCTTATGCCTGATATTGAGGTGGGGAATGTTCTCTATAAATCTCTTGTTTTCTTCGCCAGGGCAAAAGTGGCAGCAATCATACTCGGTGCCAAGGTGCCTATCGTCCTGACATCACGGTCTGATTCGGAACAGGCAAAATACGACAGCCTGCTTCTCTCTGCAGCAGCAAGCAAATAACAGTTGTATGATCAGATCACTTGATCAGATGGTGGACAGGGTGCTTTCGCTGAAGAAAAAGCACCGCATCGCCGTCGCCTGGGCCCAGGATGCAAATACCATTAACGCAATTCACAGATCGGTAAAGGATGGATTGGTTGATGCCATTATGATCGGTCAGTCTGACAGGATCAGGGAGGTTTGCAGCAACAACGGCATTGACCATGGCTTTTTCAGCATCATGGATGCTGAAAATGAAACAAATGCTTCAGAAAAAGCTGTCAAACTTGTAAATACAGGCGAAGCTGATATTGTCATGAAGGGCCTGGTCGGAACTGATAAATTCCTTAAGGCAGTTATGGACAAGGATCACGGGATCATGCTGCCGGATGCCGTGCTGAGCTATGTCGGAGCCATTGAGATACCTGCATACCATAAGCTCCTGTTTATCACAGACCCTGCAGTTATCCCGTATCCGGATCTCAGGCAGAAAATTGCCATGGCAGGCTACGCAATCGGGATGGCGCACAGGTTTGGTATCGAAAAACCCAGGATTGCCCTGATCGGCGCCTCCGAAAAAATAAGTCCTCATTTTCCGTACTCAGCCGATTATGCAGAGATGCGAAGAATGGCGGAACAGGGACAATTCAACAGCTGTATCATGGATGGACCTCTGGACCTTTTCCTGTCGTGTGATGCCAAAAGCGCGGAGATCAAAGGAATCATGACGCCGATAGCCGGGGATGCCGATATTCTGCTCTTTCCTTCTCTTGAATCATGCAATCCTTTTTATAAAGCTCTCATGCTGTTTGCACATGGTGAACTTGGAGGACTGATCATGGGAACCCGGAAACCCGTGGTGCTGATGTCAAGAAGCGAAAGTGAAAAATCAAAATACTATTGCATTGCTCTCTCTTGCCTGATGGCATAAGGCAGCTTCGGTCCTGACTAATAAAACTTACTTATACCAAGATATGGTTAAAAGACTCATACTTGCTCTCAATCCCGGTTCAACATCTACAAAGTTCGCTCTTTTTCAGGAAGAATCTTTGATATTTGAAAAAAGGCTTGCCCATTCCTATGAGGATATCTGTGGTTATGAAAAAATTACCGATCAGCTCAATTTCAGGAAAGATCTTATTATGAAAGAGCTTGAGGACCGCAGGACCGACCTTTCAAGAATTGCAGCAATTGTCGGAAGGGGAGGACTTGTAAAACCGATTGAGTCAGGAATTTACGGTGTGAATGAAAAAATGATTGCAGACCTGAAGGAAGGGCTTCTCGGCCAGCATGCCAGCAACCTTGGAGGTCTCATTGCAGATGCGATTGCTTCGGCTTTGCCTAATGCAAAGGCTTATATTGTTGATCCTGTGGTAGTTGATGAGTTACAGCCTGTTGCCAGAATATCAGGTCACCCCGAAATTGAGAGAATTTCAATTTTTCATGCACTTAACCAGAAAGCTGTCGCCAGGATGTATGCAGCCTCTGCCGGTCGAAAGTATGAGGATCTGAACCTGATTATTGCCCATATGGGAGGGGGCATCAGTGTCGGAGCCCACAGGAGAGGCAGAGTTGTCGATGTCAATAACGCCCTTAACGGCGACGGGCCTTTCTCGCCGGAGAGATCAGGAGGACTTCCTGCGGGCCAGCTTGCAGATCTTTGCTTCAACGGAAGATTTACCCGGAATGAGATCAAATCCATGATAACAGGAAAAGGAGGCATGGTTGCCTATCTCGGAACAAACAGCTTCAGGGATGTCTGCAAAAGAGCTGATGAAGGCGATCAGAAAGCCATCCTCATCAGGGACGCTGCAGCTTACCAGGCAGGAAAGGAGATCGGGGCGGCAGCTGCAGTTCTCGAAGGGAAAGTCGACGCCATAATCCTTACCGGGGGCATGACATATAATGAAGGGCATGTGAGCAGAATAAGGTCTATGGTAGGTTTTATTGCAGAGGTGGTAGTCTATCCAGGCGAAGACGAATTAAAATCGCTCGCTTTCAACGGATTGCTTGCCCTTGACGGGAAGATCGGGATAAAGGAGTATTCCTGATATTCACGGATTGCTGAACGCTACCGGAATAACCTTGCCGTTATAAAACTTTCTCCCCTTGATCGAAAAATCCACGATCAATTCCGCCATTTCCCTTGCAGTAACAGGAGCCCGGGAACCAGGAAAGGCTTCCTCGAACATCTCGGTCTGTACCGAGCCGAGAGCCAGGCAGTTAACGACGATCCCCGCTTCACGAAATTCCACTGCAAGACACTCGGATAAACACGCCAGAGCAGCTTTTGACGCGCTGTAATATGAGAGCCTCCTGTATTTTGAACTTCCCTGGTACCCGCCCATGCTGGCAATGTTTACAACATGCGAATCCCTTTTCATAAACGGTTTAACAATGCGGATAACTCCAGCCGGACCGAAAAAATTTGCTTCCATTATCTGCCTGGCTTCCCCGGAGGTGAATTCCATGAAATCTTTTGTAATCAGCAAACCTGCAGTATTTATAAGAATATCAACGGTTTCAAAATATGAGGCGACAGCCTCCGCAAAAGATTTCTGCATAGCATCAAATATTGTAAGATCGATGCCAAACGTCATTATATTGCCGTATCCTGCCTGGGATGACAATCGTTGTAAAGCACTTTTGTTTCTGCCTGTGACAAGAATGCGGTTACTCTTATTTTCGGCAAGTATCAGGACTATTTCTTTTCCGATGCCTCTGGTTCCTCCGTTGACTATGATATTCATTTTGATCCCTGATATATTAAAAGGTCATTTTTTTTCGTTTACTTGCATTGCACCTTCAAAGTTACAAAAATGTAATTATGGTTCATATTAATAATATTGCCATCAATTGTAAACTGCTGTTTGCAATAACATTAGCTTCAGTTCTCCTGATTATCCCTGAATCAGCAATTTATGGGCAAAAGGTCAGGGGAGAAGCGCCTCCTTTCAGGGAAAGGTTGTTTTTTGGCGGAAGCTTTGACCTGCAGTTTGGTACTATAACCAATATTAATGTCTCCCCGATCGTGGGTTTTTGGGTTTTGCCCCGACTGGCTGTTGCAGCAGGGCCGGAATACAAGTATTATAGTGAAAAGTACATAGGCAGCACCAGTATTTATGGCGGGAGAGTTTATACTCAGTTTGTTCTTATACAGGATCTTAATAATATTATTCCGGCTGGTATCCATATCGGATTTTTCCTTCACGCTGAAGATGAATTGCAAAGCCTTCAAACTAAAACCCCGTTCTGGAACAATACGCAGGTGACAACAGACAGGTTTTCAGTAAATACCGGTCTTATTGGTGCCGGAATAAGCCAGCCGATGGGCAGAAGGGCAGCACTCAACATAATCGCACTTTGGGCTCTGGACGATCCATACGGTATATACAGCAATCCGGAGATCCGTATCAGCTTCACTTTTTAGCCCTGAGCCCTGAGCCCTGAGCCCTGAGCCATTAAACCTTTAGAGTTTCCCCTTCTGATTTTCCTATAATAACTGCCGCGCACGTATCACCGTAAACATTTATCGTGGTCCTGAACATATCCAGGATCCTGTCCACCGCCAGTGTTGACAAAACATAATATCCCATGGTTTTCAGTCCCAGTCTCCCAGGGCTGCTGCCGCTGCCAACACTTGCAACACCTGTTATGATTGAGGTAAATTTTTTCTGATCTGAACCCTGTGAGATTTGAATATTTGAACGTAAAGTGGAGCAGGGGACTGAAAAAACGATTTTAAAGTGATTTTGAGTCGGTCAGGGGTCTGATATAATCAAAGTCAGGCATAAATTTCATCGGTGAATCGCGTAGTTACAGATGTAAACAGGCAGAAAGACAGTGAATATACATTTGTAACCGATATTTCATAAGTTTCCAGAGTACAAATGTAATTTTCCTGTCATTGAATTCTTGAA
>Ga0113563_10002593_pt1 | contig 10971 bp, 9 predicted proteins | sample Mud3Dept3metaG_FD_80117 | JGI IMG/M metagenome (GOLD analysis project Ga0113563, IMG submission 80117) | Freshwater wetland microbial communities from Ohio, USA, analyzing the effect of biotic and abiotic controls - Mud 3 Core 4 Depth 3... | ecosystem: Environmental > Aquatic > Freshwater >...
AGCAGAAACAGGTAGACGTGGCGCTGGATGCTTTCCGTCTGGTGCAGCTGCCTGCTCATTTGCTGATGAATTTTCGCGTGATGGACGAACACGGACGCCAGCTCGGGATGTCGCGCAACTTTGCGCAGTTGCGCGGCGAATGGGCGCCGAAGCAGGCCGTGGCTGCGCCAGTGCAGACTGCCCGGAATGCTGCGCCACAACAGAAGACCAGCGGCGAACGCTACACCGAATGGCGTTTCGGCGATTTTAGCCCGACCAGCACAGAGCAGCGTGCCGGGCAAACCATCACCGTGTTCAACGCGCTGGTGGACGAGGGTGATGCGGTAGCCCTGCAGAGTTTCGATACGCAGGATGTCGCCAAGGCCGCGCAGCGTATGGGATTGCGGCGCCTGTTCATGCTGGCGTTGAAGGAGCAGGTGAAATATCTGGAGAAGAACCTGCCGGGTCTGCAGGCGATGGCAATGCAGTTTCTGCCGTTCGGTTCGCAGCAGGATCTGCAGCGGCAGATCCTTGCGGTGACATTCGACCGCTGCTGTCTGAACGAGCCGTGGCCGGAAAGCGAGAAGGCATTCGCCGCGCGCTGCAAGGATGCGAAGGCGCGCCTGAATCTTGTGGCGCAGGAGATCGCGCGCCTGGTCGGCGCTGTACTCGCCGAACATCAGGCATTGCAGAAATCCTTGCCAGGATACAAGGCGCATGCTCAGGTGCTGCAGGATATTCGCAGCCAGTGCGAATGGCTGCTGGGCAAGGAGTGGGTGGCAGGCACACCCTATGAACGCATGCAGCACCTGCCGCGCTACCTGAAGGCGATCAACGTGCGCCTGGAGAAGCTGCGCAGCAATCCGGCGCGCGATGCGCAAAACATGGCGCAGATGAATCCGCTGCTGCAGCAATGGCAGCGCAGGCTGTCCGCGCAGCACGGTGAGCCGGATGCGCGTCTGGAAGATTTTGGCTGGATGCTGCAGGAGTTGCGCGTGTCACTGTATGCGCAGGAATTGAAGACGCCGGTGATCGTGTCGGTGAAACGATTAGAGAAGATGCTGGCTGAGATGAGCAGGTAAAATACTATGACAAACAACCTCGTCATTCCGGCGCAGGCCGGAATCCAGCAATAAAATACTGCGGCGAAGCCGACAAAACAGAAACTTTGTCCGCTATGCGGAAATTGTTTGATCATCTGGATTCCGGCCTGCGCCGGAATGACGGCAACAAACAACAGGAATTGAGAGATGTCGGTTAAAAAAGTGGATGTGCTACTGGTCGGTGCGGGTGTGATGAGCGCGACGCTGGGCAAGTTGCTGGCACAACTCGATCCGTCGCTGAAGATCATGATGGTCGAGCGCCTCGCCCATGTGGCGCATGAAAGCTCGCACGGCCTCAACAACGCCGGTACCGGCCACGCCGGTTATTGCGAACTCAACTACACGCCGCAACAGCGGGACGGCAGCATCAAGATCGACCGCGCGCTGGAGATCAATGCCGCATACGAGGTCTCGTTGCAGTTCTGGTCGTATCTGGTCGAGCAGAGGCTGTTGCCGGCTTCGGAGAAGTTCATCAATCCGGTGTGCCACCAGAGCTTCGTCTGGGGCGAGGAGAACGTCGCCTACCTGCGCAAGCGTTATCAAGCCTTGCACAAGCATCATCTGTTCGAGGAGATGGAGTACAGCGAGGACCATGCGGTGCTGCACAAGTGGATGCCGCTGGTGATGCGGCAGCGTGACCCGAAACAGAAGGTCGCGGCGACCAGGGTGCAGCACGGTACCGATGTGGATTTCGGCTTCCTCACGCGCAAGCTGGTGAAGGCACTGCAGAAGCTGCCGAACTTCGAGCTGAAACTCAGCCACACCATCACCAGCATGAAGCAGCATGATGACGGACGCTGGCATGTGCGGGTGAAGGACGGTCACGCCAAAACGACGCGCACCATCAACGCGGGTTTTGTCTTTCTCGGTGCGGGCGGCGGAGCGCTGCCCTTGCTGCAAAAATCCGGCATCCCGGAAGCGCGCGGCTATGGCGGTTTCCCGGTCAGCGGTCAGTGGCTGATCTGCCGCGATCCCGGAATCGTGAAGCAGCACACCACCAAGGTGTATGGCAAAGCGGCGGTGGGTGCGCCGCCGATGTCGGTGCCGCATCTGGATGCGCGCATCATCGACGGCGAGTCGGCCTTGCTGTTCGGCCCGTTCGCCAGCATCACCACCAAGTTCCTCAAGGAGGGCTCGGTGCTTGACCTGTTCTCTTCGCTGAAATCCGGCAATCTGAAACCCATGCTGGCGGTGGCACGCGACAACATGGATCTGACGCGTTATCTCGTCACCGAAGCGTTCAAATCACACAAGGAGCGCGTTGCGGCATTGCGCGAATTCTATGTCGAGGCGCAAGAAGGTGACTGGGAGCTGGCCTCTGCCGGGCAGCGAGTGCAGATTATCAAGGGCTGCGACAAGAAGGGCGGCAAGCTGGAATTCGGCACCGAGATCGTCACTTCGCAGGACGGCACCCTGGCCTCGCTGCTGGGCGCGTCTCCCGGCGCATCCACGTCGGTGCAGGCGATGATCGAAGTGATCGAGCGTTGTTTCAAGCCGCGCATGAAGTCCGCCGAGTGGAAGCGCAAGATGAAAGAGATGATCCCGTCCTACGGTGAGTCGCTGGATGAGAACGTGGCGTTGTTGCACGAGGTGCGCAGGCGGACGCTGACCACGCTGGGATTGGAAAAGCGCAGCAAGGAAGCCTGAGGCTGGCGCTATAATCAAACCGTCTTTCATTCACGGAAACCGGATGCATCATGGACAAGCAACTGCGTGAAGCCGCATTGCAATACCACCGCGAACATCCGGCGGGCAAGATCAGTGTGAATGCGAGCAAGCCCATGCATACGGCGCGCGATCTGGCGCTGGCGTACTCCCCGGGAGTGGCGGCGGCCTGCGAACTGATCGTGGAGGATCCCGCCGAGGTGCGCAACATGACGGCACGCGGCAATCTGGTGGCGGTCATCACCAACGGCACGGCAGTGCTGGGCTTGGGCAACATCGGTCCGCTGGCGGCCAAGCCGGTGATGGAAGGCAAGGGCGTGCTGTTCAAGAAGTTCGCCGGTATCGATGTGTTCGATATCGAGATCGCCGAGAACGACCCCGACAAACTGGTGGACATCATCGCCGCGCTGGAGCCCACCTTCGGCGGCATCAATCTGGAAGACATCAAAGCTCCCGAGTGTTTCTACATCGAACGCAAGCTGCGTGAGCGCATGCGCATCCCGGTGTTCCATGACGACCAGCACGGCACCTCCATCATCGTCGGCGCGGCGCTGCTGAACGGGCTCAAAGTCGTCGGCAAGCAGATCGGGGACATCAGGCTGGTGGCAAGCGGTGCGGGCGCGGCGGCGCTGGCCTGTCTGGACATGCTGGTGAGTCTCGGTGTGAAGATGGAGAACATCATCGTCACCGACATCAAGGGCGTGGTCTACACCGGCCGCACGGAAGAGATGGATGACAACAAGGCGCGCTATGCCAAAGACACCAAGGCGCGCACCCTGGGCGATGTGATCGCAGGTGCGGATGTGTTCCTCGGCCTGTCCGCCGGCAACGTGCTTGCGCCTGCGATGGTGAAGCAGATGGCACAGCGCCCGCTGATCTTCGCGCTGGCCAACCCCACGCCGGAGATATCGCCGGAGCTGGCGCTGGAAGCTCGCCCCGATGCCATTCTTGCTACAGGACGTTCCGACTATCCGAACCAGGTGAATAACGCGCTGTGTTTCCCCTATATCTTCCGCGGTGCGCTGGATGTGGGCGCGACTACCATCAATGAGGCGATGAAGGTGGCGGCAGTGCATGCGATCGCAGAGCTGGCGGAAGCCGAACAGTCGGAAGAGGTGGCGGCAGTGTACGGCGATGAGAACCTGAACTTCGGTGCACACTACCTCATTCCCAAACCGTTCGATCCGCGGCTGATCTCCAAGGTCGCGCCTGCCGTGGCACAGGCCGCGATGGACAGCGGCGTGGCAACGCGGCCAATTGCGGATATGCACTCCTATCTCGAACAGCTATCCGGGTTCGTCTATCACTCCAGCATGTTGATGAAGCCGGTGTTCGAGATGGCGAAGAAGAATCCGCAACGCCTGGTGTATGCCGAGGGCGAGGACGAGCGCGTGTTGCATGCTGTGCAGACCGTGGTGGACGAAGGCATCGCCAGGCCGGTTCTGATCGGGCGGCCGGCGGTGGTGGAGGCGCGCATCGCCAAGCTGGGTCTGCGTATCCGTGCCGGAACGGATTTCGAGCTGGTGAATCCGGAAAGCGATCCGCGCTACCGCGAATACTGGATGGAATACCATCGCCTGATGGCGCGCAAGGGGGTGACGCCGGAAGTGGCCAAACGCGAGATGCGCCGGCGCGGTACGCTGATCGCCGCCATGCTGTTGCGCATGGGGGCGGCGGATGCCATGTTGTGCGGCACGGTGGCACAGCCGCTGTATCACTTGCGCTACATCGACGAGGTGATCGGCCATCGTCCCGGCGGCAAGGTGTATGGCGCGATGAATATCCTGCTGTTGCCCAAACACACGCTGTTCATCTGCGACACGCATGTCAATCTCGACCCGAGCGCCGAGGAGATCGCCGAGATGACCTTGCTGGCAGCGGAGGAGGTGCGCTACTTCGGCATTGTGCCGAAAGTGGCGCTGCTGTCGCATTCCAATTTCGGCAGTCACGACGATGCCTCGGCGCACAAGATGGCGCGCGCCAGAGAGTTGCTGGAGCAACAGGCGCCGGAGCTGGAAGTGGAAGGCGAGATCCACGGCGATGCCGCCTTGTCGGAAGCCATGCGCACGCAGATCATGCCGGCTTCGCGTTTGAAGGGGCAGGCCAATCTGCTGGTGATGCCCAATCTGGATGCCGCCAACATCGCCTACAACCTGCTCAAGATGACGGCAGGCGAAGGCGTCACCATTGGTGGCATACTGTTGGGCGCGAACAAGTCGGCGCATATTCTGACTTCCACCGCGACCGCTCGACGTATCGTGAATATGAGTGCCCTGGCCGTTGCCGGGGTTGCAACCAGGAGTGAATCATGAATCAACAGGAAGCTGAGCTGCTCAGCAAAGAGATCGAAATACTGATGGCGGAACGCACGCGCCTGCTTAAAGTGGTCGGTGCGGCGGCAGTGCTGGTGGCGAATGCGAATGCGGCATTGCTGCAGCCAAATGCAGTAGAGGCTGCCGAGATGCTGTCAGAGTTGCTCAATGCCTTACCCGAAGAAACCTTGCAGGATGCCCTGGAATCGGTGAACGCCCAGACCATGGATTGACCGCTCAAATATGGAACGACAAAAGATTGGCTTGATCCTGACGGGCGGCGGTGCGCGAGCGGCTTATCAGGTCGGTGTGCTGAAGGCGATTGCCGAGTTCATGCCGTATCGTGCACGCATGCCGTTCGACGTGGTGTGCGGGACCTCGGCAGGTGCGTTGAATGCCGTCACGCTGGCGATGAATGCGCGCCACTTCCGCAAGGGAGTGCGCTATCTGCTGAATATCTGGAACAACGCCCATGTGAGCGACATTTATCGTTCCGATGTGCTGGGTGTGCTGGGTAACAGCGGACGCTGGGTGTCAGGTCTGCTGCTGAGCGTGTTTGGTACCAATCGTTTGAATCGCGTGTCCCTGCTGGATAACCGGCCCATGGGGGCTTTCCTTGAACAGACGCTGCCATGTGAGCTGATCCAGCAAAACATTGATGCCGGGCTGGTGCATGCGGTCAGTGTCACTGCGTCAGGCTATGGTTCGGGACATTCGGTGACCTTTTACCAGGGGGCTCCGGAGATACGGCCGTGGAAGCGCGCGCGCCGTATCGGCGTGCCTACCCAGATCAGCATTCAGCACCTGCTTGCCTCGTCGGCCATCCCCTTCATTTTTCCTGCGGTGCATGTGAACCGGGAATTCTTTGGCGATGGTTCGATGCGGCAGATCGCCCCCATCAGCTCGGCATTGCATCTGGGAGCGGAGCGCGTGCTGGTGGTCGGTGTCGGGCATGGTGCCACGGACGAGGACGAGAAGCGGGCCAAGATCGAAAACTATCCTTCGCTCGCGGAGATCGCCGGTCACGCGCTGGACAGCATTTTCATCGATGGACTGGAAGTCGATCTGGAAAGACTGCGGCGCATCAACCGCACGATCAGCATGGTTCCGGAAGATTTGCGCAGCAGAATCACCCTGCAGCACATTGCGGCGCTGGTGATCACACCCAGCCAGCCGCTGGAGAAGATCGCCGAGCGCTATGTCTCGCAGTTACCCTGGCCCATCAGATTGCTGCTGCGTCTGGTCGGTGTGAGGCGCGGCGGCGGCAGCAATCTGGTGAGCTATTTGTTGTTTGAGAAGCATTATTGCCGTGCCTTGATCGAGCTGGGCTACCAGGATGCCTTCAAGCGCAGGGAAGAGATACTGCGCTTCTTTGAGGAGGCTGGCGCGCCGGCCGGCAATGACATGCCACAATGAAACAGGCGGAACCCGTAGCTCCCAAACCGTTGACTTTCGCACTGCTCAGATTGCTGGCGGACGGAGATTTTCATTCTGGTGAAGAGATGGCGCAACGCCTTGAATTGTCGCGTGCCACTGTGCATAACGCGCTGCAGGATGCCGAACGCTATGGCCTCACGCTGCACAGCGTGCGTGGGCGCGGTTATCAACTGGCACAGCCGTTACACTGGCTGGATGCCGGGCAGATTGCTGAATATCTGGATGACGTTCGCGATAGCTTGCGGCTGGAGATACTCGATCATGCCGTTTCCAGCAATGCGCTGTTGTTGCAGCGTGCTGCACAGGGGGCTGCGGGTGGCAACGTGCTGGCGGTGGAATGGCAAAGTGCAGGGCGTGGACGGCTGGGCAGGACGTGGCACTCCGGTTTGGGTGATGCGCTCACATTCTCGGTGCTATGGCGCTTCGAAAGTGGATTGGCGGCACTCTCCGGTTTGAGCCTGGCAGTGGGGGTCGCCACGGTGCGCGCGCTGCATGAGCTGGGCGTGAAAGATGCGGGATTGAAGTGGCCGAACGACGTGCTGCTGCGCGATGGAAAGCTCGCCGGTATCCTGCTGGAGGCGCAAGGCGATATGCTGGGCCCCAGCGCGGTGGTGATCGGTATCGGCATGAATCTGTCGCTGCCAGCGCAAATTCGCAGGCAGATCGAGCAGCCGGCAAGTGACTTGGCCGCATGCGGCATTTCATTGCGGGAGCGCAACAGAGTGTTGGCGCTGTTGCTGAAACATTTGGTGCGGATGTTGCGGGAATTCGCAGTGCATGGCTTTGCGCCGTTGCGCGGCGAGTGGGAAAGCTATCATCTGCTGCAACACCGTCCGGCAAGATTGCTCATGCCGGATGGATCAAGTGTGGAGGGCGTGGTGCGCGGCGTCACTGAGGAGGGTGCGTTGCGGCTGGAAACGGTGGCCGGCGAGAAAATTTTCAACGCGGGCGAGATCAGCTTAAGGAGCGCATAAGGTGTTGTTGCTGGATGTGGGAAATAGCCGCTGCAAATGGGCGCTGGTGCGTGACGGCCAGAGTACGCATCGTGGCGCGTTCAACAACACCGAGTGGAGCGCGTTGCAGCAAGTCTTTGCGCAATTGCCGCGGCCTGCACGCATTCTGGTATCCAACGTGGCGGGTGCTGCGATGGCGGAGCGGCTGCGCGCACTGTGCGCTCCGTGGGATTGTCCGCTGGTGTTTGTGGCTGCGCAGAAGCAGCAATGCGGGGTGCGCAACGGCTATCAGCAGCCGCATCGGCTGGGCAGCGACCGCTGGGCGGCGCTGATCGCAGCGTGGCAACGGGTGCGCGGTGCCTGTCTGGTGGTGAACTGCGGGACGGCGACGACGGTGGATGCGCTGTCGGCTGAAGGCGAGTTCATCGGAGGATTGATTCTGCCGGGCTTGTACTTGATGCAGCAGAGTCTGCTGGGCAATGCCGCGCAGCTCGCTGAGAAAACGGGGGCGTTGTGCGATTTTCCGTTGAATACTGCAGACGCCATGCATAGCGGTGTGCTGCGGGCGACGCTGGGTGCCATCGAGCACCAGTATTCGCTGTTGGCGTCGAGCTTTGCCGACGCGCGTTGCGTATTGAGTGGTGGGGCGGCAGAGAGAGTGAGGCCTTATCTGGTCATGCCGCTGGACCATGTGGATAATCTGGTGCTGCATGGATTGCAGATCATAGGAGAGAACAAAGTATGAGCAAGTGGTTGCTAGGCTTGTTGCTGCTGGCGAATATCCTGTTCTTCGCAGTGATGCGATGGGGTGGAGCGCTGATGGTGGATGCCGATGTGTCGAGTGTGCAGGCAGAGATCAGTCCGGACAAGATCAGGCTGCTTGGCGAGGTGGTTGCTGCCACCTCTGCCGTCCCGGCATCGACGGTAGCGCCGTCGGCGGCGGCCTCGGCGGTCCCGGCTTTCGCCCCGGCCTCCATCCTGACTCCTGAATTGATTGCTGCCCCCAAAGGGCGAAAGCAATGTTTGGAGTGGGGGGAGTTTTCCGGCAATGGATTGGTTCAAGTGCAAAGTCTGCTGGCAGTGCTGCAACTCGGCGACAGATTGACACAGCGCACGGTGGAGCATGCCAGCGGATTCTGGGTGTTCATTCCGCCGCTAAAGAATCATGCTGATGTTCTGCGCAAGTTGGAACAATTGAAGAAGCGCGGTGTGAATGATTATTTCGTGGTGCAGGAGGAGGGGGCTTGGCTGAATACGATCTCCCTGGGGGTGTTCAGAACAGAAGAGTCGGCACAGAAATTCCTGAACAGCTTGCGCGACAAGGGGGTGCGTAGCGCAAAGCTGGGCGAGCGCATGAGTAAACTCAAGTTCACTGTGTTTCTGCTTAAAGACCTGGATCGGGCAGCGACAGACAAAATCCACGTGCTACACAAAGATTTTCCGGACAGCGAGCTCAAAATGGTGGACTGCATTTGACAGGAAGGGGCGAAATCATCACAATGCCGCCCTCTTTTTGGTAGCGCACTGCAAAACCTCGAAGAATCCGGTGATATAGCTCAGTTGGTTAGAGCACAGCACTCATAATGCTGGGGTCGGTGGTTCAAGTCCACCTATCACCACCAAACACATGGCAAATAAAAAACTCCAGCAATGCTGGAGTTTTTTATTTGATACGGCGCAACAGCTGGATTAGTTGTTGTCGGCGAAAAGCTGCTTCAACATCCACAAAGAAAAGACAACTACCACTACTGCCGTACCGATTGCTGAAATATCTGCGACTAGGGACATTTTGCACCTCCTGAAAGAATTAGATTGAACACACCAACGAAGTGGGTATTCGAATCGTAGCACAGATATTTTTTGTGGCAAGTGTTTTTGAAAGCGCAAAAAGCCCGACGGGAAATCCCGTAGGCAAAAGAGAAGCTTGAGGCGGGGGATGTGGGAAGTTACAGTACGGAACTTCCCACCATCTTCAGCTTAGTCAGCTTTTTGGAACAGCTGCATGGTGATCCACACAGCAAAGCCTACTGCGAACAGAGCGGTACCGACCGATGCTACGTCTGCGATGAATGACATATTTTCTTTCCCTGAAGAGTCTGTTTATGAATGACATCTATAATGGCGATAGTTGACTAAAGTATTAAGGTCAATAGTTGACTAAAGCTTTGCGAATTATATGAGTAAATTCGTGGGACATTCCCACAATTTGTATAAGGCTTAATATAATTAAGGCCTTAACGTATTTTTCACATTAAGTGGTGAATGTTTAGGTAACCAGCGTGCAAACAAAACTCTACATAAAAACTTATGGCTGTCAGATGAACGAGTACGACTCGGACAAGATGGCGGACGTGCTGCGCGCCTGCGAAGGCATGGTGCAGACCGACAAGCCGGAAGATGCGGATGTCATCCTGTTTAACACCTGCTCCATCCGCGAGAAGGCGGAAGACAAGGTGTTCTCCGATTTGGGGCGTGCGCGTGCCTTGAAGCAAAGCAAGCCGAATTTGTTGATCGGTGTGGGCGGCTGTGTGGCCAGCCAGGAGGGCGAGGCCATCGTCAGGCGCGCGCCTTATGTGGATATGGTGTTCGGTCCGCAAACTTTGCACCGGTTGCCGCAACTCATCGCGGCGCGTCGTGAAAGCGGCAAGCCGCAGGTGGATATCAGTTTTCCCGAGATCGAGAAATTCGATTTCCTGCCTGTTGCGCAGACCACGCATGGCACGGCTTTCGTTTCCATCATGGAGGGCTGCAGCAAATACTGCACGTTCTGTGTGGTGCCATACACGCGCGGGGAAGAGGTGTCGCGACCGTTCACCGATGTGCTGCGCGAAGTGGAAAGCCTGACGGCACAAGGCGTGGGCGAAATAACCTTGATCGGGCAGAACGTGAATGCCTATCAGGGTGAAACGGAAGATGGCGACACGGTGGATTTTGCTTTTCTGGTGCAGGCGGTCGCAGCCTTGCCGGACGTGCAGCGCCTGCGCTACTCCACCTCGCATCCGCGCGAGATGTCGCAACGGCTGATCGACTTGTATGCGACTACGCCCAAGCTGGCGAGTCATCTGCATCTGCCGGTGCAGTCCGGTTCGGATCGCATCCTGGCGGCGATGAAGCGCGGCTATACCGCGCTGGAATACAAATCCATCGTGCGCAAACTGCGCGCAGTGCGACCGGACATATCCATCACCTCCGATTTCATCATCGGTTTTCCCGGCGAGACCGAGGCCGATTTCGAAGCGACCATGAAGCTCATCGACGATGTGGGCTTCGATGCCAGCTTCAGTTTCCTCTTCAGTGCGCGTCCCGGCACTCCCGCGGCCGAGATGGCAGACGACACGCCTTATGAAACCAAGCTTGCGCGCCTGCACCGTCTGCAAGCCCGCATCACAGAACTGGAGCGGCAGGTAAGCGATGCGATGGGAGGAAGCGTGCAGCGCGTCGTGGTGGAGAATATCTCGCGCAAAAATTCGCTGGAGCTGGCGGGGCGCACGGCGAACAACCGTGTGGTGAATTTCATCGGAT
>Ga0113563_10002594_pt1 | contig 10969 bp, 5 predicted proteins | sample Mud3Dept3metaG_FD_80117 | JGI IMG/M metagenome (GOLD analysis project Ga0113563, IMG submission 80117) | Freshwater wetland microbial communities from Ohio, USA, analyzing the effect of biotic and abiotic controls - Mud 3 Core 4 Depth 3... | ecosystem: Environmental > Aquatic > Freshwater >...
CCAGCAATTCGTGGCTGAACAGCACCAGCGGGAAATGACTTTGCGCACGCCGGAATCCGCTGAAGCCGCTGCGCGTCCCGACCGTCAGCACGGTATAGCCCTGCGACTCGGCCTGGCGCATGGCGTCCGATTCGTTCGCTGCATCCAGGGCCAGTGCAGTAATGCCCTCCCCGGCGCGCATCGCTTTTACATTGAAACGCATGGCGCCATCATCACCGAGAGAAGGTTTGCAACCTGAGCCAACATACTGTGGTGCGGTTTACCAATTCACAATATCCGCGGCTTCGCTCGACCCGCCCGGCTGGCCGTCTTTGCCATACGACAACAAATCGTAATCGCCATGCTCTCCCGGACTCTTGTAAACATAGGGACGGCCCCAGGGGTCGGTTGGCACGGCCTTGGTCAAGTAAGGGCCTTCCCATTTGGGTTCATTCGCCGGTTTGGTCACCAGCGCATTCAAGGCTTGCTCGGTACTGGGATAATGACCGGTATCCAAACGGTATTGGTCCAGCGCCTTGCCCAAGGCATCGATTTGCGCCTTGGCCGCTTTCACTTCGGACTTGCCAATTTGTGCAAAATATTTGGGGCCGACGTAGCCCACCAACAAACCGATGATGACCATCACCACCAGCAGTTCCAACAGGGTGAAGCCATTCTGCTTGCGATTTTTCTGTCCCACTTGCGGCATTTGCCATCTCCTTTTGCTTCGGATGTTCAATACAAAACCGATTATTTTACCCAACCCAAGTGACAAATTTGCGTAGCGCTTTAATGCAAATGACATATACGCCGCGTGGGAGGAAAATTATATCGCAAATTCATAGGGTAACAGAATAAATTAAAGGCAATGTCTGATAACAAACGAGGAAGCTCAAGAATAAATTCGGTTTCCGCCTTGAATACTTGATCCGGGAGCCAAAGAATTGCATGGGATTTCGCATGCATCCAGGACGACAAAGAGCAAGATAATCCAGCCGCTATTTGCCGCTTACTTCCTCGATGATCAGCCAACGACCCTCATCGCGCCGCCATTGTAAGGTTTTGGTCACCACATCCCGGTAGGAGCCGGAGCGATAGCTTTGACGGAATACGGTGCTGGCCCGGTTTTTGTCCAATAGTTGCACTTTGACCTCTTCCAGCGTCAGTTCTATCGTGCCGGGCTTGGCCAGAACATCGCGCCGCTGCTTGACCCAGACATCGCGCGCCACGCCTTTGGCCGGTTTGAAATCGGCAGCATAAAAAGCCAGGTAAGCGCCGGTGTTCTTTTCCTTCCATGCGGCAGCCCAAGCTTGCAGCGCTTGCTGAATCTGCGCTTCATCCGACAAGGCCGGTTTTTCCACCGGCTGCGCCACCGGTGCTATAACTGGTTGCGGATTGGCTGCCATGACGCGTGCAACGGCAGCGGCCTTATCCGCCGTGTACACCCCTGGCGCTTCCGGGGGACAAGCCGTGGAGGGATCGACTTCATACCGATCCTCGCCCAGCGCATCGATCGTCGGCGTCTCGACACGCTGCAAATTCAGCACTTGCAGCAGGCTGCCCACGGCGGCATGCGTGCGCGCAAAGGCGATGCCGTGGTCGTGCAGCGCATTCACATACGCACGGCGTGCCTGGAACAATTCATTCTCGGTGTCGAGCAAGTCGAGCAAGGTACGCTGGCCGATATCGAATTGCTTGCGATAGGCGTCGCGCGCTTTTTCCGCGGCCAGTTGATGCGCATTCAAGTAACGCAATTGCTCGGCTATCCTGCGCGTGTCGTTGTAGGCAATCGACAAGGTCTGGCGCACGTCGCGGCAAGCGCGGTCGCGCAGGTCCTTCGATGCATTCAAGTTCTCGGCCGCCTGGCGCTTCAGGGCCGAATCGGAACCGCCGCGAAACAGGTTGTAATTCAACACCACCTCGACCACGCTGTCGTTGCGATTGCCCAAAATACCATCCCGATTCCGGTCCAAATCCTGGCGCGCACGGAAATCCAGGCGCGGCGAGAAGGCCGAGCCGCGGCCATCCAGCGCGGATTGCGCAGCGCGGATGTTCTCGATTGCGGCTGCTATGCTTGGGCTAAGCCGGATCGCCTCTTCCACTGCGCCGTTTTCATTCGCCGGCACGCCTTTTTGCAACAAATCCGGCTCGCTCATATCGGCCGGCGGCAACTCGCCCACGATGCGTTGGTAGCGCGCGCTGACGTCGTGCAGATTGGTGATCTCGGTCAATAAATTGGATTCGGACAAAGCCAGACGGCCGCCTGCCTGCTCCAGATCGACGCGCCGCCCCACGCCGACCTTTGCGCGCTGCTCCATCAAATCGAACAACACTTTGTGCTGGGCGTAATTGTCTTCGGCCAGCTTGATCAATCGGCGATAACGCAGCACGTCGTAATAGGCGCGGCTCGCGTCCAAGGCGGCGACTTCCGAGGCATCCAGCAATTCGAAATAGCGCACCAGCTTGTTATAGCCCTGGCGCCGCACTTCGTTGCGCGTGGCAAAACCATCGAACAGCAATTGCGTGAGCGAGGCCGAAACATTCTGCCGATTGAAGCTGCTGTCGGGTTGATTGGGCTCGGACAAATTCTCATGACCGGTGCTGGCGACGATGTCCACGCGCGGAAAATAGCCGCCGCGCGCCGCGTCCTGCTCCGCCACGGCGCCATTGAAGGCGCGCCAACGCGCTTGAACATCCGGGTTTTTCAATACCGCCTGCTGTGCGGCGTCGTGCAGGGTGATGGCGCTGGCTTGGCTTGCCCCTAAACTAAAGGCCAGCAACAGGGAAATTCGCAAAATATTAAGTCGCATTCAATATCCAGTGGTTTTAGCTTACCGGCATGGCTCGCATCCTCAAGTAACGGAGCTTTTTATCCGATGATTTAGCCTAACAGCAAAATTTATACCACTTATTTCAATAAACCAACAAGAGCATAGCGTAACACCGACCGAGCCCCTTGAAGGAGGTATGAAGCAACCCTATAAGCAGCACGCTCTCTGGTTCGCGGCCAACGCCACGGCATTCCCCGGATTACCGCCACAACCATGCATTTGGCGTTGGCTGGGCCGGGGATTGCAGCGCGGCGCGGCCGGGCTGTTGCTCGCCTTGGCCTTATCCGTCTTCGCCGCCCCCGACCTGGATAAAATGCTGGCATTGGCGCAGCAGCGCTACGGAACCGGCGGCAGCAGCGCGGTGCAGCAGTGGCGCAACCTGATCAACCAGGCGCAGGATTTGCCGGAGAGCGAGAAAATCAAGCGCGTGAACGCGTTTTTCAATCGCCAGATCGCCTTTCGCGACGATGCGGAGATTTGGCGCCAGCCGGATTACTGGGCCACGCCGCTGGAAACGCTGGGCCGCGCGGCGGGCGACTGCGAGGATTTCAGCATCGCCAAATATGCCACCTTGAAGCTGCTCGACGTGCCCATCGAGCGCATGCGGCTGATCTATGTCCGGGCCCAGATCGGCGGCCCGCACAGCAGCTTGAGCCAGGCGCACATGGTGCTCGGCTATTTCGCCAATACCGGCGACGAACCCTTGATCCTGGATAATCTGGTCACGGAAATCTACCCCGCATCGCGCCGCACCGACCTGTATCCGGTATTCAGCTTCAACAGTGCAGGCCTGTGGGTGGGACAAACCGCCTCCAGCAGCGCCACCGCGCGCCTGTCGCGCTGGCGCGACGTGATCGAGCGCATGCGCAAGGAAGGCGTGGAATGAGACACTGCCTAAAATCTACAGCAACCCAATTGAGTCCCTTAGGAGACTGATATGTCACTTTTTCGACAACTATGGCTAGCGATTATCAGCTTGACGCTGTTCATCTTCATCGGCAGCTTCGTCATCAGCATCCTCACGGCGCGCGCCTACCTGGAACAGCAACTATCGCTGAAAAATATCGATAACGCCGAAGCGCTGGCGCTCGCCCTGTCGCAACAGCCGAACAAAGACCCGGTCGCGGTCGCCTTGGTGATCTCCGCGCAATTCGACACCGGGCACTACCAACTGATCCGTCTCACCAGCCCGGAGCAGCGCGTCTTGGCCGAACACCAATACCAGGGCGCGGACAAGGAAACGCCGGACTGGTTTGTGCGGCTGTTCCCGATCCGCGCCAACCCCGGCGTGGCGCAAGTGCAAGACGGTTGGCGCCAACTCGGCACGCTCACCGTGGTCAGCCACAAGCGTTTCGCCTACCGCGAACTATGGCATGGCTCGCTCCAGCTGTTGGCCTGGTTCCTGGCGGCGGGACTGCTGGCCGGCGGCATCGGCAGCCTGGTCATCCGCGCCATCGCGCGGCCGCTGAATCAAGTGGTCGGCCAAGCCCAGGCCATCAGCGATCGGCGCTTCATCACCCTGCCCGAACCGCGCACGCTGGAACTGAAAAGCGTGGTGCGCGCCATGAACGAAATGGTGCAGCGCCTGAAGCAATTCTTCTCGGAAGAAGCGGCGCGCCTGGAGACCTTGCGCCGCGCCGTCAATCACGATCCGGTCACCGGGCTGGCGAACCGCGAGTTGTTCATGAACAAATTCCAGTCCACCCTGGGCCGGGAAGAAGCGCCCTACATCGGCGCACTCATTCTGGTGCGCCTATCCGCGTTGGATGAAATCAACCGCCAGATCGGCCACGGCGCGACCAATCAATTGCTGCAACGCATTGCCGCCATCCTGGAGGATGTTTGCGCGCAGCACAGCGACAGCGTGGCCGCGCGCATCAAGGGTTCGGACTTCGCGCTACTCATCCCCGGCGAAGAAAACATCCCGGCCATGGCCGCCACCCTGACACAAACTTTATTGCAGCCCTTGCAGGCCGACTGGCCCGGCTTGACCGAGTATTTTCATCTCGGCGCCATTGCCTACCATCGCGGCGACAAACTGGGCCCCACGCTGGCGGCGGCCGACCAAATACTGGCCACCGCCGAGGCCAAAGGCGCAAATACCTGGCATGCGGGGCCCGCGGACCTAAATCCGCAGGCGCGTTCGGCGGAAGCCTGGTACAGCGTGTTGAGCAGCGTATTGGCGAAACAACGCTTGAAGCTGGCGTTTTTTCCCACCGTCACCATGGACGGCCAAGCCTGGCACCAAGAGGGCTTCGTGCGCTTGCAAGCCGAGCACGACGATACCTGGATGGTGGCCGGCGATTTCATGCCGATGGCGGTGCGGCACAAACTCACCGCCGCATTGGATCTGGCGGTCGCCGAGCGCGCGCTCGAAGCGCTGCAAACCACACCGGGCAACATCGCCATCAATCTTTGCGCCGAGACGATTCGCGATTGGGGCTTTCGCAATCAGCTGACGCGCCTGCTCGACCGCCACCCCACCCTCTGTCCGCGCCTGTGCGTGGAAGTCACCGAGTACGATACCTACCGGGAACTGGAAGCCTTCCGCGACCTGGCTCGCACCTTGAAGCAATATGGCTGCATCATCGGCATGGATCATGCCGGGCAACAGTTGAACCAATGGCCGCAGATCGCCGACTTGGGCCTGGATTATTTGAAGGTGGATTACGGCTTCATCCGCGGCGCACAACAAACACCGGGAGCGCAGGAGTTTCTCAGCGGGCTGTGCAAAATGGCGCACGCCATGGGAATCAAGGTCATCGCCGAAGGCTTGCAGGAAAAGAATGAACTGGAACTACTGCCCGCGCTCGGATTCGATGGGGCGACCGGGCCGGCGGTTGGGCGTTGATGCTTTTAAGGCGATTAATCCACGAAAAACACGAAAGGCACGAAAAAGACCAGGGTCTTGGGATTGGATAGACACTCACCCTTTGGGTAGCCATCCCCGGATTGCGATCACATTGAACGCGTTCGTGCTTTTCGTGTTTTTCGTGGACAAGCGATTTTCCTGGTTTAAATCAACCCCTGCTCATCCTCGCCAATCAAGTTCAGCGCATTCAGCGAATGCCGCAGCGAGCGCCGTTCCAGCAGCTTGTTCTGCACGGCCGGCGGCAGGTCGGTGATGCAGATAATATTCTTCGAGATCAGCAGATCGACGATATCCTCGATTGCCCGGATCAATTTCATATCCGACAGCGCCAGCTCGCTCACGTTGCCGGTGAGCGCCTCGACATAGGCCAGCAACTCCGGCGCATCGGCCGCAATTTGCTCGCAGGCGCCGTCCAGCGGCGTCGGGCTGGCCGCGATGATTTTTCCATCCGAGTTGCGCGAAACATAAGGCATAAGATTTCCTAAAATTTCATCCTCGTTAAGCCAGCATTAGTCGGTTATCAATTTGTTCTGCGTCAGCAGGTTTTGGATGATCGCATTGTCGTTGGCGAATCCGGTAACGATATCCACGTTCTGCAGCGTGATGGTCTGGTTTTCCACGGCGGCGTTAAAACCGCCGGCGAAGCCGCCGGTGGTGCTGACATGCACCACGGTGTCCAAGCCGGATTTTTCAAAATGCAGGAAGTCATCCAGATTCCCGGGCAAGGCACCGCTATGGCTTTCTCCAATCAACAAATCCCGCAGATCGAGAATATCGCCGCCAGCGCTCGGGTTCGCCGCATTAAAGCCCGTGACTTGATCCACAGCCGGCGCGCCGGGCGTGCCGGCATCGGCAAATCCCCACTTGAAGGTATCCACGCCCAGGCCGCCGGTGAGCATGTCATTGCCGGCGCCGCCGGAAATCAAGTCGTCGCCATCGCCGCCGTTGAGAGTGTCAGCGCCAGCCCCGCCGAACAACCAGTCATCGCCGGCGCCGCCATTCAGGGTATCGTTGCCGCCATTGCCGTACAAGCGGTCATTTCCGCCTTGGCCATTCAGCGTATCGTTGCCGTCCTTGCCGAAAATCAGGTCCGGCGTCAGATCGGATCCGGTGATCGTCGTGCCGCTGGCGCTATCCACCAACACATTGGTGGGCGCGCTCACGGATATCGTAAGCGTCGACGACTGCGTATCGCCATCCAGATCGGACATGGTGTAGGAGAACACTTCATCGAACGCCGTGGTAGCACCGGCCGGCGCGAAGTAGCTGTACATCCCATCATCCATATCCAACACCAAGCGCCCATCTTGTGCCGTGGTGATTGTCAGCTCGTGGGTTGTGCTATCAAAAGTGAATGCGCCGACGCCGCCGCTGACTGCAATGGCCCCGCTGTCTGCCGAATAGGTATAGGTAACGCCATCGACCGCAATACTTCTCAGGTAGCCGCCATCCCCGCCCGGGCTATTGACGCCCACCACGCCGGATGTAACCAGCGTGCCGACCGCCACGGTATCCACCGTTTCCGCCAGCACCACCTCGAGTTGATTGAAATCCGAGACCAGGCGCGCGGTCGTGTTCTCGCCCGCATGGCCGTCGTAGGCGATTGGATCGAGCGCGGCAATGTTCGTAATGCCGGAGCCCAAGCCGATGGCAAAGGACCGAATCTGATTATTGTTGAGGAAGGTCGTCCAAGTTGCCTCTTCCGTCGCCTGGATACCCAAGTCGGCGGCGTTTTGGTTGTTGGTTCCAGTCAAGGTCGTAGTGGTACCCGATGCCTCCGTAGGCTGACCATCGGAGAAGAAGTAGGCTACATTCTGCGCGTTCGTCAATTTCCCTAGGCTGTCCCAAGCCGTGATTGCCGTACCTAGCGCCTCGTCGTAATTGGTCCTTCCGTTTGCGCTCAATGCCGCAAGTTGTGCCTTAGCGGTTGCCACCGTGGTCCAGACCGAGCCCACCGCAGCGGCATCGGTTGAGAACGTGACCAGGCGCACCATGACAGTCCCCGCAGCATCGTAACGATCCAACAAGGTGTTGATGGCCTCGATTGAGCTCTGGAGTCTGGTTTGGCCGTTAATGCCGTCATTAGTATTCATACTACCGGACAGATCGAGCACAATCAGCAAATTGGAATCGATGACCGTCAGCGCGGCGGTCTGCGGTTGTAAGGAGTTCGGCGAATCGTCCTCGACATTGATCGTCAAGGTGCCGGTGCCGTTGTTTACGCCATCGCTGGCGACAACCCCGAAATTGATGCCCAATACATCTTCCACGCCCGCAGCGGGATGATCGATCGGCCCGGACAGCGTGAAGGTGTAAGCGCCGGCAGTATTGATCGTCAAGGTAGCGACCGTCGCTCCATTGGCAGTGCCGATGAGCGTATTGGTGCCCGACCCGCTCCAGACGATGGCCGTGCCGCCGGAAGTCAGTGTCGCTCCTGGCGCCAGCAAGGTTACGGCAGTAATCGTGTCCGTATCCGTGATGCTAATAGTCCCGCTGACCGTGGCGCTATTGGTCGTATCGGCCGTACCGATGCTATCGATCAAACCGCCGGCCAAGCCTTCTTCGGAAACGGAGGCCGTAACATTATCAACATTTGGCGCGACATTGGTTGCGGCCACAATCGTGATCGGCAACGCTTGCGTGCTGGAACTCGTGCTGACCACGCTGCCATTGACCACCTCATCCGCCCGCGCCAGCGCATTTACGGTAAAGGAGCCCACGAAGTTGGTTGGCGTATCGATGCTGATGTTATTCAGGTTCCAGTTAGATCCGCCGACTGCGGCGGCTGGATTATCTTCATCGAACACCAGAACCGATGTATTGCCCGCAGTTACCGTGAACACACGGCCATCGTCAGGAACGCCATCGTTGTTTGCATCCACGAACACCCGCGTGCCGACCGGCGCACCGCTCAAATCCAGCGTAATAGTGTGGCGCTCGGAATTGTCGGCACTATCGCCAAATGTCGCGCTTAAGGGCTGCAGCAGCACTTCTTCGCCCTGCACCACTTGGGCGCCGCGTAGTTGGTAATAGCCGGCTACCGACAAGGCCGCATTGGCGCCGGTATTCGGGTCCGCGACCGACACAAATGCACCAACCGAAGCCGAGGACGCAAGCGCGGTTGCCGTTGGCTGAAGATTGAAGTTAGTCGTGGTGAAAGGCACGGCAGCAGCACCATTGACGCTGACATTCAGATTAATGAATCCAGCGCCAGCATTGGAACCTTGGTTGTAACTGATGAACTCGACCGAATAAAAACCGGAAACCGAAGGCGTGAAGTTGGCGCCGGCAACAGTCTCGTTATCGTTGTTGTTTCCATCGTATGCCGCGCCAAAAATGCGCTGCCCGCCAATTTCCAGCGTCAACGTATCCTGGAATGTGCCGCTAAAGGAGTAGGTGCTGCCGGCCTGCAGGAAGACAAATCCCGAAACACGTATTGCATCATCGTTGCCAAAATTAGTCGTCGTCGCGGCTGTCGTCACACCGGTGATAACACCCGTCGCATTGATCGCCTCCGCTTCGACGCGTGGCTCGATATTGTTTAACGTTTGCGAACTGTTGCCATCGAGATTGGCCACCGTATCGTGCAAGGTGCGCGTCAAGCCAACCGATGCCGGCAATACTATCGCACCTGCCGAAATCGTCGTCACATCCGCCACAGGACTGACGTCGACCGTCATCGCAGCACTATTGCTCGTCGCACCGAGATTATCGGTAACGCTGAAGTTGAAACTGGTGTAGTCGTTGCGCTGATCGCCCGTTCCTGGCGCGTTATAACCATCGACACCGGATTGGTTCGCATCGGCGCGGAACTGCAAGCGACCTGCAGCCAAATCGCCAGCCGTGACCGTCAAGCCTGCGGTCGTCACCAGTGCGCCGTTAAAATAAAGGTCGCCTGCGCTCGGCAGCGAACCGATAGTCACCGAAGAAATCGTGCCATCGACATCAGTTGCCGAGAAGTCGGACAAGGCATAAGTGTAGAACTGATCCTCGACTCCGGTGATCTGAGAAGCTTGTGCTACCGGCGCATCATTCACTGCAATTACATTGATCGTAACAGTCGCCGTGTTGCTGTTTGCGTTCCCGTCGCTGACCACAACCGTTAAATTTCTCGGCGTGGTATTGGGCGTATCGGAGGTATTGGCAAACGTAACAGCGCCAATCGCGGTCTGGTAGCTCGCAAGCGAGGCCGTACCGGAGAGCGTCAGCACATTGCCAACGAGCGAAGCGGCGATACCAGCCGGCAAGGCCCCAACTGCAAGCACATCGCCCACCTGCGCGTTCGTCAAGGTAATCACGGCCCCGGTCAGATTAGTCGAGTCCACATCGGTGATCAGCAAATCCGCATCGGCAATAGCAACACCGGCGCCGTTTTCCGTATAACTTGTGTTGTAGTTTGCACCCGTGGCGCCGCTGGAATCGTTCGCATCCAAATCAAGAACCGGTGGCGCATCATTATCCAGTATGGTGCCGATCCCTTGCGCATCGCTGATCGTGGCGTTGACCGCATTGCTGAGATTGACTACGAATTGTTCGTTGGCTTCGAACAGGGCATCGTCGAGGATCGTTACCGGTACCGTCATGGTTACGCTACCCACGCCCGCTGCAAAATTCAGGGTGCCCGCGGCGCTGGTGTAATCGGTGCCGACGGTGGCGCTGCCGTTGGCGGTGGCGTAATCCACGCTGGCCGCAAGCCCGGTGTCGCCGCTGCGCGTGACGGTGAAGGTGGCCGTGCCGGCCGCTTCGTTCACGGTCACGTCGTTGATGCTGAAAGCGGGCGCACTATCGTTGTCGATGATGCTGGTGTTGACCGCGTTGGCCGCAGCGTTTACCGCCAGGGCCTCGTAACCGCCGTTGCCGGTAATGGCGCCCAGGGTGACGGTGAAGCTTTCCGCACCCTCAAACAAGGTATCGTTGATGGTTGCAAGATTGAAGGTCGTGCTGGTAGAACCCGTCGGGATCGTGACATTCGCCACGCCGGTGAAGTCGGCGCCGTCTTGCGCCACGCCGCTGTAAGTCAGCGCCACCGTGATCGGGCTGGTGGGCAGCGTGGTCGTGTTCAGGCTGATGGTGTAATTGCTGGTGGTCGCGCCTTCATTCACCGAGCCAGGCCCGGCCAGGCTGATCAAGACTTGATCCGGCGTTTCCGGGTTGCCGAAGCCCTCATCCTGGATCGTGGCATCGCCGAACGCCGAGGCGTTACCGGTGTTGCCGCTGACCACGGCAGCAGTCAGACGGAAATCTTCGCGGATTTCAGCCAGAACATCATCGGTCGTCGCAATGCGCA